>Ga0310697_10006800_pt1 | contig 10810 bp, 11 predicted proteins | sample 172DNAGHGlowgp2_FD_203883 | JGI IMG/M metagenome (GOLD analysis project Ga0310697, IMG submission 203883) | Sheep rumen microbial communities from Palmerston North, Manawatu-Wanganui, New Zealand - 1728 DNA GHGlow gp2 (v2) (version 2) | ecosystem: Host-associated > Mammals > Digestive system >...
CACCACCTTCAAAAAGTCATCTTTGAACTTTGAGTGGAACGTGGCGACCAGCGGGATGTTCTGTGATTTTGCAACTTGGGCAGCCATCAGTCCGGCTGAGAAGGGAGAATGAGCGTGAACAATCTTGTAACGGCGTCGCGCCAACTTAGCCCTCAAAAGCGGATCAATCTGAGCTATGCCTGTAACATAGGGATGCCTAAACGGCACAGCCACAGAGATGTAGTCAAGGACTTCGTATGGGTATTGCGCATAGTTCGCCCCCGATTTGTTCGGCGTGATGACCGACACACCACCCACTTTCTTTTGTAGCCAATAGGCATAGTTCTGCACACAAACTGCCACCCCATCCATCACGGGAGGAAAACTTTCATTGAAAAGGCCTACATTTGCTTCCATTTTCGGTTTATTTTGGTTTTGATTCTAACGGTCCGCAAAGGTAGTTATTTTTGAAACATAGAAACAGGGTGTAGGTTCCTTTTTGCGTTACGTCAGGCACTTTTCCCCCGTAATTTTGCGTTGAAAAAATAAAATCCGCATGACAAGTTTTTACCTGAATTGCGGTTGTTTATTCCTATATTGCAACCAATCGGAAAGAAAGATATACCGCATAGACGACGAGCAACAACGCTCCTCCCCATCGGTTGATGGTCCGTTTCTTGTTGCAGATCAGCAACAGCCAGACGATAGCTCCACTTAATGCCACCAAGATGGTGTCCAATTCAACGCCTTGATAGGCAGGCAGAGGTTTTATCAAGGCGCTTGTGCCCAAGATAAAGAACACATTAAAGATGTTGCTCCCGACAACATTTCCGAGGGCAATATCACTGTTGTGCTTGTATGCAGCCATCACTGAGGTGGCCAATTCAGGTAGCGAAGTGCCTAAGGCCACAACAGTTAATCCAATGACCGATTCTGAGATTCCCATCTGTTGGGCAATCTTTGTGGCACTCCTGACCACCAACTCGCCACCAAGGGCCAAGGATGCCAATCCGACCAAAATAAGCAATACACATTTCCATAAGGACATTTTAGGGGCAACCTTTTGGGCGACATCGCTTTTGGCCGATTTGAGATTATAGAAAAGGAAAACCAAAAAAACGAGCAACAAAATGCTCCCTTCCAGTCGAGAGATGCCTTTTGCCGTTTCACCGCCCCAACTGGCCCAAACAAACAAGAAGGTCATCATACCCGCAATGATATTCAACGGAAGCTCAAAACGCACCGTCTCCTTTTTCGCAACCATCGGAAAAACCAAGATGCTGGCAAAGAATAGGATAGACAGAATCAGTAGAATGAATTCTATTTGCATGATTCCTTATCCCTCTGGTTTCAATTCTTTCAAAATGCCAAAAAACGCCGCTGCGTCAGCACCTTTGTAAACAAAGATGTCAGATTTCTGTTTATAGTTATAATCCGAGTACCGAAAGATTTGAGCCGCTGCAAATTGTTGGTCTTTAGTGTAAAGCACGAACAATTCGATGGGGTTAAGTGTCTTGCAATGCAGGCTTTTCAAATCATTGAATTGATGTTTTTCAAGACACGCTTTCAGGTCGTCGAAGTCATCGGCGATGAAGTAATACGTTTTTTTGCTCACCGCCATTTGCGTGGGCGTATAGTGCCAGCGGCGGAAGAAGCCTTTGCGTTCCAGTTCAGGGAGTTCGTGGTTTTTGAGATTCTTATAATTTGTCGTTTCCATTTTTATCGATGTTTAATTGTTGATTGTTTAATTAACTTCGTTGAAATGCCCCGCATTCGGCGGAGCCAATCTACGATTTGTTGAATTGTTGGGCTGTCGCGTTGTGGCAATATAACCTATATATCAGCATGTCATACAATCCTCAGGATGGGATGATGTATTATCTCTGCCAAGACAGTCAGTATAATATGTACTTAAAGCGTTCCTACCTCGCCACACCTTCTGAAGTTGAAGTCGTTGGGCGTTTTGACGTGAAAATGTGGACGCTTGCCATCAATGCCCAAGGTCGTGCCTATGGTGTTGCTTATGAAGATGGTGCATTATACGCAATAGATCTCAACAGTGCCGCAACCACTCTAGTCGGATCCACGGGCAAAGAGGTTTGGTACACGCAAAGCATGGCCTTTGACCTCGACAACGGGGAACTCTATTGGGCACAGTTTGCCACTACTGACGACCATGGGTTGTACAAAGTGAACACTGAAACTGCCGAGGTGACCTCACTCGGCGAGATTGGCCAAGGCGCTCAGCTCGCTGGCTTGTTTATGGTGCCTCAGCCAACACCGCCCGAACCTGAGAATATCAGCGAAATCTATTTGGAGGGCTTCTCGGAACCAGTGTGGGGCGGGCATCCTGATTACGACATGTACGTGGACCATGATGCGCCTTATACATTGGCTGGTCTCACATGGCATTATGTGTATGGGATGTCGGATCCCGAAATTACACCTGAAGAGTTTTTCGATGAAGAAGGGAAGGCCTATTATTTGGCAGCCAAGTTCTCTCCTAAGCCGGGTTATCAGTTTGCCGAACATCCTGCCATTTATTATAATGGTGTTGATACCATATTCGATAGAGGCATTGTCTTTGGAGATGATTACTTGGCTTTCACCATCGATTTTTATGTTGCCGACCCATTGGGTGTAGCGGAGCCATCCCATGAAAGCCTATCTGCTTGGCCGAATCCCGCCAACGGCATACTTCACTTGGATGTCATGGATGGAACTGTCGTAAGCGTTTTCGACATGACAGGTCGTATGATGTTGAAAGAATGTTACCAAGGTCAACTTGACGTAAGCAGCTTGGCTCCTGGGGTTTATGCCGTCAAATTCGAGGACTATAAAGTAAGATTTGTGAAGGAATAGTTCTGGAATAGGTATTGAAAAAAACGAGTCTTTGCCTATTCTTTGATGATGATATCCTCACGAATATGTGTCAGGATGTTGTTGCATTCTTGCTGGTCGTCGTAGAAGAAGAGCCAGAGGGTCCGGTTGCCGTGATCGGCAGCGGTGATGTAGCCTGAGTGGCCATGCATTTTGGCATTGGTCATCATGCTATCGGCTTCTTCCAACGATTTCTGGTATGTGTCGGCGTCAACAATGTTTTCGATGCTGTCGCGTTGGACGAAGTAATCCTCTATGATGTTATTGGTTATAGCTTCAGCCACCGTTTCGACATAGTTATCGTAGCTCAATTTCTCACCTTCATATTGTATGGGGCCGTCACCCACGATGATGGCAGCGGCTGGCATAAGCGAGTCGGAGCTCCCGAAGTTGTTCAGAATACTACGGAGTTGCATGGCTACGTTTTCTGAGAACAAGCGGATGTGTTCTTCGGTGATTTGGTCGCGTGTGGTCAGGCTGTCAAGACCCACGATGTCGAGAAAATCAGTTTCGATGCCCACTCCAACAGAGACTACTTTATCCGATTCGGGGCAAACCGAGAAATCGATGGCTTGTTTGCAAGAGTCGTTCTCGACCATCAATCCGAAGTCTTGGCGGAGCAGTTGCCAATTGTCGTCATCGCTGGCTTGGAGCATCACCGCATCGATTGCCTTCCCTTTTAGGTTGAAGTTGCCAAGATAGGCTACGGTGAGGTCGTCGTTGTCGGCATATTTGCAGTAAAGCTCAAGTGCTGCATTGTTGCACTTGTCACCTTCCTTGTTGGGGTCTTTGCCCTTGCCACAGCTTGCCAATGCTCCAACAATGACGATGAAGGCCAGAAATTTGCTTAAGGTTCTCATGGTGTCGTTTTTTTTGTGTCTCATTAGGTCTTGGCTTACTTATTGATGACCTCACTGGCGGCGATCAACACTTCATTGGCCGAGCACCCTTTGTTGCAAAGGAAGTGGATGGTTTGTCCTTCTACGTTGACTTCTTGTGCCACTGGCAGGATGATGTCGGGTTGCTCATTGCGGGTTAGTCCGAAGGTGACTATACCAATGATGAGGGTGGCTGCCGCAGCGTAAGGAATCCAACGGTTGCGATGTCTCGTGTTGAGGTTGATGATGGGACTCCCGAATGTCTCGGTATGATGTCGGGCAATTTCGGCCATCCGGAGAATGGTTGCATCGTCAGGCATGGTCGAATCAGCCTTTTCTTGCCACACGCGCTTGCGTTGGTTCCAAATTGACTGGAAATCCTGGTGCTGTTTGTCGTTTTTCATATCGATATTGTTGTTATTCACTTTTGCTGGTTTTGTTGTTTTCTTCTTCATACAATTTTTTGAGCCTCCGTTTGGTTCGTGCGATGCGCATGGCCACGGCGCCAACCGTGCTTTCTGTCATGTCGGCGATTTCTTTGTAGGAGAATCCGTCCAAATGCGCTCTAATCATCATACACTCCTTATGGGGCAAAGAATCGATTAGTTGGTTCAGTTGCTGGAGGTTTTCGTTTTCTATGTCGTCATTGCCCGCCGAAAGGTTTTTGTCTACGTCTTCTATAGGCTCGCTTGTCAGAGTGCGGAGTTGTTTGCGCTTAAGCATTAGCATGGCATTGGTGGCCACCCTATACACCCAAGTGCGTTCCGAACTTCTTCCCTCAAATTGGCCAAAGTCGCGCCAAAGTACATAAATCACCTCTTGCATGCAATCCTCTGTATTCCATGCTTGTCCAAGGTTAAATTCGGAACAGATATGCCAAAGCAAGGCTTTGTTGCGAAGCAACAAGGCATCAAAGGCCTTTTCGGCTTCTTCTCGCTGAATTGGCTTCGGAATTGATGTTCCCTTCTCCGGCATAAATATCTTTTTGTTTTTTTTTGGTGCTGAAAATCATACAAAAATAACGGTTTTCATCATTTTTTTTCCTTTTTTTTGCAAAATGTTATTTTTTGACGATGAGATACACCCAATAAACTATTTAATTATAATGAATATAGAAAATGAAAAAAACGATTTTTACTATTGCGATGGCTATCTTGCTTGCTACTAATGGATTAGCCCAAAATCGCGCTGTTTTGTTACATGAGTCTTTCGATGGTAACTCGCTTCCCAATGGTTGGTCGGTTCAGGGTGAAGGGGCCAACAACTGGGTCGTTTCCCGCACGAACAATGCAGGCGGTACGCCCAACGAGATGGAACTGCAATTTTCGCCTTATTTCACCGGCATGGCGCGCTTGCTCACACCTGCCTTCGACTTGACGGGCGTGAGCGGCGTGACGTTTACGTTCAACCACTCCTACGAGCACTTCTACGGTTCAAACGACATGGGCATTGCGACCTCGTCCGACGGCGGTGTCACTTGGAACGAGTGCTGGCGCCACACCTACAATTCGTCGTCGGTCTACCATGTGCTTGAGTCGATCGAATCGCCCGACATGGGGCAGCCTAACGTGCAGTTCTGCGTGTTTGTCGATACCGACAGCCACCAGTTCATCCAATGGTTTTTCGACGACATCGAAATCATCAGCAATACGAACAATGATTTGGGCCTCACGAGGTTGGCATTTCCTGCTACGCTTCCCTACGGCGAGACGAATCTCGGCGTGAAGGTGCTCAACTACGGTACCGATGCCATCACTTCGGTCGAGTTGAGCTATCAGGTTGACGGTCAGGAGCCTGTGGCGGAAACTTTCTCGGTCAACATTCCCTATATGACCACCGACGTGCTGACCTTCAATACTCCCGTCGACCTTGGTTTAGGCCAGCATGACTGCGTTTTCAAAATATTGGAAGTCAATGGTGCGGAAGGCGACGACAACGACGAAAACAATGAGCTTGAATTGACCCTCACGGTGGTTCACGCCATTGGCGAAAGAAATGTGATGATCGAGAGTTTCTCGTCGTCGACGTGTGGCCCATGCGTGGAGAACAACGAGGCTTTGCACCAACTTTGCGAGGACTATGCTGGGCAGTTCGCCTTCGTGAAGTATCCCACTTTTGGCGATCGATACCACACTCCTGAAAGCGACACCCGTTTCTATTATTATAACGTGGTGGGTGTTCCGCAAGCCTTCCTCGATGGCGTCGACCAAGGCGAAAATCCGGTGCTGTCCTCCAATTTCGAACCCATGTTGGAGCAAGTGGCGCTGTTCGACATCCGTAGCTCGTTCTCCATGCAAGGCAGCACCATCAAGGTGGTGGCCGACATCATGCCTTTTGTCGACCAAAACGCCCGTGTCTTCGTTTCGGTGAACGAAAAAAGGACGGTCAACAATACAGGAAGCAATGGCGAGACGGAGTTCTTCCACGTTATGATGAAGATGCTTCCCGATGCCCAAGGCACGCAAGTGAATTTCGTTGTGGGCGAGGAACAACACTTTGAGTTTGAATACGATATGGCATCGACCCATGTCGAAGAAATGAACGATTTGGAAGTGGCCGTCTGGGTTCAGAACCATGCCACCAAGGAGATTTACAACAGCCGTTTCGCATACGAATACACCGACGAGCATCCTTATTCGGTGCAAAATCTGAAGGCCGAGGAGGAGGAAGGTGTGTATTGCCATTGCCTCCTTGTTTCGTGGGATGCCCCTTCGCAAGGCACGCCGACGGGCTACAACGTGTATGTGAACAACGTTTTGGTTGCTGAGAATGTCAATGAAACCGAATACGAGTATGAATATTTGCCTGAAAAGCTATATGTCATTGAGGTTCAGGCCCTTTATGGAGGTAATAAAACTTCAGTGAAGCAAATTGTGACATTCCAAGAGACACAATCGGTTGACGAGGCTGAAAATCAAGAATGTAAGGTCTATCCCAATCCTTCCAACGGCCAATTTAATATTGACCTCGGCGAAGGCCAATGGAATGTGGAAGTCTATGACATTACAGGCCACAAGGTTTACGAAGGCACTCACGAAGGCCAAAGCGTCATCGACCTTGGCCAATGCCAAAATGGCATCTATTTCATGAAAGCCATAAGTGAAGGTCGCGAAGTGACGACAAAACTGATGGTCCATTAATCTTGTTTGACTTAATTCACACTATACTAACAATTTAATTACTACAATGAAGAAATTATTCCTTTTACCCTTGGTTGCAGCATTGTTATTTGCTGGCCTGCAAGCTTATGCCTACGAGATTGAAGTCGATGGCATATATTACAACTTCCTTCCCGACCCTGACGGCGGCCCCAAGACCCTGTCGGTCCAAAATGCTGACCAAGACGGCACCTACTCTGGCGATGTCGTCATCCCTCAAACCGTTGTGTGGAGCGACGAAACCTATACGGTGACCAGCATTGGCATCAATGCTTTCAACAACTGTCCCGACCTGACCAGCGTGGTTTTGCCCAGCACGATTAACATCATCAATTACATGGCCTTCGGACGTTGCCCGCAGCTGAAGGAAATCATCCTGCCCGAGGCCATTTCGGTGATTGACGATTATGCTTTCTACGGATGCAACAACATTGACTTCATCTACATCATGAAGAGAGAGTCGTTTACCATAGAACATGCTTCATTTGGCGGAATCAACACCCACTTCAAAATTGTGGTGCCTTGTGACTGCCTGCCTGCTTTCGACCACGATTCCATCTGGAGAAACCTTCCGTTGATCGACGATTGCGGTCATGTGGGCATTGTGGAAAACGAACCTGCCGTTTTGGATGTCTATCCCAACCCTTCCAATGGTCAAGTCAACCTCAATCTCGGCGAAGGCCGTTGGGACATTGGGGTTTACGACCTCAAGGGACGTATGGTTTACAGAGGTAGCCACGAAGGCCGTTCAGTCCTCGACCTCAGCCAATATCACAAAGGCTTGTATTTCCTGAAAGCTGTGAGTGAAGGCCATGAGGTTACAACCAAACTGACAATTCAATGATGTGATTTTCCTAAGTCAAAAAACTGGTTTTTAATCTATATTTTTAATTTAAACTTTACAGAAATGAAGAAAAGTTTCTTATTACTCATCGCTGCCATGCTTGCCATGCCTGCGATGTTTGCTCAAACCAAGAATGTGGCGCGCGAGTGCGTGCTTTTTGAACTGATGACGGGTGTCGACTGCGGCAACTGTCCCGCTGCCGACGAGGCCATCGAGCAGATGGTGGAGGAAGGCCTCCACATCGCTCCTGTTTGCTATCAGGCGCCTTCTTATTCCGTGCCGGAACTGACTAATGACGAAGTGGCCGCCCGTGTTTCCTATTACAGCGCCATGGGCTATCCCACGTTGTATGTTGACGGTTCCACCAGCCTTCCCGGAGGCTCTTCTGGTATGAATTACATGTATTATCTGCCTTCTTATCAGAGCCAAATCGCCACGACAAGCCCGTTCGCCATTGCCATGGAACTGGAGGCTAACGGTGGCAATTTTTACACCGTGAAGTGCCATGTGGAGCAAGTTGGTGATTGCAGTGGTAGCGACGTGCGTCTGTTCGTCGTCCTCACCCAAAGCCATATCCCTTACTCATGGGGCGGTGGCGAGTACGTCAACTGGAACGTGCGCGACATGATCCCGACGCACGAAGGTACTCCTTTCGCGGGTCCAGTGATGGATTTCGAGGAGAAATTTGAAATCAACTATCCTCTGGAGGACTGCCAACTGGTGGCCTGGGTGCAGGATTACGCTGGCAACAAGGAAGTCTATCAAGCCGTGATGTTTGAGGCTTCATTGGCCGATGTCCTCGACATGGAAACGGTGACGGATGCCGTTTATCCCAACCCATCCAACGGCACGTTCAACCTCAACCTTGACGAAGGCCAATGGAACGTGGAGGTTTATGACATCACGGGCCGCAAGGTTTACGAAAACCGTCATGAAGGCCATTCGGCCATCGACCTCGGCCAATGCCCGAAGGGTATGTATTTCCTGAAGGCTAAGAACGAAGGCCTGGAAATCACGAGCAAGATGGTGGTACGATAAAACAAGTTCGACGGAAAACGAAAAAAGCGACTTCGAGAGCCGAAGTCGCTTTTTTGTTTGGGAAAATCCCTATCTTTGCGCAAAATCTAAACACTTATGAGACACCTGTTTCCAATTCTGGCCTTTTGCCTCGCTTTGGGTGCTTGCGGCAACGCAGACCAACCGAAGCAAACCGTTGAAGCCAAGACCGACACCATCATCACGCGCACGGTGATTTATCGCCCTGGCAACTACAATTCAACGAATTACCGCATCCCAGCCATCATCACGGCCAAAGACGGCTCGCTGGTCATCGCCACGGATAAGCGGAAATTCAACGACGCTGATCTGCCCGAAGACATCGACATCTTGATTAATAGGAGTACCGACGGTGGACGCTCCTGGAGCGAGCCCTACACATTGGTCGAAGGCCAAGGGGTAGGGAAGGGCTTCGGCGACTGCGCCCTTGTGCACACCAATGACGAAGGCGGCCTCATGGCGGCTTTCGTGGGCGGCTGTGGCTTTTGGCAGGGCAGACCCGAGAACCCATTACGGACCTATATTGCAAGGAGTTACGACAACGGACAGACCTGGAGTGAACCCAAAGACATCACCGATGAACTCTATGGCGCAAAATGCGGAAACGAGGTTAGTCGCACTTGGTGGTCGGCCTTCTTCGCATCCGGCAACGGCCTGCTGACCTCTACGGGGCGTATCATGTTCGTCCTCGCCGTGCGCGACACCGAGGAATGGGCGGCCTGCAACTATGTGGTTTATTCCGACGACAATGGAGAGACATGGCAAATTTCGGGTCGCGCCTCGCAACGCGGCGACGAAGCCAAAGTGGTGGAGTTGGCCGACGGTCGCATCCTAATGAGCATCCGACACGAAGGCGAGCGCTGGTACAATATTTCTGACGATGGAGGTGCCACTTGGCAGCCCGAAACTTCCGCCTGGCCCGACCTTGTGGCTACGGCCTGCAACGGCGACATCATTCGTTATTCCACTGAAAAAGAAGGCGGAAAGAATGTCCTTCTTCATTCGTTGCCTGCGCCCGAAAAGCGTGAGAATGTGACCGTTTACGTTAGTTATGACGAAGGTAAGACGTGGCCTGTGAGCAAGTGCATTGTGCCTTATGCTTCAGCCTATTCCTCGCTCTGCATCTTGCCCGACCATACGATTGGCCTTTATGTGGAGGAATCCGATGGCGACACGCTAGGCTATTCCATGGTGTTTTACAATTTTGGTTTGGATTGGCTTGAAAAAGATTGTAATTTTGCAAATCCTAAAACAGAATAAAAACCGGTTTAAAATGAACAAGTCAAAGAAAATGTGGATGTTGGCTGCTGCTTTCATTCTTGGCGGCTCGGTTTTGGTTGGCTGCCAAAGCAAGAACGAAAAGGTGAAACCCGAACAAAAAGCCACGGAAGAAAACGTCGCCAAGTCGCAGGATGAGGTGGTGGAACCAAAGTCTGTTGCTATGGTTGTTGACGACTACATGGTGAACGAATTTGGGAAGCAGTACCTTCAGGGCGATGTGTGTATTCCGAGCAATTTCATTATCAGCCAAGACAATGGAAATGCCGAGGATGTCTTGGTTTGGGGCGATTTTTGGGTCTTTAACTACGAAGTCGCTGGCGACACGCTGAAAACTGTTTCGGGTGGCAGCCATCCTGGCCTGATGCACCTCCGCACGACCGACAATGGCTACGAGGTGACGAAGTTCGATGCCGTGGGAGATGGTTCCGAATATTTGCCGAATGCCAAACGCATCTTTGGTGATAAGTTTGACTCTTATCAGGAAATCAGCAGTGCAGCCGAGAAACGTGAGGATATCAGGCTTCGCAACATCGCCGACTATGTGAAGAAACACAACCTAAGGGTCACGATGTTACAGGATTACGGCTGGCCTGCCGTTGAATTGCCGAGGGGAAAGTAGGCCAAGAAATGAAACCGTTCAGCTGTTCCGATACTGGTTCGGCGTCATGCCCGTGTGCTTCTTGAAATACTTGAAGAAAAACGAAGGGTTGGCGAAATTCAGTTCGTCGGAGATT
>Ga0310697_10006801_pt1 | contig 10807 bp, 11 predicted proteins | sample 172DNAGHGlowgp2_FD_203883 | JGI IMG/M metagenome (GOLD analysis project Ga0310697, IMG submission 203883) | Sheep rumen microbial communities from Palmerston North, Manawatu-Wanganui, New Zealand - 1728 DNA GHGlow gp2 (v2) (version 2) | ecosystem: Host-associated > Mammals > Digestive system >...
AAGAAAAAAGGACATAATGTTGGAAAATTGAAATTTAAGTCAGAATTTAATTCAATCAAGCTAAAACAATATAACATAACTCATTCTCTTAGAGGAAACAAGTTTAAGATACAAGGAATAAAAGATCCTATAAGAGTGAGAGGATTAAATCAATTATCAAAATACAAAAACATAGACTACACAACAGCTAATTTATTATATGATGGCATAAACTATTATATTGCATTAACATGTTTCATAGATAAAGAAAATATAGAAAAACAATATAAAAACAATATAGTTGGTATTGATATGGGTGTGTCAACTAGTTTGACTTTATCCGATAGCACTAAATATGATATATCTATTGAAGAAAGTGATCGCCTAAAGAAACTACAATCTAAGTTAATTTTAAAACAAAAGGGATCTAACAATAGATATAAACTTATTAAGAAAATCAGAAAAGAATATATCCATATAAATAATAAGAAAAATGACATATCAAATAAGATAGTTCATTCAATTTTAAATGACAATAAAATAATAGTGATACAAGATGAGCAAATAAGCAAGTGGAGACAAGATGGTATAAGTGGATCTAAAATACAACATTCTATATTGGGAAGAATAAAACATAAATTAAGTATGTGCGATAGAACAGTTGTATTAGACAAATGGTTTCCTACAACAAAATATTGCTCTAACTGTGGATCTAAAGTTGAATTAGAATTGAAAGACAGAATATTTGAATGCCCTAAATGTAAGATAAAAGAAGATAGAGACATGCATGCAGCAAATAACATGATATATTTCTATCTTAATAATATAAATGCGCCAGGAACTGGCGTCAATATGCCTGTTAACAATAAAATATCTTTTACAGAATTTGTTGCGAAACAGGAAAGTAACACAACTTTAGTGTGTTGCTAGTTCATAATTGAAAAATTACACTTATCTAATAATTCCACTTTACATACAAAATTAACTAAAGAAGAAAATATATTTAAAGGAATCATTGATAATTTTAAACAATTGCAAAAAGATAAACAACTTAACTCCTTTTATAATAAATTTGATTGGAATAGAATAAATCAATTTGATCTAAAAGAAATTTCTTCAGATGAATTAAAGAGAATATTTTATGCACGAGCAAATAAAGAAGAAATCAACAGAACATTTATTATTTACAAAAATGAAAATAATGAATTTAATATTGGAAGTATAGGAAAATATTTATTTAAGACAGATTTATTTATTAAAGATGGACCCGCTCCATTAGATTATTATGGTCCATCAATAAATAATGATAATAGCACTAAAGAAAAATACGAATTTATAAAAAATCGAAAAGCATATATGGTTGTGTTACCGTTAAAATAAAAAATAGGCAGTACTTATGTACTGCCTTTTCTATTCAATGTTTCTATGCTGTTCAAAAATTATTGAACAAACTCTAATTATTGAACAAACTCTTTACTAAACCTATTAAAGATTGAATCTACTCCTGATTTGAATTCATATTTATAACCAAGATCTTTTGCAATATTTCCAAAGATACCATTAACAATCATCCACCCATTCAAATATTCAGGCTTAATCAAATCAAAACATTGCTGCATTAAATCTTTATACATCTGTGGATTTGCTTCAAGTTCATTTACTTTATTCAACAAATCTTTTTCATCTTTAAGATATAAATATTCAGGAAGATTCAATAGATGATAACAATCATAATCAGGATGAATAAATGGAAGCAAACCAATCGTAATCATTTCCCATGGCTTGCAAGTAACAAAGCCAGGAGCTTGTGAATAAACCAATGTATATTTAGCTTCAGATACTTCTTTACCAAGATCCAACATCAACTTATCTTCAATTTGCGGATATTCGTTATAAATTTCTTTATCCCATAATCCATATATTTTTGTATTTGCATAAGGTGTATCTTTGAAGTTATCAATAATATATTTTTTATAAACAGGAAGTCGTGAACTATATGTTCCAGGAGAATTAATCTTACCTGTGCCACACCCATTTGACAATACAATAAATGGTGCTACATTAGTATGAAATTTAGCTTCAATATCAATATTATCTCTCCAATTCTTATCAAGTCCCATAAGGAAAATTTTCTCAAGATGCGAATATTTTGCCTTATGTTTTGTTTTCTTCATAGTCAAATCTGTTTCAGATTGAACATGTGGAACACTAGTTTCAAATTCACCATTAATTTGTGTAAAAATAATCCGTTCCCTATTATAGAGATCTTTAGCATTAACAGTAATATATCTTGCGTCTTCTGCTAATGTATATACAGGGCATCCTACTTTATTTAATGTATAAAGAATAGGAGCAGTATAATTTTGGAAACAAACCAATGGACTATAATCTGAGCCATCTTTCTTTTTCAAAAATCCTTTAATATTGACATTTGAACACATACCAACAAATACAATAGCAAAATCAGGATGCACATTATTATCTGTAAAATAATTTACAATTGATTGGTAATCCATGTTTTTACGGGATTCAGGTGTCCATGCAGAAAATACATTGTGATTTGGAAATAATCTATCATATTCTTCTTGTGAACATTTATGCAATTCATTAGGTCCAATAAAATAGAAATTATATTCAGGTACCATTCTTGACATAGTTGAATATAATACCAAATCTGCGCCGCCACCCGTTTCAATATGAATATTTTTTGTCTTTACTGCTTTGCCAATCTTACCAATTAATACATTTTTTCTTTCGTTCATAATTACTTATTTGTTTTTAATTAATTCTTTTATTCCATTAATATCATAATTTTTACAAAGTTCATACATTTTTTGATGATATGGATCATTTTTTATTGGAATTTCAAAAGTATTCCAATATTTATCAAGCTTACAAGTCATTCGTAATTCTCCATGTTTACCAATTCTTAAAGATATACCATCTCTATATTTTAAATATAGATTAATTCTCATTAAATCTTGTTTATTTCCATTGCAAATTATAGAATTTTCTAATAATGATGATGAACTAATTAATTCAAATGCAGTATCTTTTAATGTTATACAAGTTAAACCATGTTGAAGTAATTGTAAAACTAAATCAATATCATCATGCACATTTTCTTGTGTATCATATTTAATATTATATTGATTTAATTTTTTTGCATCAACCATTACAAATTGACCAAAGTTTAAAGATCTATTAATCGCAAGAGCACCAGGTTTAGAAAATCCTAAACTAAATGGAAAAGATGGAGATACAAATGCTGCATCATAATCTTGAGCAATTGTGATCATTCTGCTTATCATTTCTTCAATACTAATTTTTGCTTTAGCATAAGAATTAGATGTTGATCTTTTAGTATTTTCATTAATTTCTGATGCAAAAGTTCTAACATCATCTTCTATTTGTATTATATAATTAAATCCTTGTTTATATATATAATCTACAGCAAATTGTCTTTTTTCACCTATTGTTTTTGCATCACAATAAATCTTTTTAACATTTGGATCCCAATTATAATTATTATAAGAATCTAATTTATCGTCATTATTTGAAAATATAATAAATACTGAAAATGATTTAACTAATGTATTTACATAATTAAGCATTTCACTATATCTATTATTATAAGTAGGTATATATATTGCAATATGTTTAAACATAATTATTCTATAAATTTATTTCAAAATCTTCGTAATCTATTGCTTCAATAGGTCTGAATTTAATATTCTTATTTAATATTAACCAATATATAATATGTGATATATACATATGATTATTAATATCTTCAAAATTCAATAATGCTTCATATCCTTGTATATAATCTTTAACATTTTCAAAAAAATACCCCCCACAATTAAATAGATTACTAATGATTCTTTTTTCAATAATATTAGTGATAAAATTTTGATCATCTACAGCAATATATGATTTATGCTGCGGATCAACAATTGGTGTATTTTCCAAGTTATATACCAACACAGAATTATTCAATATTGGATCTTCTAATACACACATATTATCTGCATCCTTAATTAATATTGATCCTTCTATATTATATTGATTAATTACTGTATAAACAGTTTCTGCCTGGCTTGATGTTGGCTCATCTAAAAATAAAAATTTATAATTTATATTTCTTAATACACATTTATCTATAGCAACATCTATTTTATCAGATATATTATATTTGTCTTGATGACTTTTCAATATAACAAAATATATATCTGTTATCAAATCTATATTAATGCCTTTAATACTTTTAATACAATTTATTTCACCAGTATTATTGTCATATTGAAATTCAATTGGCAATTTATTCAAATACTTATTAGAAGTATTTATCATTGGCACTATTAAATTATATTTCTTTTTCATATTTAATATTTTGGTAATGATTCTAATATGCTTAATACAAAATCTCTAACTTTTTCTTCCTTTACATAAGGCAATATTCTAAGTATATTCATTAATTGCAATCTATCATATAATGTATAATATTCTTCTTTATTGTTAAAATAATTTACTATCTTATTATCAATATATTTAAATATCATATTAAGACGTACAATATCATATTTCTTATTATACATCATAGTAGACCAAAAATACTTTGTATCTTGTCTAAGTTTTACAATATCTTGTATAGGTGTTTCAATAAATGAATCAAGATAATCAATAAAATAAAACTTATTAGATGTAAATAATATATTTGAAAATGTTAAATCACCATGACATATACCTATTGGCATTTTTAAAATATTTGGCATTTTTTGAAATACTTTATTACATTCATTAAGTATGATTTTAACTCTATTATTATTTTTTGTCAATTCATTCTTTTCACAATTCTTAACAATAGAATTAAATTTATTTATAAATATTTCTTTATTTACATCTTCAATTTTACACTGTTCTAATTCACTATTTATATATTTAATGAATTCGTCAATAAAATGATTAATATCAGATGGTGATGCATGTTCAAAATAATCAATAAAATTCTTTGCATATATATAATCCATTATCATATAACATTCATTATCCGTTTTTACTAATGAATATATACAAGGATTTTCTAATGAACTTGTAAGACATATGTCATTTTTTTGTTTTTCAGCTTGTAATTCTAATCTATTTAAATACTTTAAGTCTTTTGTAGATTTCTTTACATATAGCTTACCATCTTCCTCAATAATATCAATATCACATCCTGAATGCCCCTTTATATCTATTTTCATAATTTATATTATTTATTGATTATATTATAAATAGAATATTTTCATTTTATTTTTTATGTTTTTTTTTTTTGATTTTTGTATCAATTTTAATATTGAATCATTATCATATTTTTTACATAATTCATATAACTTATTGTGATATTCATCATCAATTATATTTATATGTTCTGTACAATAAAACTTATTAAATTTAATTGATGCTCGTAAATCTCCATATTTCTTGTTAATAAATAATCTAATATTATCTCTATATTTTATATATAAATTACATTTAAACTTATATCCATTATCAACTTCAGATATAGTTGAATTTAGTCCATGTTGTGATTTTGGAACAGTATTAAATCCATAATCAGCTAATGTAATGCATTTTAAACCCTTTTGTAATATATTTATTACTAATTCAATATCTTCATGAATAAATTCATAATAGCAAAATTTTATATTATTTTCAATTATATCTTTAATATTTATCATTGTTAATTGTCCGCAATTCAACCCTCTATTAATTTTAATTGCTCCTGGATACGATAATCCTAAATTGAATGTTAATATAGTTGATGCAAATGATGCGTTATTTTTTAATGTTTCATCTATCAAATGACTTAAAAATTCTACAACATCAATTTTTATTTGTGCATATGATTCAGATGTAGATCTTTTTGATTCTGGTATAATTTTTGCAAATTTATTAACATCATCATCCATGTGAATAGCATAATCATATCCATGTTTATATAAATATTCATGCATACATTGCCTTTTTTCTGCTATAGATTTTACATCAAATTCAAGTATATGTATATTTGAATCTAATTCATTGTTTACTTTTAAATTATAATAAGAACTTTTATTTAAATCATTTTTTGACAAAACAATAAACATATCAACTTGTTTATCTTTATCATTTAATTTAAATAATTTATTAAGTTCTTTTATTATATATGTATATCTAAATTGATATGATGGAACATAAATTGCAATTTTCATTATTTTATTTATCTATTTTTTAAAAAGTTGAACAGTATACTCAACCATATTTCGCATGCCTTCTTCAATATCTACTTTAGGTGACCAATTATATTTTACAAGTGCATGAGCATTTTCACAACAAGAATATTTATTTACTTCATGATCTAATACTGATGCTTTAATAGAATATGCACCTCCATATAATTCAGGATACTTTTTCCAATAATTAGATGAATCAACATATTGAGCTTCAATATTTTTATTCATTATTTTTCTTGTAACATCATAAATATGTTTAACTGAATATGATTTGTTACTTGAACAATTTACAGTATCAAATCCTTTACATGATTGAACTTTTTCAAGAAGATCTGTTAAATCATCTACATATATATAATCACGTGCTTGATTTCCATCTGAATGAAATACTGGAACTCTATTATAATAAAGTTCACGAATAACATATCCTACAAATGGGGGTTGTTTTCTAAGGCAATCAACATGTGGCCCATATACATTCGCAAATCTAACACAACATACATTCATATCATAAGTATCACAATATGATTGAGCAAATCTTTCTGCACAATATTTTGTATTAGGATAAATTAATGTAGGTAAATGATCAAAATATTCTGATGTAGGAAATTTTGTTTCGTTTTCATACATTGCATTTGTTGATGCTTGTATAACTGTTTTTACACCATATTTACGAGAATGCTCAAGAATATTTACAAATCCATTAACATTTACATCTACTGCCTCACATGGATTTGATTGGCAATCAGGCAATGGTGCAATACCTGCAATATTATAAACATAATCAAATGTATATTTATTAAATAATTGATCAATTTTTTCTTTATCTCTTATATCAATTTTTAAAAGATATTTATTAAGATCTAAATCATCAAATATTAAATTATCTTCATGTCCATAAGACATATTATCAATCAATATAACTTTATTACCATGCTTAATTAATTTATAAGCTAATTGGGAGCCAATAAATCCCGCTCCTCCTGTAATTAAAACTTTACTCATATTTTAACTATTTTTACATATTTTAAATTTGCATTTTCTGCTGCTTTACATCCAACATCTGAATCTTCAAAAACTAAAACTTCATCAGTCTCACAACCTAACATTTCTAATGCTTTATTATAAACTTCAGGATTAGGTTTTCCATGTTTTACATTTTCGCCTGTAATTATAATATCAAAATAGTTTTGAATATTTAAATAATTTAACACATTATATAAATTTTCTTTAGAGGCAGTTGAAGCAATACAAGTTTTTAATCCTTGTATTTTACAAGAATTTATAAAACCCATTAAATTATTATTTAACTTTAAATAACTAAAAAACTTTGGATAAATATTTTTCTTTAATGTTTTTATATCATTTCTATATTCTTTAGGAATATTCATTTTATCACAAAATTCATCAAATCGTAATCCATAATATTCCCTATATTGATCTTCAGTTAATTCATATCCATATTGTTTAAATGCTTCTTGATATGCATATAAATTGGCAAAAAATGTATTAACTAATGTACCATCAAAATCTGTAATAATTGCTTTTAATCGTCCCATAATTATTTATCCCATATATTATGTTCATAATTATAATATTCTAAATCATCAGGTGTTCCATAAGACCAATAATGATCATTATGAAAATTCATATCATATACATATACATCATTATCAATCTCATTAATAATATAGTTATAAATTAATGAAATATATATTTCTGGAGAATTAATTTTTCCTCTATAAAAATCATATATATATATTTTTGCACATTTTTTAAATAGCTTTCCATCACCAATACAATAGCATCCTCCTAATGCATGTGTAGAAATTTTTTCCTTTTCAGCTACATTAACAGCTTGCATTGCACTATTAACAGCAACATAACTATATTTTGGATCCTTTGAATAAAATGAAAGTAAACATGAATTATCATCTTCTATTTCAGAAATCAATATATCTATAAATGTAGATGACTTAAATTCTAAATCACAATCTATGATAATTACATATTCTGTATCTTGTATATAATCTTCAGCAATCATAACAGTTTCCAATGCACCTTTTGTTGTTTTATCAACTGATAAGATATTTGCATTAGGATAATATGTTAAAATCGTTTCATCAATATGATAATCTGTTATAAACTCTCCACGAACAATAAATGTATATTTTACATTAAAATAATCTTCAAGATCTTTTAAACTATCTAATGAATGTCTAAACAATTCTTTATCATTAAGCTTAATCAATGGTTTAGGAACTTCATATCCCTTTTCTTTAAAACGTGAACCCTCACCTGCCATTGGCATAATTATATGTACTGTTTCTTTCATAATCAAAAATTAAAATAAGTTATTTATAATTTATTTATTAAATAGACCACAAACTTATATAATACTAATATTGATGATAATTATTACTTAAAATATCACAATGCTTAAATTATCACAATGATGCTATTGTTATTATTATATAATTAAAATAGTATAAAGTTAAATATTTTTTAAATAATTCATATGATCATTTCTAAACATAATAATTTATTATATGATACAAAGAATTTTGATAATGCAAAGAATATTTATGCAGTTTTAATAGATAATATAAAAGTACAAGCAAATATAGATAGTATAGATAATTATGATGTATTAAATATAAATATTACCCAAGAAAAAATATGGTTATGTTTTTCATTAATAAATAGTAAGACATATAAAAATCCATATAAAGTAGTTTATGGGCATTTTTATAATAATTCTGATATATTTTTATATAAAGATATACATAGCGGTAAAATCATAGGCCATTCTATTAAAAAGACTTATGTAGATAAACTTTATTATAATAAAAATAAACTATTATATAATAGATCATATAAAACATTAGTTGAACAATTTAATAGATTATATAATAAAAGTAAAGATGATTATACATCAACATCACAATTAACAATACATTATAATTATGATAATGAAACTATTGAATTTGAAAATACAGCAAAATATATTGACACAGTTTATTCAGACGAATGTCTAATATTACAATATACTGAAAAAACAAATATAATTTTATAAAAACATTATGGGAGATCAATTAAAAACGTATATCCAAAGTTGGAGAGGAACAACTGGAGGACAATCTTCATTAATTTCTAAATTACAAATTGGTGAATCTCTTTATAATATTAAAGATCCTGCAGTTGAAGAATTAGCTGCACAGGTAGAAGCAAGATTAAATGCTATTGAAACATCTACAATTAGAGAATCAGAATTAACAAAAGCTGAAGGCTCAGGTAAATTTGCAACTGTTGTTACACAAGGAACAGATGGCCAAGTTTCAGTAACTTATGCTAATGTTCGTGAAACTGCATTAGAAGACACTGCGGTTGATGGCCAATTTATTACAACAGTAAGTCAAGGAGTAGATGGCCAAGTAACTATTACTCGTGCAGGTGTAACTGCTGGACAAGTTGGTTTCACTTCTACAAATGGTCTTACATCTACAAATGTAGCTGGTGCATTAGATGAATTACATGCCGCAGATTTAGCAATCATTGGAGCTACTACAGATGCAGCTACAGCAATTACTATTTATGGCGCTCGTGCATATGCAGATGAATTAATTAATAATTTAGCTGGTGAAGATTGGGCAGATAATGCAAAGAAAGTATCTGAAATCATTGCTGAATTAGAAGGTAGTACTGCAGCAGATGCATGGTCAACTACTCTCGATAAATTAGAAGGCATGACTTATGTTGGTGCATCAGGTACTCCTCAAGCAGGCCAAACAGTTACTGCTAATTCAGTTGCTGAATATGTTACTGCAAAAATAGCAGAAGTAAATGCACAAAATGCTGAAGGAATCGAAGGATTAGATTCTGAAGTAGGTTCAACTGTTATTGCATCAGGCAAGCATGTTGCTGTACATGTTATTGAAGAAGATGGTAAGTTAACATCATTAACAGTAACTGAAGATGATATCGCAGGCGCATCTGCATTAGCTGCATTAGATGCTGCAGCAGTTAAATCAGTTAATGGTGCAACAGGAAATACTATTACATTAACAGGTGGAGATATTGCTTTAAGTAGTACTACAGCTGCCAAATTAGATTCAGTTATTACAAATCTTGATTCAATTAAAGCTAATAAAGCCGCAATAACTACAGCTACTGTTAATGATTGGAGTGCTCCTACTTATACATCAGGTACTGAAACATTAACATGGACAAGCACAGGTATTACTGTTTATGTACCTGCTGCAGGTGAAAGTCTATAATTTATTATTAAACTTTTAAAATAAATGGAGAGCTGAGCTCTCCATTTGTTGTTAATTTTTATTTTTATATAAAAGAAAACAAAAATTTTAATTATGCCTAATCTTGGATATGTATCTATATTAAATATTAATGGCAATGAATTATCTATTAAAGATGATGCATTAACAGAAGTTGTAAATGAAATAATTGAAGCTATTGGTCAAAATAATGAAGATATTAGTGAACATATTAATGACTTAAATGACAAATCATTTGATAGACTTATAAAAATTACATCTGTTAATGAAAGTGAA
>Ga0310697_10006802_pt1 | contig 10805 bp, 10 predicted proteins | sample 172DNAGHGlowgp2_FD_203883 | JGI IMG/M metagenome (GOLD analysis project Ga0310697, IMG submission 203883) | Sheep rumen microbial communities from Palmerston North, Manawatu-Wanganui, New Zealand - 1728 DNA GHGlow gp2 (v2) (version 2) | ecosystem: Host-associated > Mammals > Digestive system >...
TATGTTTGTAAATCCTAAGCAAGTAATAGTTAAACTCGCCTACAAGTTGCTGGGCGACCCTATGTGCGACCAGAACGGCATCCAGATCGATGACGACAGTCTATCGCTCGACGGCTATCCATATGTGATTAAGTTCAATTGGCCGGGAAACGGCGGAATGGCGTTCAGACTTGTTTTCAACAAGAAGGGTGAGTTCCTTGGATTTACTGAAGGTAACGCAAGCAGCCGAAAGCTTACTTTGCGAGAAGATGGTACGCTCGACCCCGATGGACATGATATAGAGTGGTTCCACCGTGAAATGGAAAAGCGTTCGGTAAACCTTTACCAAGTCGTCACCAAGCTGATGTCGTCCGAAAAGGCTATGGAATCCAACCGTGGTGCAAACTATTACGAACAATTTCCCAAAGCTACGCTCCGAGATATCCCGAACGAGCAGCAAACCTTTGGTAATCCAATTCGTAATTACCTAATTGCTCATGACATGCCGATCACTGACGAGAACGTCAGCGATGTGATTTCTAAAAACCGTGCTGAATTGTTGAACTTGACCAGAAAAGGCTATGCTCCAGACGAGGCAATAAAATACATCTTCAGTAAGTCTGGCGATTCTATGCTACTTGATACGGATGACATCTTTGTACAAGTTTCTCGCCAGCCTGAACTAAAATGTACGCTTGGAAGCATGACGCCGGAAATGGCTAAGCTGCTTATGCAACCGCTTACCAACCGAAGCGGAATAGTTGTCGATGTCGGCTATATGCAAGACGATACGCCGGTCAAATTTTACCGTCTTGCTATCAATGATGGTAATGTATCTATAATTCGATTTGCCAAACCCGACGCTGAAGGACGCCAGAGACTAAGTCAAGTAGTTTCATCTGAAAAACTTGAAGATTTTTCTAAAATCGGAGACTGGATTTCTAATACGGTATCTAACACGTATGAAGTCGACCCGAGTCTGGACAATAATCCGGAAAACTACAAGCTTGATAACGGCTTTGTTTATACAAATAACGAGGTCGGCAAGTTTATTGACAAACAATTGCAGGCGATTGAAACCCAGCGACAAAAGAAAAACATAAAATCTGATGATGGATTGCCTTTCTTGTCGATAGGAACGAACGAATTTAAGTCTGATGCACGTTATCGCAGCTCTATTATATCTAACATCGTATCAAATGATGGTTCTGATAGAGAACGCCGGATTGTTTTCTCTATAAGCGATAGACCGGAAAGACCAGTTGCTATCGTCCATGCTTATGTAAACGATTCGTATAGCAAGAGCAATTATTTGAACCTTGATTTATCAAAGCCAGCGTATGTACGCTATTTACAGACATATGGTATAACAGAACCAACTTATGGGTCGGCGTCATTTTCTTCATTTATGGAAGCACTGGCGTTTGCACAAAAGGTTTCTGTTCTGAATGCCATCGCAAACGATTTTATTGATGGTATACACCATGTAATCGAGTTGCTCAATAATAGCGAAAATACGTACATTCAAGAAGATTGTATTCAAGGTGCATTTGATATTAAGGTTCAGAATAATGGTCTTATTGTTTGTACCCTTAGTGCAAACTCTGACCAAAATACTCAATACTTTGGTATTATTGTACAGATTGCCGGAAATCCGGGTTCATACACGGTCGACGCCGGTTTTCGTGTCAAACTAAAGACAGTAAGGCTTGATATTAAAAATCTAGATATGTATGATATGTGGGACAAGGTCGCTAAAGCCGACCAGTCGGAAAATACCGTATATTCTTATATCAAGCGAGTTACGATTCCTCTTATGAGTACATCTGATTATGGTTCGGCAATTAAGGGTAAAGACCTGGAAGACGAAGAATTGATGGATAAGGCTGACGCTAATCGAAAAGCCGATATGGAACGCCGCAAGCTAAGTTCAGTCAATCTTGGTCCGGAAATCGACGACAATACCTACATTGAACAACTCGATTACTGCCGTAAGGTGTTCGAGCACACGTTCATGAAATACAGCGCATATTTTGAGTTGTCTGGAAACCATGTAATTCGCAACCCCAAGAATTATTCAATTGTAGAAGCTTGGTTTACGGTAGATCCGCCGAAATCTAGTACTAAGGGACAGTCAGGTACCTTTGAAGCCATGCCGGTTGTTGAAAAACGAGATGGCAAGACCGTCAAAACAAAAACGGCACGCATTTATTGCACTCTAGGCGACGAAGGTTCTAAAGAAGTTACTTATGACCGTAATTCTGGTAACGCCGATGAAGTATTCTTTAGTAATGACTTTATTGGCTGGTATGTAGACAGACAATATTGCCCGTTAGCGTCAACGATACGTCGAATTGAGCTTGGTGAACCAGAACAAAAGAAATCAGTTGATCCAATAGATGAGATGCCAGACGAAATGTATGGCGATATGCCGGAGATGACTATCAATAAAAAATGGAATGAGCATGATGAAGATTATGCACACGAACACATCCCATTCGATAAAGTCTAACTAGTGAAAACGCCGCTGAAAAGCGGCGTTTCTTATTACCAGGTGAATGCCTTGCGGTGTACTTCCGACGTGTCTAGCTGTCGCTGTACCCAGCTGGAATCCTTGCCGGATTTTCCCTTGCTGGAACCGCCCTCGCCGTCTTTCGTTTTCGGATCCTTATACCACACCATGTCATCGCCTTCGCCCTCGTCATCGGGTTGTTTCTTGCCGTTGTTGTACTGGGTACCGTTCTGAGCGTTGGCATAGCGTAGGTACTTGTATATGTCGGCCTTGATGTACTTAATCATCTTGTCTTGAGTCTGACCATCTGCGGTCGGATAGTTACGGCATATCTGACCATAATAGTTCTGGGCAAGCTCGCCGACCTCATCCTGGGACATGTTCAAGTTGTCTTCGCAGTCAGCCGGAATCTGCTGATGACACGTGTTGTTGTAATCCTTAACCAACGCGTTATAGATTTCAACCTGGGTTCGGGGCTCATTATTTTTCTGTTGCGTCTGTTGAGCTTGCTGATTCTGTTGAGGTTGCTGGTTCTGGTTGTTCTGCGTTTTCGGTTTTTGTTTTGGTTCGACCAATGTCGTTGTCTTGTTGCTATCCCACTGATTGTCGTCACCCCATTGGCTATTATCCTGGGTCTGACCTTGTTGTTCTTGCTGTTGAGCTGACTGCTGGTTTTGTGCTTTATCATTCTTCGGCAATGCTTGTTCGGCGACTTCTTTATCAAGGTCTTCACGGCTAACTGGTTGGCCTTTGATAGCTTTGTCGACAACCTTGCCGAGCTTCTCTATTGACTTCTGGAACGGACTCTTGAATGTCTGCTCGGTCTTGTTGAACGTATCGTCCTTCTTTGCCTTGCTTAGAAAGTTAGCAGCACTCTTTGTATAGGCGGAAAGCTTTGCATTTATTTTTATGGTCTTGTTACCGACGTCGATATCAGCCGCGTTGTCACCGTCATTAGATAGCTCGATTTTCCAGGGGTCATCTCCCATCGAGTTGAGCGTAAACGGCTCGCCATTGCTACCATATACTAGTCTGGCAAGCTTGATGCGGTTTGCCTTGTGTTCGTCGGTATCGGTTTCAAACAGTCCTAGAATATCCGATGCCTTCAAGTTCTTTAGAGGATTGTCGGCTTTTGGTTTTGGATTACCAGCCTCGAATATGGAATTCGGGTTGTATTCTCCGGTGCATTCGTAGATGTGGTTGAATGCGTCAAGTATGTTGCAGCCGATATCGTATAGCATGTTAATCTCGAAGCCTTTTCTCGCAGTTTATAAACTTTTCGAAAAGGGGGCATCCTATGACACCAGAAACAATCTCCGAAAGGGAATCCAAGTTCGCACTCAAGCTGGTAGACTCTACCGCAAAGCAGTTCACCGCCGGTAATCCGATTCCGATTACTGACGGATTTGAAATCACTCCGATTTCGACCGGCTTTAAGACTTATTACTACCAGACGAAGACGAAGAAGACGCAAATCTGCCTACATTTCACCGTAGGCGTGCTTCCCGGCGACATCGCGACTCTCACCAAGGAGAACAACCGCATGTCCGTACAGTACGTCGTAGACCGCCTCGGACACATCTACCGTCTGTTCCCGGACGAGTTCTGGAGCTACCATCTCGGTTCCACAGCAATCGGAGGAAACTCCGTCATGTCCAAGCAGTCTATCGGTATCGAGATTTCCAACTACGGACCGCTCCGCCTCAAGGACGACAAGTACGTAGATGTCTATGGAAACACCTACACGATGGACGACACACTAGTTGACGCGGTTTCCTACCGTGGCTATGACTTTTACGCCAAGATGTCCGAACGCCAGACCAAGGCAATCGCGAGCCTTCTCGTCTACCTCTCAGACAAGCACGGCATCCCTCTCGACTTCAAGGAAGACATCGGCAACGTGTTCGGCAGTGCCGAGGAAGCGGTCAATTTCAAGGGCGTGTTCTGCCACAGCAACGTACGTTCCGACAAGTTCGACCTCCCTCCGGAAATGGTATTCCAGATCAAGGACGCGCTGAAACCGCACACGGCTACTCCAACAGCCGCCGAGGAAAAGAAGGAAGCGCCGGTCAAGGAAGAGAAACCCGAACCGACCGAGGAAAAGCACGATTACCATGTCGAGGAAAACCAGAAGGGCGAGCCAGTCATCGTAGACCGTGCAAATGAGCCGGCGGTTCCGCCAAAGCGGACTTGGTGGCAGAAGCTGCTGGACTGGTTCCGGAAGCGTTGACAAGTCGGGTACCGGTTGCTATATTTGAAAGCATGATAGATTTAACCAGTACCCATGCATTTTTCTACACTGAATGGCCGTCGAACTTTTTCCAAGCCAATTTCAAGTACAAGGAGCACGACTTTTTCTGCACCGAACAAGCGTTCATGTGGGAAAAAGCCGTGTTTTTCAATGATAGCGAAACCGCCGACAAGATCCTTAAGGCTCAGACTCCGCCGGAAGCAAAGGCTCTCGGTCGAGAGGTCAAGAACTACGTGGACGAGGAATGGGACAAGGTCCGCTTCGACGTCATGTACGAAGTCAACCTCGCCAAGTATTCCCAGAACCCGGAACTTGCTGAACGTCTTCTCGCAAAAGGTTTCGACGGCAAGGAGTTCGTCGAGGCTTCCCCTATCGACCGTATCTGGGGTATCGGTATCGGCATGAACGACAAGTCTCACCGTGACGTGACGAAGTGGAAAGGTCGCAACTTGCTCGGTCAGGTCATAACCAAGGTCAGAAACACTTTGCTGGAGCGTAGAAATGGTTAAAGGTCAATTTAGCGGTCATTACGATGTCCTCCTTGTCGGTGCCGGTCTGTACAACGCCGTACTCTCTCACCGCTTCCAAAAAATGGGACTTAAGGTTTGTGTAGTAGAACGCCGTCCTGGTGACGAAATCGGCGGCAACTGTGCCACCGAGGAACGTGACGGAATCATGATACACAAGTACGGAGCACACATCTTCCATACGTCAGACAAGTCCGCTTGGGAGTTCGCGAACAAGTTCGCAAATTTCATGCCGTATGTCAATAGCCCGATCGCAAAGGTTATTACCGATACCTCGGTCAGGACATACAACTTGCCATTTAACATGAATACATTCAGCAAGTTGTTTGAAACGAATACTCCGGAGCAAGCGAAAGCTCGCATTTTGGAAGAGACTAAGTCTCATATCAAGGAATCGTATAATAACCTTGAGGAAAAGGCTTTGTCTATGGTAGGCGACTCAATCTATAAGAGGTTGATCAAAGGATATACCGAAAAGCAGTGGGGACGCCCTTGTCGTGAACTTCCGCCGGATATCATCACTCGAATACCACTCCGTTTTACATACGACAACAACTACTTCAACGACATCTACCAGGGCATCCCTGACGAAGGATATTCCCAGTGGATCAAGAACATGTTTGGGAACTGCACGTTATTCTCCGGTGTTGACTATGTCAGCAACCGCGAAGAACTCGACAAGATTGCCGACCACATCTTCTATTCCGGACGCGTCGATGAGTTATTTGGATATAAATATGGTAAGCTTGAATACCGCAGTCTCAAGTTCGTTACAAAGAAGCTGGATTGCGATAACCATCAAGGAGTCGCCGTATTCAACTATACATCGGAAACTCCGGCATATACACGTACAATCGAGCATCGCCATTTTATGACGGCTGAAGCCCAAAAGAAGATTACGCCGAATACGACCTATGTCACTACTGAATACCCGGCTAACATGGACGAAACCAACGAGCCGTTCTACTCGGTTAACAACAAGGTCAACAACGACCTGTATGCCAAGTATGCTGCCGAATGTCCGTCCAACATGACCCTCGTCGGTCGTCTCGGCATGTACAAGTATAACGACATGGACGACACGATCATCAGCGCGTTGAACATGGACTTGTCTCGGTTCGCCAAGAAAATTTAAATGTTTCTGACTGCATAAAATAAAGCCTCGGAGATTTCTCCGAGGCTTTTCCGTTTGGTAATTCATTACCTTATAGGTCGTTAAGGTGACGTTTCGAATCTACAATGAGTACGTTCGGGCAGTCTTCCACAAGGCTGTACAGACGGTGGAAACGCCATTCGTACATTGCGAGGGCTGTCTCCGAGTGGAACTGCGTGTCAAGAGAGTCTCCGCGTGACTTAATGCGGTCCTGGCACGTGGGAATAGGACAGTCCATGATGATGTAGAGCGTGTCCGGGTTGCTCCGCACGAGGTTGCGGAACTCGTCGGCGAGCCGGTCGCTCTTTTCACCGCCGTTCAGTCTGGGGTAGAACTCGTCGAGGGTGTACTTGGAAAAGAGTCCACGGTCTGCCACTTCGACATTTGGGAACATCTTCTTGAGAAGCTCGATGCGGAATGATTTTCCTGCGCCGTCGTTGCCGTCTACTTCGATATGCTTGATTTCTTTCATTTCACTTTTCCTTTGGACATGTATTCCATATACCACGTTACGAGAGACAAGACCGCCATGAACGTCCAGATGATGTAGAGGGCGAGCAAGTACATTGCCTGGTCTGGGAGCATGGCGTATTCGACCATGTATGCGAGGTCGTTAACGAGCCATACGACCCATGCCTCTATCTTACGCAACGAGAGCAGTGCGAGGGCGACAAACGTCGTTACCGTGGTGAAGGAGTCGAGCAACGGGAGCGGGTCGTTTGTGCCACGGAGAATGATGTAGCCGGCGAGCGTGCCGATAGCCACGATTGTAGCAGTGGCGGCCCGGCGGTTTCCACTGAGGAACGTGATAGACGATTCCGGCTTTCCCCACTGTATGAAGGCATAGATGCAGATTGCGACCATGATGCCGCTCTGCACCAAGTCACCGTAAAGGCGGTTCACATAGGAAAACCCGATAAGGAATGCGAGCTGGATGATGTACACGATCCAGTTGCACCTCTTGTTGAGCATCACGAGAATGCCCTGGGCAAGACCGAATACGGTGGCGAAGATTTCGAGTTGGGCGGATGTCATTTTTGTCCTTTACTGTTGAGTGTTTTGACGTAGTTGATGCACTGTTCCTTGGCGTTGTCGGTACTGACGCACTTATGGAACGTTACATCCTTGTTGATGGTTGATGCTTGGTGGAACGGGTACCAGTACTGGTGGTGGATATTGCTATCCAAGTTTGCCGGGTCTGATTCGACTTCGGTCACTGTCTTGGTCGGGACATAGAATACCACGACCTTCTTGCCGAGAGACGCCGCGTAGATGAGTTCGGCTACGGTTCCCGGTGCTCGACCGTCTTCCGGGAAGACAAGAAGCACGATGTCGGAACGGCGGATAGACTCTACTTCGGAACGCACTACGGCGTCCGGACCGAGTCCTTTCTTGTAATAGTAGAACGGTCCTGTATATTTCACGTTACCGATGTCTTCATCGAGTTTCGTCTGGCGTATGAAGGGTTCGCCGACAATCCTGTAGCGGAAATCCGAACGGATGAGTTCGTCTGTGGCGTCTGCATAGTGGAACGTGAACGGGCAGCCTACATAGACGGACGGCTTTTCGTGATAGAGTCCGAGCATCTTGAGCGTCGGAGCCATGTCTACGTCGGCGTAGTACTTCTTCCATGTGTCAAAGGCGTCGAGCGGCTTGTCCGGCTTGGTGAACCTGGCGGATTCCCAGTCGAATGCGGCCTGAACCTTGTCCTTGATGTCTCCGTTGCGGTAGTGGTGTCGTGACCATGCGCGGTGGAGAATCTGGGTGTAGTGCTTGCCGAGGAACGGATATAGGAAGACCTTGTCCAGGTCGTGAAAGGGGAACGAGTAGCCCTTTTCCTTTGCGAGACGCTGGAGAGCCTTGCGGTGGTCCAGCGTGTACTTGATGCAGTCGATGCGCTTGCGGATTTTTTCAAACATGCCTCAAATATAAGAACAAATTGTTGTTTTGTCAATACGTTGCACGTAAAACTGGGTCATGCTATATTTTTATGCAAACGAAACAAATGGAGACAAAAATGCCCCAATTTTCAGCTACAGGAATACTTAACAGCAAGTCCACGATTGTCGTCAAGGACACCGCCCTCACCCAGATCAAGTTCAAGACTTCCATTCCGAGCGAAGTCCGCGAAATCGGTCGCGTACTAGAGACCGAATGTGGCGTTGACAGCCTTACAGGCACTACCAACAACGCCAACGGCGTCTGGAGCCACAAGCACGACCTCCGCGAATACGGCGTGTACGTGAACGTCACGTTCGGTACAGAAATCGACGAAATCACCAAATTCACCGGCGTACTACGTAGCATTACTCTGTCCCACGCTACCAAGTCCACAAAGGACGGTCTCGTGGAAAACTACAGCTGTGTCCTCGACATTGTCAAGAACTACGATAAGGACTCTGACTTCGCCATGAACCCGTACGTAAAGTACAAGCAGATCGAGCCGGCTACCGGCAAGAAGATTCTCGTCCCGATGACCCTCGAAGTCGAGACCATCGACCAGAACCCGATTGAAACGACGGATATTGAATAGTTGATACCGGCACAGTCGCACCGGTTAGTACGGCGGTGCCGTTTTTGGTGTTATTATGCAACATTTTCTTATCAGTCCGAGCGTGGGCGGTGCAATACTCACGAAAGCGGCACTTGAGTTCATAATCAAGGAAACCGAAATCATCCCTCCTATCGGGTTCATCGAATCTGACGGAATCGTGTACTCGATGTACGATAGTGAAAAGTTTCCGGAACGTCTTCCAACGGCATGCCCTCTGTATTCGGAATGGTGGCATATTTACACTAGTCAATATCCAGGCTCCGCGTTTAGCGAACTGGAAGGCAGTAACTACATCGACATTCCGCCTCACAGCGACTTCAGAGACCTTATCGTTCTGTTCATACAGCCAAGCGGGTACACTTATCGGAACGCCGAGTTTTTCAAGAAGCTGGATGAAGCCAATAACGGCACTGAACTTCGTATCGTAGACGTGCCGGACGGCTACCACTGCTTCATAGTCGCAGACCCGGAATATGACTGTGAGAGCGTCCAGGAACTCGGTCGTACTTGGGTTCCTATGCCCGATGAACGTATGCTGACTAAGCAGCTGTTCATAAAGTTCTCCCACGATTTCAGCACTGGCGGCGGAACGCTTGAAGGATATAACACGGAAGGAACACCGTTTAAATACGAAGACCTGGTAATCGCTATCCAAGGTGAACACGGTGCTGTATACTCCAAGATGTCTAACGAGATGTTCTTCATCCGCATGAGCACTTACTTCTGCGAAACGGCAGACCATCCGAAGGAATGGTTCGAAATCGTAGGAGAAACATACGGAAAGCTCCAGACATGGCCAGCGTTCCACGACATTAAAACGGTTAAATCATACGTATCGCTCGCGGAAGCGGTAATGAAGGTAGTCGAGGTAGAAAATGGTAAACCTGAAGAAACCTAACACAGAAATCCAGCAACCGACGAATCATCCGAAAACCAGCGCGGAGATTGCCAAATGCATCAGTTTGTGCATTGCATGGGAAACAAAAATAACCCGTGCAAAATGCGGAAAGTGGGCGTTCTCGGTCAGTCTATTGGTATGCCCAGTTGTTGCCTTCCTTAGCTGGTTGGTATATATTGCGACTGAGAATCCAGTCACTTCTGGACATGCGGGATGTGTTGCCCTATATGCTTTGATTGCGTGGATTCTTTGTGCAATTATCTATATGTTGCTCCCTATGCCGAGCAAATACGCACCGAGCTTGATTGTGTTCGCTTCCCAGCTCGATGACGGACGGTCAGATAGCGACTTCCACAAGATGAGCGACCATTATGCAGAGGTCGGCTATGACGCGATGGAATGGAAGATGTTTGGCGAAGATTGTTAGATGATTAGTCCCTCCAGAACTTGTCAATGACACCTCGCTCGGCGTACTTTCGTAATGCACCGATGCAGGAGTTTACAGACGAGTAGTGGTTATAGACATTTGTCGCGATCTCTTTCAGCGTGGCGTCCGGATGTGACGCCACGTATTCTTTTGCACGTGTGATGAACCGGGAGAACGTCGTGGACCGGGAACCGGCCGATGTTCCAGCTTCAAGTAGCTTGTCCATGTGCTTCAGCTCCGGTAGCCAGTAGTTCAAGTCGCCAGCAAGAGGTTCAGCCCTCAACGTAATCTTTGCCCCCATGCTTTCAGAGTCTTGGTATTTATATACCATGATGTATCCGATTCCTAACGCTACCAGTATTCGTCTGACGTCTTCCGTCAGCGTGCATGGGCAAGCGACGTAGACACGTGTAGCCGTGTCTAGCCATCTGACCGCCTGGGATATTACTTTGATGTTCAGCTGCTTCTTTATCTCTATCGTAAACACCTCGCCGTCGTTGAAGT
>Ga0310697_10006803_pt1 | contig 10805 bp, 4 predicted proteins | sample 172DNAGHGlowgp2_FD_203883 | JGI IMG/M metagenome (GOLD analysis project Ga0310697, IMG submission 203883) | Sheep rumen microbial communities from Palmerston North, Manawatu-Wanganui, New Zealand - 1728 DNA GHGlow gp2 (v2) (version 2) | ecosystem: Host-associated > Mammals > Digestive system >...
CCGTCATCTGCCTGCCCACCTCCGAGTTCTTGTCAATCTTCGACCATACGCTCACCATCAGCCGCATGTCCATGGCATGCAGGCTGTCGGTCAGAGCCTTGGGGTCGGGATAATATTCCTCATCGACACGCATGGAGTTCCAACCGTACTTGCCCCAGTATTGCCAGTCTTGCACCAGCACATCCACGGGCATCTGCTCCTGGCGGAAGCGGTTAGCCGTCTGCAAGATTTCTTCCGACGAATGGAAACGCTCCCGACAGTGGATATAACCCAATGCCCAGCGAGGCATCAGCGGGGCTTCTCCTGTCAGTTCACGATAGGCTGCGATGATTTCGTCGGGAGAACCCACGAACACCGTATAGTCAACAGCCTGCGCTATTGGAGAGCGCAGCACCGTCTCATCATTCACCTTATTATAATATAAGACGGGCACATCACCCTTCGACAGTTCTGCCGTCACCACATGGCGGCCAGCCTTCAGGCTGACGATGGCCGAGGCCGTAGGTGGCAGCCACAAGTTCTGCATCTCAATGACCGTCTGTCCGTCGATGGCTAGGTTATGCCTGCGTGCCATCTTCTGCCCTACATCAAGCAACAGCGAGTAGTCGCCATCCTCTGCAATATCAAGCGTAGCCTCATAGATATTCCGCTGGCGCACCTCCTTCTTACCTCCTTCGGTTGAGGTGACCTCAACCACCTCACTGTCTCCCCCCTCTTTCTGGAGAGACAAGGGAAGGTTATTGCCACACGGGTTAAACTCCACCAACCCGTAGTTGTTCCACAGCACGCCATAGCCCTTGCTCGACAGCACCATCGGTATGGCTATCTGTGTATTGACCTGGGTGAGTCGTCGCGACAGCCCGCGCACATCACTATAGCCGTCCTGAAACTGACCCAGACCATAGAGATGTTCATCGCGGGGCGAAGCGAACGCCAGCGTTGCCTCACTACCATTCATCTCATGGGCAGTGGCTGTAAAGACCGTCTGTCCAGCAGCATTACTGATGCGCACTACTTGCTTGTCGGCATCCACGCTAACCGCCACGACATTGCTCTCCACCTCGTCATCCTTTACATAGACCCAGTCAGGCAAGGTGGTCTCTGTCGTTTTCTCCCAGTATTGAATTCTCACGGCATTCTTGGCAACGGTTCTCACACGGAGCGTTCCCTTTCCAAACGGCATCTCGCCAGCCATCGCCGTGATGGCCAGCAAGACAACAGAAATGAGGCAAAGCAGTCGTTTCATCCTATCTTTATATTATGAATTGTGAATTGTAAATTATGAATTATGAATTATGAATTGTGAATTGTAAATTATGAATTGTGAATTGTAAATTATGAATTGTGAATTGTGAATTGTAAATTATGAATTGTGAATTATGAATTATGCATTATAACGATGCCACCATTTGCAGGAATGGTAATACTAAGTTGTTGCTTTTTATTCTGCTTCACAACCGTCACGCCGCCCTGCAGTTGAGCATCATCGCTATAAACCTTCAGGGCTGTGCCCTTTTCAAACATGGGCAGAGTGATGGTGGTCTTCAGCGGTTCAGCCTGCGCACTGATGCCTGCCACATACCACTTGTCGCCATGACGACGGGCCATGATACAATATTTGCCGGGATAGCCGTCAATAAACTTCACCTCGTCCCATGTGGTAGGCACCTGTTTCATGAAGTCGATGGCCCACAGGGGGGCATCGGTCAGGTTATTGGGTGCCAGGGCGAAGTGCTGCACGCTGCTCTGGAACAGCACGGCGGCAGCCAGCGCATAGACATCACTGGTCACGCGATGGGTGCCACGGCTATTGTCAGCATTATAATATTTGTTCAGTGTAGAACCGCCAAAGTCCATCGAGCCCACCGTGTTACGGATAAACGGATGGATACAACCGTTGCGGGCCTCAGCATCGCAGGCGCCCTGTCCGAAGTGCAGGTTCTCGCTGGCCAGCACAGCCTCGCTGGCCACATAGTTGGGATACATGCGCTCCCAGCCACGGGGCAACGTGCAACCATGGAAGATCACCTGAATGCCAAAGTCGTTGGCATCAGTCAGGATATCCTCATAGAGTTGCATCATAGGCTGCTTGTCACCGCCAAAGAAATCAACTTTGATGCCCAGGATACCGTTGTCGTGCATCCATTTCATCTCCTGACGGCGCACACCCGTGCGGTTCATCTTGTTCAGGGGCGACTGAGGCGCATCGTTCCACGAGCCGTTGGAGTTGTACCACAAGAAGATGCCCACGCCCTTCGACTGTGCATAGCGCGACAGTTCTGCCATCTTCTCATAGCCAATCTGCACATCCCACAATGCATCGATGAGCACCGAGCGATAGCCCATGGCAGCAGCAAAGTCGATATAGCGTTTCTGCTCATTGAAGTTGCAACTTGCATCCATGCCAATGATCCACGACCAGGTGCCAGCACCATAAGTATAGTCGCGACTGGCTTTATACTTAGGCTTCACCAAGTCCCAGGGCACGGTGGTCTCCACCACATTCTGCAGTGTGGTGCCCACAGTAACGGTGCGCCACGGTGTCTGGGCAGGCAGGCTCACGGCAGCCGTTGTCGAGCCGAAGCCGTTCATCTCACCCTGCTGGGGGAAGCCTATCCTATAGTTGGCACCACCCTCATTGAGCAGGCGACAGCCCACATAGTTGCCATCGGTGCCCGTCTCGCTGATCAGCACCCAGCCAGAGATGCCGGATTCTCCCGGAACCTTAAACAGGCAGGGAAACGTATAGCCCTCGCCCCAGCCGTTTTTACCAGCGGGCTCATCGAGCGTATAAGAAGTCTCATAACTTGGTGCCGTGCGTGCAAAGCCACCCATCGGCTTTGACTGCGGACAGAGGAAGGTGGTGGTGCCATCGGGCATAGCAAAGCCGGAGGCTTCTCCCTCTACGACAGCAGCCAGTGTAGCGCCGCCCCTTCCGGGCTTCGTGTTCACCTTATAGCAGAAAGCCACATCGCGGTTGCTCACACGGAAGATGATATCGAGTGCTTGCCATTCGCCTTTTGCAAAGTGGCACACTGCCTCGGTGGCCTCATAGGTCACATGGCGCTGCTTAATGGTTCGCAGGTCATACTCATCGGCGACAGTTTTCACCTCACAGTCTTTCATCACCAGCCCTGTGGAGAGGTCTCCAACGTTCAGCATCAGACCTAAGGGTGAGCGCTGCAGGACGGTCATCTGATTCAGACTGACCTCGTAGGTCGGTTTGCCGCCTTCATCGTTAAGGGTCACTACCAGGTGTCCGTCAGGACTTGCAATCTGTTTCTCTGTGGCCTGGACACCAAGCGTGCAGGCTGCCATACAGGCAAAAAGCAGGATTCTCTTCATATCTTAGAATGATTATTATTTCACCACGACCTTACGACCATCGACGATATATAGTCCAGGCTTCAACTGCTTGCAGTTCATCTTTTGTCCCTGCAGGTTGTATGCGTTCCCCTCTTCCCTTGTAAAGGGGGCGGGGGTGAGGTTTTCAATTCCCGAGGCGGGATCAGGCTTCGAGTAGTCGCTGTTGTTGGTCAGATAGACATCGTCCACCACAATCGACTCCTGACCATTGCCCCAGAAGCACACGATGTGGATGTTGTTGTTTTCTATAGGCTGTCCTTTCTTATCACCGTCCGAAGTGTATTTCACGCCCTGCAGGTTGATGCCAATAGTCTTGCGGTTGGCGAAGTTCGACGACGAGAACGACGGCGACCAGATGCTGTTGGCCGTATAGATATTAAGGTGTGAGTTGTAACTCGTCTCCTTCAGTTTCACCACCAGATACTTATAAGCCGACATGTCGGCACCGTCGGGGAACTCCCATCCCATCTGTCCGTACTGACTGGGCTGGAAGGTGCGTGTGCTCTCGGTATAAGTGCCATTGCCATAGAGCGAGGTGCTGATATAACTCTTACCGAAGGGGAAGAACGAGGAGCGCATGGTGAACTCCTTCTGCACCTCGTTGCCCTTGGCATCGGTAAAGGATACCTTCACCGGCACGTCGCCCTCGACCAGACCGTGCTTCACGCCATAGTTGATGGTGGCAGCACTACCTTCCGGAATCTCATAGGTACACCATGCCGTCACATCACGGTAGTGGTCGTCCTTATATTTGGCCCACACCTTCAGCATCGAGGCACAGCCCACCTGCACTTCGTTGCCGTTGGTCACCGTCAGGCTCGTCACGGTGGCGGCATCGTCGGGCTGCTCCTCATTGTCGGCATGTGGCCAGTCCACCTCATAGTAGTCTTTATACCAGTCCATGCAGGCCTTGCCGCAGGCTTCCGGGTTGGCATTGAAGGCAGCCACCACCTTCTGCTTGTTAATCAGCGTGTCGATATCGATAAGGCACGATGTGCCCGAGAGGGTCATCGAGATATTCTGATAATAGTCGAGCATGGCCTTGTAGGCATTGCCCCACTTCGAGGTAGTGCCTGTAGACCATGTGCCGAGGTTGGGCACCACCCACTGTCCGTGCTCATTATAGTGCCCCTGCGCATTGGGGTTCTGCGGGCTCCAGTCCACCTCGGTGATGATAATGGGGTTGGTGTCGACCACGGGCACCTGGTTATGGAACTGGTTGATTTTGTTCGTCGGGTCGGGCGTAGCGTCGCTGCAGCCATACCAACCGGTATAGTCGTGCACGGCATAGCCTATGTTATAGCCCTCGATGGGGTTCTTCGCATAGTCGGCATAGTTGGCCTGCCACCCGGTGCCGGGCACCCAGATGATACCTTTAAAGCCGTTGGCCCGGATTTTGTCGACGATGGGCTGGAAATAGTCATGCAGGGCTTTAGTATCGCTCTCTCCGTTAGCGTTCTTCAGGTTCACAGGCTCATTGGCCAGTTCGAGGCTGATTTGTCCGGCATAACTCTGTATGGTCTTGTCCTTCGACACGATGTCCCACACCGTCAGCAGATACTGCTGATAGTAGTCGCCCACCTTCAAGTCGTGGGGACATACGCCGGGCGGGCGCATCACCACAAACATGCCGTGGTTCATGGCTCGCTTGGCCAGGGGGAAGTAGAGGGTGCTGAGATAAGTCTTCAGTCGCTGCGGGTTGAACTTGCTGATGTCGGCCTCGCCCTTGGCATCAGAAGCCTGTCCCACCGAGCCCGCATAGACATAGGTACTGCTGGGATCGTTGGTCCAGGCGGGCTCCAGATGCAGACGGAACACGTTGCACTTGGCAGTCTCCAGTCCAGTAAACAATTTCTCAAAATATTCGAGGCAACGCAGCCTTCCGTCATTGTCATAACTCCAGCCCCATCGGCCGCCATTGAAATAGGCACTCGGCGTGTCCATCACGCCGTGGAGCACCACGCGGTTGCCATGATTATCCACCAGCCACCTGCCCTCCACATGCAGTGTGGGCAGCGGCTTCACGCCCTGTGCGCTCATCGTTATCGTCACGGCCAGCAGCATCACTATCAACAAACAAATTCTTTTCATTCTATCTTTTTGATTTATAAGGAGTGCAGAGGAATGCATACTTTATTTCCTCACTGCCATTTTCTTTCCATTTACGATATAGAGGCCCTTCTTTAATTCCGAATGACGAATTCCTGATTCCTTTATGAGTCGGCCCTGCAGGTCGTAGGTCTTATGATTCACCATTCCCTCTTCACTATTCACTAGACGCTCCGCGTCGCTTATTCCCGTAACGGGGCCCACCCATTTGATCCACGAGCGGCCCACCACCAGGTCAGCCCAGGGGGCATCGGCGGTATAGAAGGTCACCACATGGCGCCCTTTCTCATTCACCTCGAAGTTATACTCAAAACGGGTAGTGCCCTCAAAACTGTTGCTGGCACTATTGCCGATATTAGAGGTAGGTGTCACCGTGGTCTCGGCCACCGTCTTCCCGCCTACGGTTTCCACGGCGATGGTCACCGGCGAGAAGTCGGCACAGTTCCAGTTGGCCAGTTGGGCATAGATGCGATACTGTCCGGGATAGAGCATCATCGTGGTCGAAGTGCCGGTATCGGCAAAGCGCGCATAACCCGCCTTGGCATTGCCGTTCACGTTACGCGTATAGAGGCCCATGTCGAAATCGTGCTTCTCGCCAGTGAACTGAAACAAGCGGCTGCCGCTGCCAAAGCCGCTGGAGAACCCCACGCGCTTCTCGCTACCGTCGTAGGTGGTCCATCCCTCGGGTACAGAGCCTGCCGCAGCATAGGTGGTATACATCTTATAGTTGCCATCGGGCTCGTCGACAATGACAGTCACCGTATGCTTGCCGGTGCGGCCCTCATCATCGGTGGCCACGGCCTTGAGCACATGAGTGCCCTTCTGCAGGTTGCTGATGGCATAGGAATAGGGTGCGGCAGTAAACTCCTTCAGCAGTTCATCGTTGTCGTAGAAGGCCACTTTTGCCACCGTTCCGTCGGGATCACTGGCCGTAGCCGTCATGGTGATGGCAGGCACCTCCACGGCACCGCCGAAGGCCAGATAGGTCAGTCCGTCCTTAGGGGCAGTCACTTTCACTATCGGATCTTTCTGCTCACTGGTAAAACGCTTGCAGAAGTTCCATATCTCCTTGCCCGTATATATCTGTGGCTCCTTGCAGATCCAGTGTCCCTTGTTGGGCAACTCCAGCAGCCTGACCTCCACATTCTGGTTGCCAGGTCCCCAGACATGCATCTTACAGCCATTGAAGCCATTGTAGTTGTTGGTGACCTTAGCCGTTGTAGGACAGCCGTTATGGTTGATCCACACATTGAGTGCCGGCTGTGCACCGCTGAACGCGCACACATCGTCGCCCGTGCCGTGGATATGCAGGATAGGTAGCGGGCGCACATTGGCATTGGCCGTGGCACCGCCCATGGGATAGCCGCTCACAGGACAGAAGGCGGCAATGAGGTCGGGAATCCTGTTCATGGCATGATAGGTCAGCATGCCGCCCATGGAGAAGCCTCCCAGATAGACGCGGTTGCGGTCGATGTTGTACTGCGTGACCATCTTGTCGATAATGGCTTTGATGAAGTTGATGTCGCGATCGCCAGACAAATCCCATCCTTTGTTGATGCCATTAGGGAAGACCACCACGAACTTGGCGGTGTCGCAGACGGCCTCCATGCTCACGTTGTCGTTCTTGAACTCACTGTTCTGTATCCAGTTAGCATCCTGATTAAAGCCATGGCAGAAGATGAGCAGCGGGCGTTTCTCGCCCAGGTTCTGGGGTGCATAGACATTATAACTACGTGTCTCGTTGTTCACGACGAGTTCGTCAGCCTGTGCCGACAACATCATCGCCATCCCCATGATAAAAAGAAATATACGTTTCATCTATCTATTATGAATTGTGAATTGTTAATTGTGAATTATGAATTGTGAATTGTTAATTGTGAATTGTGAATTATGAATTAAACAAAAACTCATCCACATCAACATAGCCGCCCTTTTTCTTCGTGGCATAGTTGAAGATGGCAAACTTCGTGCCCATGAAGAAGCGGCGATAGTCGAACACCATGCGGTAGTTCTTGGTGCCTATCTGTGTCCACTGCTCGCCGTCGAGGCTATAGTAGAAGTTGGCGGCATCGTGGTGACCGGGCTGGAAGTCGCCGGTAATCTTCAGGCGGAGGCATGCAGGAGTGCGGGAGTTCAGAAGTGCAGACGGCAGTTCCACCGTCTCAACAACAGTCTCCTCCACCTTGGTCACGGCCTTCTCGCGCTCGGTAAGGCTCACCTTCTGCTCGCTCATCACGAGCAACAGTTTCTTGCCTTCTTTCTTGATGGTCAGCACGCCGCTGTCGCCGTTGAAGGCAGCAAAGCCGGCACAGTCGCCATCTTTCATGTGGCTCACATCCAGCGTCACCACACCGCTGCAGGTGGGGCCCATCATGCGCTGCGTCAGCGTGTTGGGGGCCAGATAGAGATTGGGCACCACACGGCTGGTCTTCAGGCGCAGGAAGCCCGGGCGCTCGGTCAGCGACCATGCCTCGTCCACAGGATTATGGTTCCACTGCCAGTGGAGGCCCATTTCCGACGAGGCAAACTCATCGGCACAGACGATAGCCTTCTCGGGCATACCGCTTCTATACGGGCGCATCGTCTCAGGCACCTTGCCGTTCTCGTCGCCCAGCATGGGCCAGCCGTCAATCCAGCGCACGGGGCTCAGCGTCAGCACACGGCCCACGCCGCCACGGTCCTGGAACATGATGCCATACCAGTCGCCCTCCTCGCTGTCGACGATGGTGCCCTGGGCCAGATAAGAGAAGCCGCCGAAGTCGCTCTCCAGAATCACGTTCTTCTCCCACTTGCCGTTCAGGTCTTTCGTGCGGTAGCACACCTCGCGGCGATGGAGGCCGTTGCCGAAGGAGTGGCTGATGAGCATGGCATAGTAGGTGCCACGGTGCTTGATGACGCGGGTGCCCTCGAGCAGTCCGCGCTCTTCGTCCTCACGCTGGAAATAATGGCGCAAGGAGCCGTCGACCACGCCCTTCAGGTCGCGTGTCAACTGACACATCTCGCCCGTGCCAAAGAACACATAGGGGGTGCCGTCGTCGTCGAAGAACAGGGTGGCGTCGTGGAAATGGCGCAGACGCGAGTGGATGGTCCACGGCCCTTCGGCCTTCTCGGCAGTGAAGATATAGGTGTGGCCCATGGCGCCGGCCTCATTGGGTGCCAGCAGGGCCCAGAACTTGCCGTCATGATATTTGAGCGAGGTGGCCCATTGGCCGCGGCCATATACGGTGCCCACGCCCTCGCCCTTCTGCTCATCCAGGGGCAGCGAGAAGGCCAGGTCGTACTTGGGCGAGTCGGTCAGACGGTCGAAGATATATCCCACGGTCTCCCAGTTCTTCAAGTCCTTCGATGCCATGATGGGCCCGCCGGGCATGAGGTGCATGGTGGTGGACACGAGATAGAAGGTGTCGCCCACACGGATCACATCGGGATCAGGCACATCAGCCCACAGCATAGGGTTCTTAATCTGCGCCTCTGCGGGGCTGGTGAAAAGATAAAAGGAAAGAGTGAACAGGTAAAAGGGAAGCGTGAACAGTGAAAAAGAAGGAAGTAATCGTTTCATCATAACATTCTATGTTTTGGTTTTATGGCGCAAAGGTACGAAAAAGGGGGAACATATACCCCCCGCGTATGTTTCCTATATGTTTCAATATGTTTCATCCATAGAGGAGTGACACTCCTATCCACTCCTCCACTTCTGCCACTCCTACAAAAAAAGGCCCGCAGGGAATAAATCCTTGCGGGCCTTGATAGAATCTCTTTGTCTCTCTATGCGGAGAGATAAGGCAGGCGTTACTTCACGATGACCTTCTCAACCTTCACGGTGCCATCGTTCATGTACTTCTTCACAATCTGGATGCCCTTCTGAGCAGTTCCGAGACGACGGCCGTTGAGGTCGTAGATCTGGATGCCGTTGATGCGGGCAGCAGAAGCAGCCTCGGTCTCGATAGCAGTGGCTGCGCCTTCTTCATAGTTGAAGCCCTCAGCAGGAGCAGTCATGTAGAGACGTACCTCGTCGAAGAAGGCCTGAGCCTCAGCATCCCATACGCAACCAAGCGTCAGTTTGCCATCGATGATGGTGAGTTCCTTGTTGAAGGTGCGGTCCCATCCGTCGTTCTTGAAGGCAGCGTAGGCAGCGAAACTTGCATCGGCGTCGATAGAGTCGCTTTCATTCAGTTTCACATAGGTCTCAGGCGAGTCACTGACCTTTGCATAGACATAGTTGTTCTCGTACTTACGCGAGCCAGAGTTGTCATTAGCACGAGCCTTGATGGTGTAAACACCTGCGGGCAGATCAGTAATCTCCTGCTCAACGGCAGCCTTCTGGTGCCATCCGGGATGGAAGGCGCAGTCCTCAGCATAAGCCGTGTTATTGCCGTGGTTCTTAGCACCGTCCCAACTGCTCCATGCCACAGCCGTGCCACCAACCCAAGCAGCGTTGGCATCATTGCTCTGTATCTTGGTCCAGCCCTCAATGGCATTGGTCTTAGGCATAGCATAGATGTTCGGGTTCTTCACGAACACTGTCATGTCAATGGATACAGCGGTCTTCTCTTCGATGGTCTTTTCGGGATCTTCAGGATCTTCCTTAGTGGTCACATTCTCGAAAATCTTCTCGCCAGCAGCAATCTTCTTATAGACGGCACGCTTCAACTCTAACTTCAGATCCTCAGCCACTGCGTCGTCGTCGCCGAACACAGCCTCAGCCGCTGCGATAGCGTAGTTCTCGGGATCGAGCGCCTTCAGGGCCTCAATACCCACGCGGATACGCTCGTTCATGGCAGCATAGCCAGTGGTGTTCATCTTCGATGCGCCTACAGTGAACAACGTAGAATAAGAAGCAGCGGCAGGTGCCAGTTCTGCATTAGCAGTATTCAGTTCAGCATCGTCCTTGAGCACGTCAAACTCGTAAGCCAATTGCCAAGAGGGAGCCTCTTCGGTACCAGCGTTCACCCACTCAGAGGCGCCATGATACTTCTCGACGAGAGCGCAAAGTCCTGCAAACTCAGGAGCATTCACAAACTTATGCTTTGCATTGGGCTTGCCATTGTCTTCCTCGGCTTCAATCTGACGACGAGTGTCAATCAGAGCCTTGATGTTCTTGTCATAAGAATCGCAGATAGCGCGGTGATCCTTCATAGCCTGAACAAGGTTGTCAAGCAAGGTAGCGTTATCAGTGTACTTAGAAGGAGCAGTGTAGGTTTCCCACTCAGCATCCACTCTGGCAACATTCTCCTGCAGGGCAGTGAGGGCCTCGCCGGCATAACGGTCGCTGGTAACATCAGCCAGATAGTTCTTAGCATTCTCCAAAGCCTTCTTCAGCAGAGCAGTCT
>Ga0310697_10006805_pt1 | contig 10803 bp, 8 predicted proteins | sample 172DNAGHGlowgp2_FD_203883 | JGI IMG/M metagenome (GOLD analysis project Ga0310697, IMG submission 203883) | Sheep rumen microbial communities from Palmerston North, Manawatu-Wanganui, New Zealand - 1728 DNA GHGlow gp2 (v2) (version 2) | ecosystem: Host-associated > Mammals > Digestive system >...
CAGATTTAATGCAACACCGAAAGTATTGGTCAAATCTTTCACTTTTTGGTTCTCCAGCTAGAGGCGGGTTTTCGGGGTCATAATCTAGCATTAAACAACTAGCCGCCATATAGCAATAATTTTCTCTGCCAGTCATTGTACAAGTAGTGCCGTCAAATTCTATTGTAACGTCTATGTTACCTGGACTTTCATCAGCGTTAATTTTTAATTTGACCGGTCGACTATCCAATATCGAATTAAGTAGGGCTTCCGAGCCAAAAAACATAGGTGTATACGTTTGATACCTAAAAATCAATCTATTGGAATCAGTAGGAGTAAAACTGTAAAATTGTTGACCTGACGCATAATTATAGTGGTCTAAAATTTTTTGAGAACGAAAACCTACAAGAATCCACCAAGAATTTTCGCTTTCAATAAAAGCTCCTGCCCAATCAAAAGTTATGTAAGGATCGTAGCCAATGATTTTGTCGCCGTCGTTTGGAAAATAAGAATCTGTCGGGATATAACTTTGAAGTTTTTCTTTTAATCTATTTAGGGGTATTTTTTGAAGGATTGCAATTGCTTTACCGTCATCTTTTAAAATTTTGATAACAGTGTCATCAATAGGTTCTTCGCTATCTGGTTGTTCCTCTGAAATTATGAAAAATTTATTGCCTAAATTATCAATATTGGCGGCAAGAATATTGTTGTCGTAGGATATAAAAACATTACCTTTTTTATCGTTTATCATTGTGTTCACAGGTTGTATGACAGAAGAGGATATATGTTTTACTTGCAAAGTCCCGACTTGTTTAAATTTATATTTTTTAAGCGTATACATTGTATCAAAATCATAATTTGCAAAGTCAAAAGAAATAATTGGAATCCCTTCATCATCTTGCGGGGCAGTTATTATGGGCGGTTGTTGAGATTCTTGAAAATGTCCGTAGGCGCACCTGCCGTCCGTCCAAACCATTTCGCCCGCTCTGAAATTTTTATTGCCGATACAGGTAATCCATTTGCCGTCGGCGTAGATTTTGCTACCGCTTACGGCTTGAACTCTAGCGCGATACATGATTCAAGCACCTACGATAACGGCGGTACCGTTTGAGGAAAGTTGCGCCCAAACTCTACGGCCGTTGCTGACATTGCAATCAACGGCTTGTTTGAAGGGGTAAGATTTATTTCCGCATTGGAGCATACCGTTCTTGATAGTGCCGCGCAAAGCTCTAGCCTCGCGCTTAATTCGTGTATCGACAGCATTTTTAAGGTTAGATGCTAAAGATTGAACGCCCATAACTAATACCACCTTATGAGTTGTAATTTTTGAATGAGTTTACGAGGAGTAAAGGAAAAGTTATTGGAAACGAGGAAATATTCATTGCCGTCAAATTTAACGCGTTCTGTGAAGTCGACAATATGATTGATAGTGGGAATGCCGTTATTAACGGGAGAAATTAAATCGACAGTGACAGTCTCCTGAACTTTTCTATGCAACCAGCGTAAAGCGTTATTTAGTTCTTTTTTTATATCGGCGTCGCGAATAGGAAAAGAATCGTCGATAATATTAGACAGCTCGTCATTTTCGTTGTTAGCAGTCGGTTTTTGAATAATGACGTAATGTCTAAAAGTGTTCTGCATTTGTTTAACGGTGTAAGGAGAGACAGAATTGCCCGGTTTGCCTTGTGAAAGGTTAGCTCCTTGAAGAATGCCATTAAGATAAACGGTTTGAGCGTACCAACCATTTCCAACGGGTACATGATAGGTATCTCTGATTTCTTTGGTTATTTCGCGTTCTTTACTTCCCGATTGATATTCAGTCTTTGTTGTTTGCTCGCATTCGTGGAAAAGATAAATTTCATGCTCTTGTGATTGGGTATTAAAGTCGTTGTTATATCCGTATGTTGTTTTAATTTTTTGTTCAGTTGTATTAGTTTCCAAAGTATTCATATTTTGTTCTTTAACAGTTGTATTTTGTTCTTTGGAGCTAATATAAGATTCTTTTCCGTATGAGGTATAACTATAAGTCGTGGTGCTGTGATTAGAAAGTGTAACAACTTCGCCTTCGCTATTAGCGAACATTCCAGTTGTGGTGTTTACGGTTTCCTGACTTAAAAGCCCGTTATTGTAACTACAAAACATATAGACAGAAGATTGAAAAGGCGCGATACCTGATTTTGAATAATGAATATTGCCATTGAATTTATATCCTTCGTTGTCGTCGTCATCGTTGTTATTGTTATTGTTATTGTTGGGATTATGACAGAGCACGCGATTAAATTTTTTATTAACGGTCGGGCGTGAATGCTGCAGGCCTGAAATATCGAAAATGGAAGTTTCTTTGCCACGCTGAATGCAATGCAAAGTATTGCCTCTGATAAAAAGATTGATTTGCCGTTGCGGTACTCTTGAAGTCCAACCAAAAACGGAGTTCAAAAGGTCGGAATAAGTAATTTTTTCGTCGCCTTGCAGGTTACTGGGAGTGAAGTCATCGATATGAACGTCAGCGGCTAGTCCGAAATATGCGGCGACTTTAGAAATAATTTCAATGGCTTTAGGATAAACGCCAATAATCGTTTTATTTCCGTCTGAATCGCGGCTTTTTTCGATATGTCCGCCGGGCACTTCAAGCGTTTGTCCATTAGAAAAAGTATAATTCGGGGTTTCGAGCAAAAACCAAGTGTAAAGCAAATCGTCCTGATTATATCTGCCTTTAACTTCACGAATAAGCTCGGTCTGTGTGATTTCCTCTACAAGGAAATTGAAGTGATAATTGAGCAAAGAGCCTTGAACGGCGTCATTGATGTTAATTGGCTTAGCAGTCTGGAAAATGAAATTATCTGATAACGTTCTTTCGCTAAGAGTGATATTAACCGCTGTAATGCCGTAATTTTTGAACGTGTTGACGAGCGAAGGTTGATTATCGGCTAAAAGTTTCGTTGTTCTAAGAGTGGGCTTGATGAAATAATTCCAGATATGAGGGACGCGGATAACGGTGCTAGCGATAGCCTTTTCCTTTTGAGTGACTTTTCGGAAAGTGTCATAACTGGCGACTTCGCGAAGTGCGCGATTTAAATCAGCAATGGCAATTTCGGTTGCAGTGACTTGCCTAAAGGTATCGGCTTGCGAAGTCTCTGTAGTGCCGAGAGTGCGTGAAGTATCGCCCGAAAAAGATTCAATGACGCCAATTTTGCGCAAAGCGTCTGCAGTGGCAACGGTCGTAACAATAACTTCGCGAAAAGAATCAGCGCGGGCAATATCAGTTCTTGCAGTCCTTAGGTAGGTATCAGCGGAAAAAATATTAGTCTCGCCGATTTTGCGGCAGGTATCGAAAGTGGCGGAAGTGCTGACAATGATATTTCGCTGTGTATCGGCGGTTGCGATAGTAATACCCATTTTGCGGGAAGTATCAGCAGTAACAATTTCGGTTTTCTTAACTTGTCGGAATGAATCAGCGGCGGCAATATTTGACTGAACGACACGCCTAAAAGTATCGCCTGAAGTTATTTCGTGTTGATAGACTTTGCGTTTAATATCGGCGGGAAAAGTATCGGAATAGGTAAGTTTGCGCAAAAGGTCTGCGGGATTATTTTCTGACTTAGTGACTTTTCGGAAGGAATCCGCGCTGATTGATTCTGAATTAGTAACAATTCTGAATAAATCGGCGGTAGCTTTTTCGGGCTTAGGAATGTAGGAGGCATAAATTTGCGGCTTTAGATAAACTTGTCCAGTTGGAATCCACGAGATAAAAATTTCGGGCTTAATAGCAATGTCATAAATTGGGTGCAGTTCTGCAACAACTTCATCAAGCGCGATTTGAGCGTTGGAAATAATAACGTTGCTAAAAAAGGTACCTGAGCCGTCCGATTGCAGATAAATATCGGCGAAGTCGGAGCCTTGATTAACGTTGCCTGTATATCGGTAGATAAAATCACCGTCCACCCACGCCTCAACAATGCCGTCGGATGCGCCCGCCTTCATGTGTAGCAACACCGTCTGCAAAGTGTTCTTCTTGCAAACACCGCTGAAGTCTTGAACGTTGTTGCCGTTTCGCCACATGCCGAGACTTAGATTGCTTGCATATGAACAAACGCCGCAAGAGTCCGCCGAACCTGTGTTATAAGCTCGCCAGCGATTAGAGCCGTTAAAGTACACGTCGAATTTAATCCAAATTTCATTGGTTGCGGGAATATCAAAACACTTAGCGCGGGTAGTCTGATAAAATGCGGAGCCTGTCTTTGATTGTGTTTCGGGCAGATTAGTTAAAGTAGTGCCGCTGACAGAAAGTAAATCGGCAGTGCCGTAATTTTCATATCTCCAGTTATTAGCGTCAATATAATTCAGCCCTGCCAATTAAATCACTCCCCTACTTTCCACCCGAATTGCATATCTTGTAAATCGGCAATGGTGACGCTTGAAAGTCCCCAACCGTCCATAATCATTGCGGTTGAATCCCCTGAAAGTGCAATGGTACCATGCTCGGCAATACTGCCGCCCGCCTTCGATAGTGCCGTTAAGTTAGCTAATCCCTCTGCGGTTTTATATGCGGGGTTGCCGACAAGAGAAATGCCCGTGATAGCTGAACTTGCGCCGTAATTTTCGATTAACGAGCTGACATCAACGCTTTGCAAAAGTTGTTGATTAGCGGCGTCGGCGATATAAATCCCGCTTGCTCCTGCCATCATATCGGTTATTGTCTGACTTATCGGCAAGGCTATTACTCGTTCTTTCGGCGAAATATATTCATCCGAGATGATAATATTAGAGAAGAAACTACTTCTATCGGAATAAAATGCAACTCCGGAATAAGTCGAAAAACTACTGGAAGAGATAGAAGTATCTTTGCGCAATAATAAATTACTATTAACATATAATTCAATTAAACCATTATCACCATATTCAGCGTGCAATAAAAAAGAATTTATATCATAAATTTTTATTCCTGTAGCTGCCAATATGTTGTTGACCCCACTTTTTTCACCAGTCGAAATAACGCTACTATTGTTGCTCGAAAGGGAAATTGATACATATGGAGTGGAATACCGAGTTCCTTTATAAAAGTAAAATCCCGTTTTATAACTGCCTGGAATATAAATGTACGCCGTACCTGTTGCATCGGAAATATATAAATCAAATGCCACGTAAATTTCTGAAGGTGAATTTTCTAATAACAAGCCTTTTCCATAGCTAGTCTCGTTTAAATAAAAAGCTACTCCGCTTCTACTATATTCTGAAGAATGAATTTTTACTGCACCGCTATTTTTTTCAAGAAGTCCTGCGTAACCGGGATTGATATATTTGAACGCCATATGAATCACCCCGCCGCGACAACTAATCCTTCAGCGCGGATTTTAACTGACCTGTCGTTTTGCGGGTCTTCGGTCGTCGCTGACGTTGCTTTTACCCAGAATACTTTATTGGTAGCGGCGACGCTTGCGATAGTTAAAGTACTGCCCCAATTAGCCATAGTAAGGGCGGTATCTGCGTCGGAATAGCTGTCATCGGCGGCGACTTGCCATTTAGCGGCGTTTGTGCCCTCGAAATAAATTTCGGTGTCGCCGTCAATTTGGTAGCCAGAATCGCAACGGACAGCGCATTTGTCGGCTTTAGATTCGGCTTGGCTTGCGTCAAGGGTAATGCTAAGCGGCAGGGTATCATCTCCGGAAGATATTTCTGTTCCGTCGACGCCGCCCGCCGTCGGGTTATTCATGTATATTCTCAAATGTTTAGCCATTATTATCCCTCCAAAATTCGATATTCGCTCTGTAATATTCTTTTTCATAACGGTCAACGTAGTTATATTTCTTAACTATGACGCGCAAGTTTTGAATTTCCTTCCCTGCCGTATCTCTTACTGTTACGGATGTCCGATTGTGCCAATATCCTTCTAGCACTTCCCAATTATCCGCTGATAAAGTCACGGAACAGGAATAATTGTTGCCGTCTTCGATATATCCGAAGTCCTGAATAACTTTCCCGCCAATAGTTTCAATTTGCGTTTGTCTATCGTCGGGGATAATTTCCCAATCTTCGGTGCGGAGCGTTTCGACCTCGCCAATTTTAATATGAATTGGAATCGCCCCCTATCGCGCCTAAAACTGCAGGCTCCACTCTGTCTGCTACTTTATCTGCCAATCCTTGAATATGTTCGCTATCCCAAGCGTGCGCCTCGTTAATGGTAATCGGAATATTAACGTTGTTAGTGTGCGGTGTTGCTTGATTTGCTGAAACGTAATTTTGTATTTGCGATAAAATTTCACTTAAAGCCGTAGCAAAATTTGAAAGAGTTACAGTTACTTCTTGAACTCCCTCCGACATTGGTGAAATCATTTGTGGAATTTCGGTTTCCAGATTTTCACTTAGTCCTGAAAATGTCATTGGTAGCTGATTCATTGAATCGTTTGCAGTTTGAATTACGGTCGGCAGTTGCGAAAAGCTTTGTACGGTTTCCGCAATGACGCTGGGCAATTCGGTATTTTGTGGAAGTTGCTGTGGTTCGATAGCTGATATTTGCTCCATAACGTCTTGCACAGCGGTCGGCAATTCATTTAATGAACCTGCCGCGCTTTGTATTGCCGTTGGCATTTCGGAAAAATTTTCTGATGTGCTTTGAATATTTGTCGGCAATTCGTTCAATGCAGAAGTTGTATTTTCAATAGGCTCGTTTAACTTAGTCAAGTTTTGTCCTGTGCTATTTATATCATCTTTCAAATCTTGGTAACTGTTTGTTATTAAAGTCGAACCGTCTGGTCGTTCGTAAGCTCTTAAATCACCAACACCACCTGCGGGCTTGTATCCTGCAGACTTTGCTAAATTATCAAGACTTGCGGCGGCTTTATCAGCAGAAGTTGAAACATTACCCATGCTCTTTGGTACATCTTTTAAAATATCGGGCATTTTTGGTTTTTCTGGTAATTCTGGCTTGTCAACATGTTTGGGCGAATTTCGATCTCTCCAATTCGGCAAAAAGCTTCTATCTGCTTTTTCTTGTGCGGCTCTGTATGCGTCCATTAGCTCTGGTGTCATTTGCTTTGCGTATTCGGGATTAACGCCCTGCTTAATCAACTGTTTGTAACGATAATCTTGTAAACCTTGATAACCGCCCTTCATAAAGGCATTAAATTCTTTAGCCTCTGACTTTAAGAGATTTAAAGCTTCTTGGCGTTCCTGCTTATTTTTTCTATCTGCTTCTTCTTGAGCGGCTTGAACTTGTTTGTAGTATTGTTCCCACGCTTTCGCTACTTGTTTTTCATAATTTTCCATAGCTTTAGCATAACTTTCTGCAGCCGCCTCTCTTTGTTGGGCTTCTGATTCAACTACTTTTGAGATTTTCTGTTGCGCAAGCTGTTCCGCCTCTGCCTTTTCCATTCCGGCTTGTATCCACGCATTTTTTTCTTTCTCGATATTAGCAAGCTTATTTTCAAATTCCGAATTATCGAGCGCGGCGACGCTTTGCCGAATTTCATTAAGCTTTGATTCTGTTTCCTCGTGCGCTTGCCTAATTTTTTGTTGAGCTAATTGCTCTGCTTGCGCTACATCTGCACCCTTTTGAATCCAAGCTTGCTTTTCCTTTTCGATTTGCGAAAGTTTTTTCTGCAGGTCGTTTTGTCCCAATGCGTTAATCTCGGCGGACAGTTGCTGATTTATTCCACTTACATAACTTGATAATTGTTGTTGTGCTAGCTGTTCTGCCTCTGCCTTTTCCATTCCGGCTTGTATCCACGTCTGCTTTTCGCGTTCAATATCTGCTATTCTTTTTTCAAGCTCGGTCTGTTCGCCCGCCGTGATTCTTTGCCTTATCTCCGCTAATTTTTGTTCTTTTTCCTGTTCGGCTTGAATTCTTTTTGCATTTGCCAATTCATAAACAGAAACTTCTTCGAGAACAAAAGAACTAGTATCCAAGCCTAAATCGTCTGCAGCTTGCTTTAATTCTTCAATAGATTTAAGTTGTGCATTTTCCCAATTTTCAATGTCACGCAACTGTTTTTCATAACTACTATGACGAATACCAAAAATAATATCTTCGGCGTCCTGAGCATTCTTTATTCGCCGTTCCTCTGTTTTTTCTAATTCTCCTTCTAATTTTTTCATTTGTTCAAGTGTTTCTTTATTAAGAGCTTGAGAATTAGCAGATTGCTCCTGTCGTATCCTATCTTGTTCTTTAGCCGCGTCAGCGACTGCTTTTTGTTCATGTTTCCAAGCGTCGATTTCATCGCGATAAGCAGCGATAGCCACATTAGTTGCATTAGGTATAGGCGAAGTCATTGCAGCAAATGCAGTTGTCGGAGCTACCTTCATCAAAGCAGCAAGGTCATCACGATAATCACCCATTGAAGAAAAAATTTTGCCGAGCGTTGTTCCTTCTGCCTTTGCCTCGTCGATCGCAGTAGATAAAGCGATAAGCCCGTCGGTAAATTCATGCAACATGCGCACGGGCAATGCCATTGCCTCGCCCAGAAACTTTATATTTTCCTTGTTATCGGCAATAATACTTGTAAGCTTACCGAATTGCTCTTGCAGTTTCGGAACAATTTCAGCGGCAACCGGCATTAAAGCTGAAGAAAATGTCGAGCCTAATTGAGCTGTCTGTGCATTAAGGGTATTTATTTCTCCTTGAATCGCATGAGCCCAAGTCGGGTTAGCTAAACCATTTTTAACAACTTTTTTAGCTTGTTCAATATTACCTTCTAAATCTTCTAACCATGTAACAACATCGCCGCTCCAAAACTTACCACCGACAATATCGCGAAAAGCCGCGCCATTACCCTCAGCTTGTGCGGATTTCAAAGCTTTACTCAATTCTATTGATAAATCCAGAGCGTTTTTCAAATGTCCTGTTTCGTCATAAAGCTCCGCTCCATAACGTTTCATAGTTTCCGCAAGAAGTTTATTTCTTTCGCCCGACTTTGTAATTTGCATACTGAAACGCCGAATTGCATTAGAAGCTTCATTAACATCAATGCCCGTAACTTTAGCGATAGTTGAAAATTTAGCCATATCTGCAATACTAAGTTGCAAACCGCGAGACATTACATAAAAAGAATCACCTGCAGCTATGGCGGGTTTTGCCATATCGAGCAAAGAACTTTCAATATTTTTGATAAGGACAGGCAAGCCAACCAATGTGCCAATAGCTACAACTGCTTTGCCAACTGGTGTAGGAATTTTTCCGATTGTGGAAAGAATAGTTGTAACTGCACCGTCAGCAGAACTGGTCGCAACACGTAGCTTATCAAAAGACGCTGCCAATTCATTTATCTTGCTCGATACATTCACTTTAATGTTGTTATAGCCGCCCAATAGACCACCTGTTGGCGCAGGAATTTTCTGACTTGCTAAGGATTTAAGTTGCTGTTCAAGTTGTCCTACGGCAATTTTTTCGCGAAGGAACGCTTGCTCGGCTTTATTCACGGCAAGAGCAGTAGAATTGGCATTACTGGCAACCTGCGCATAAGCCGCCAACAAAATATTCATTCTATCTTTTGTTATGGCAAGTTGTTGATTCAATGCTTTTTCTTGAATTTCGAGAATTTTAGTAGCATCTTTCACGCGGTCGAGACTAGCAACATCCGCCTCCATGCGCAGTTTAATGACGTTTTTTTCACGATTAAGCCGACCTAAATTTTCCGTAACAGTTTTATCAGCCGCCAAAATATCAGCTTGAAGTTGAGATAAATCTAAGCCCAGCTCGATGTAGAGTTTTTCTAAAGTCTGTCCGCTATTGCCCTTTGCCATTTCATCACCTCCGACTGCTTATAAAAATTGGTCTACGAAGCCTTCCTTTACGGCTTTATTCTTACCTTTTTTATCGCGTTGCTGTTCTGATGCCGCGTCGATTTTGCTATCCAAAACTTCCATATCGAGCAAAAGTTCTAAGTCAGTATTATCAATGTCGGCAATAGTCATATGATAATCCGCCAACCAGCGGCGATAAAACGCCAAACAAAATTCATAGGGCGTCAAGTCAACTTTTATTCGGAAATCTTGCCGCCCTTTTCGACGTTTTTTTCTACTTCCTCGAATTTCGCCGTGATTCTGCCGAGAATATATCCTGCGCAATCTCTATAGGCTTGAGTAATCTCCGCAATATCGAAGGTATCAAGCAAATCATCTGCCGTGAACTTCGCGCCGTAAATATCGGCAAGAAAGTCGCAACGCTTTTCAATAAAATCTTCTGCGTAAATGTCATTGTGATTTTTATCGAATTCAAGAAGTCTGCGCCACGCTCTGCCCGTCGGACGCGGCATTTCATATTTCTTTTCGTTTACTGTGATTATCGGTCTTTCCATAATTATTCCTCCAGATTTCTCCCGATTCAAACAGAAAAGCCGCTCGTTTTGAGCGGCTCTCTGCCTTTTCTCTCTAGAATATTCTTACGATTGAACCGTTGACGCGGGTATAATCTCCTTGAAACTCGTTAATCGCGATTGTGACAACATGGGTTTCGGGTGTGCTCGTCGACATTACCTGTTTGGCGAAAAACCAGTAGTTAGTACCCTTTGAGGGTTGCCTGCCGACTGTCATCAATGGCTCGTAACTTGCGCCCATCAATCCTTCTACCGCCGACCACGCCGACTGATACTTCTGCGGCATGTTTCCTTTCGTGCAGTCATAAAACTCAAACTCAATCGCGCCCAAAATCGGATTCGCCGCTTGCACTTGCTGTTTCACCAGCTCGAAAATGCCTTTGTTGCCCTCTTCGGAGAGCCAACTAAATGCGTAGTTCAAATTTTCTTCTGCCATTTCAAAATCACTCCTTATATTAATCTGAATTCGGCTCGCCGCCAGTGGTGGTATACCAAGCATTTGTTATCGTTACACTTT
>Ga0310697_10006806_pt1 | contig 10803 bp, 13 predicted proteins | sample 172DNAGHGlowgp2_FD_203883 | JGI IMG/M metagenome (GOLD analysis project Ga0310697, IMG submission 203883) | Sheep rumen microbial communities from Palmerston North, Manawatu-Wanganui, New Zealand - 1728 DNA GHGlow gp2 (v2) (version 2) | ecosystem: Host-associated > Mammals > Digestive system >...
TCCATTAGGGCTAAAACCCTTCTTGGTCCCACGACAATAGAGCTCCTCGTCCTCATCTCCTCGTGAAGAACCTCCTGCGTGACAGGCATCTACTACAACACATACGAATCCAGAGGGACCAACGGCTTTGCGAATGCTGTTGAAATAATTGGAAAGCATATCGTCGGTAAGATGATGTTCTCCTTCATAGACTCCTTTTACATAAGACATCGGAGCATTGTATGGGATGATGGACTCATCCCATCCATCATCTTCATCACCGTCTAAATCTTCAAAGGGTTGACCGTGACAAGAGAAATGAATATAGACGATATCCCCTTTATTACAATTTGATGCCAGAGAAGATAATGCTTTCCGGATGGCTTCAAAAGTGGCTTCGTCGTTAGATAGTTCATTGATGGAATACCCGCTATTTTTCAATGTTTTTGCAATAAGATGTATGTCATTTGTCCCATTTATGGTATCCCAAGAATTGTCATCAACTGATGGATAGTTGGATATGCCTACAAGCAATGCTCTTTTGCTCTGGCCAAACGCATTATCTGGTGAAACAAAAGTCATTATTAGTATTGCCAGGAGCAGTACCAAACCTTTACTTTTTATGAGATAATTTAGTGCCATTGTTATTGAGCAAAATAATTTGCAAAAATACAGAAAATTAAGCAAACAGAGAAATTTTTTTTTTCGTCTCTGCTGTTAACCTTTCGGGGTGTTTTGTCATTAAGTAGTAAAGAAACCAATAAAACATTCAAAAAAATGAAAAGAACAATCGTTTTGGCAGTAGCAGTCCTGATAGGACAACTGTTGATGGCACAGACCTACCGTGTCGGAACATCAACCACGAACACCAATATGTGGGGTCAACGACAAACCACTCACAGAAATGCTTATGGGAATACCACAGGAACATCCACCACAAGTACCAATATGTGGGGCCAGAGTGAGACAACACATAAAGACAACTATGGGAATACCACGGGAACGTCCATCACAAGCACCAATATGTGGGGTCAACGACAAACTACTCACAAAGACATCTATGGAAACACAACGGGTACGTCTACGACTACTACCAATATGTGGGGGCAACAGGAAACCACCCATAAAGATGCATATGGGAACACGACTTACACCTCTACAACAACCACTAATATGTGGGGACAACCTGAAACGACCTATAAGGATGCTTATGGGAACACCCTTGGTACCACAACAACTACAACCAATATGTGGGGAGAAGTAGAGGACGTTCATAGCAGCAATAATAGTAGTACATCAATAGAGACCTGGTGGTAGAAAGGAGAAAAATGCCACGTATCATACATCGCCACATTCGTTTTATGGTTATCGATAGATGCCTGCGTGACACACATAGACAATATCGGATTCACGACTTGCTTTATGAGTGCAACCGTACTATGATGCAAGTATATGATACCACTATCAGCTTACGAACAATCCAATACGATATCAGTATGCTTCGTAATCCTCCGTTCAATATAGAACTTGATGAAGTATTACTTCGACAGGGCGTATATCGCTATGCTGACACTAATTGCAAACGCTCACCCTTTATGTCTCTTGACGAAAGCTGATTTTTAATTCTACTGTGCAAATAGGTTGCACTCCACATTTGTAATTTTGCACTTTATATTAATAATTTAGACCAGAAGAGCCGACTGGATAAAAGGGCATAGTAAAAAATGAAAAAAAATATAATTATGATTGCGGCTGCAATGTTGATTGTTGCACACGGGAAAGCACAAGCGAACAGTAGTGAGCTGTTGGCGGAGAACACAGAAACAACGACAGTTGCAAACACGATGTTCGGTGGAACTGACGGATTTGAGACATACAGTCTAATGCCACGTGGAGGATACAACTCGTTCTCTCGTGGACAAGGATTCGTTATCCGTCCGGAATTATACCGAGGATTGTTCGCCTCTTTTGGCTATCAAATCAATCCTTATGTACAGACCTTCCTGAGCGTCGGTTATGGTGATGGGTTGGAAAGTGCATTGGGCTTACGTGCATATACGGGTGATGCCAATTGGGTGGCGATGTTTGACTTGAGATTTAGTCTTACAAACTTTGTTTTACCCGGTGTTTCTTTGGTGGCTGGAGCCAGCTACAAAGATTTGGACTTCGGCGCAGGACTAAAGTATTACACAGATGGGTACTATTATCTCATTATGCCAGTTATCTCGGTAGGTTGGAATATCCGCTGTTACGAACATAGATGATTATTCACTTTGCTGGCGGGTGTTTCTGAGTCAGCATCCGCCAGCGATAATCTTCCTAACGCAATAAATTACATAGTTATACGTTAATTAATCAAAAGATAGTCAATTAGAAAAAATACATTATGGAAAAAACCACGAAAATAATTGTCACCGTCGTTGCGATAGTTTTATTCATTATCCTCAGTGCTGTAATTACGGGTGTTCGGTCAGATGCTGGCCATTCTACACCAGGCTTTCTCGGAATCATTCTCGTTTTTGCCCTTGTTGGTGCATTACGTGCCATCTGGAAGAAGAACAACAATGATGATGATACCACAGCATTGCAGAAGTAATTGTATATGGAATTCAAGGATTATTATGCTATTTTGGGAATCAGCCGATATTCAACGGCTGATGAAATTAGGACTGCTTATCGCACCTTATCCAAGAAATGGCATCCCGACCTAAACCCCGGTCAAGATGTCTCGCAGAAGATGCAAGACATTAACGAGGCTTATGCCATCTTGAAGGACTCTGTAAAAAAAGGGAGATATGATAATGAGTACGATAACTATTATCATAGTAGATATGACCCTCACAGCGAAGCGGATGATATCAGCCGTGAATACAACCAAGAATACGAGGTCCACGATGAGCATCTGAAACAAGATATTCAGGAGGCAAGAAAATATGCCGCCGACCTAGTAAAAGAGTTTCTTGACAATCTGAAGAAGGCCTCCAAAACAGCAGCAAAGGGTGCTTGGAATGAAACAAAAGGTTACGTGATGGCAGGTATTATCATTTCAGTAATTGGCACTTGTATCGCAACTTGTATTAGCAACAACAACGATACTCCTTCTTATGGCTCGTATTCCTCTTATACACCAACAACGACACCAACAACTCCAAGTCCAACACAATTACCTATCCCACAATCCACGGAACTGTCAGGTTTCAGTACTCAATCCTTCTATGACGCCTTTTCTATTTCAGTACCCGCTACCGTAGAGCGTAAACGTTATGATAGTCCATATTCAAGAAATCTCAGACAAAATGGTATAGCGGATATTGCTCCTGATGTTATTATGTTCAATCAGAAAGGATTAGGAAATATGACAGAGAGGGCTCAAAATCAGTATTGTAGAATAATAATGCAATTCACCCAGACACAGCCCGGTGATTTCCTAAATAATTATGAGACGGCGGTTTTTGATTGGGAAGCCCAACAAGTAATCCAAGAAATAGTGCTTGCAGAAATAGGGACTGCCGCTAGTCTTATCGGCAACATTTCATATAATTGGATACGTGTCAATAATGCAAATGGCATTTTGATTGAATATAAACGAACTGGAGCACATAATGATTCCTCAATTCCGGTCTGTTGCAGAATAATCCTATTCCAAAATAATGACAAGTTTGTTAAAATGATTCTTTCTTATAGAGAGAAGGAAGCCTCACTATGGAAAGAAGACTTTGATGTTGTATTGAGAAGTTTCAAATGGATTAATTAATAAACAATGGAACCACTAACTATTGTTCTGATTATTTATATTGTAGGTGCAGCATTGGGTGCATTCCTTGGTAGTAGGCGTCAAATGGGAATACTTAAAGGGCTACTTTGGGGGCTATTTCTAAACTGGCTTGGTTGGATTGTGATATTGGTGAGTCCGAAACCAGAAGGTGTTGTTGAAAGCAGGAATCACAAAAAATGGAAAAAGATAATAATGATTTCAACAGGAATCGTTTTGTTGATATTTGCAGTAGTAGTAATTGTTGCAACAATCACAGTTCCCGTGCCTGATGGTGTTCGTGCTCGTCCTTTGTTTGGAATCTTTCTCTTTGGCAGTGTGGGGTATCTTGCTCTAAAAAAAGGGCTTGAGATAGTTGTTCCAAAAGAGGAAGAAAAGGCCGTTAACTCCCTATTGCAGGATGTCGATAGTGAATCTGATTATGGAAACCTCAATTGATTTATAAGAGTTGGTATTGAAGGTATTTTCTGCGGAAGAATTATACAATGTCGATATGATAAAATGTTCTTAATAAAAATATGCAAGTAGAATACGATAATAGGGTTTGTTTACGTTTTGTAAAGCAGAAGGGTCATTCCGATATTTAGTTGTTTATAGACATAACAAAGATTATATTATGAATACACTAATTTGTATTTTAATATTTGTTCTTGGATATGTTGGTTATAAATATATCTATCCTTGGGCAAACGAAACTATTGAGAAGAAGAAAATAGAAGGCCTCAATCAATATATGGGAAGACAAGTTCTTCACATAGAAAAAAACGAGTCGGCTTATTGCTATTGCTGGGATTTTGATTATGCAGACATATCGGATAGTGATTATAAGAGAATTATGCAATATTGTATCAGACACGGTTTGAAGATTCCAGCAGAGTTGTTGTCTAATCATACAAAGAAAGACTATTCCGATTTAGAACAAAAAAGATAATTGTTTAATGTCCAAAATCCACATAATACCAAGTGAGTTCAACAAAGAACTCGAACTTCAACTTGCTTACTCCATCAAGGCAGGTTTCCCCTCCCCTGCAGAAGACTATCAGCACGAGACATTAGACTTCAATAGAGACCTAATCAAACACCCAGAGGCAACCTTCTATGGTCGTGTGGATGGAGACAGTATGATAGATGCCGGCATCAACGACGGAGACATTGCCATCATTGACCGAAGTGTCGAGGCATCAGACGGAGATGTAATTGTGGCATTTGTGAATAACGAATTCACCATCAAGTTCCTTGACCTTTCTCACAAATCAGAAGGATACATAGAACTTCGGCCAGCCAACAAGAAATATCATCCCATCAAGATAAACGACGGTGACAACTTCGAGGTGTGGGGTGTTGTCGTATGGACAATCAGAAACTGGAAGAAATAGACTATGTATGGCATCATAGATTGTGATAACTGCTATGTCTCGTGTGAGAGAGTCTTCCGTCCTGATTTGAACGGAAAGCCAGTCGTGGTGCTCTCCAATAACGACGGTTGCATAGTTGCACGGTCTAATGAAGCCAAGAAACTCGGTATAAAGGCAGGACTTCCCTATTTCAAACTTCAAGAGCAGTTCCCAGACCAGAAGATTGCTGTCTTCTCGTCCAACTATGAGTTGTACGGCGAATTGACAGGACGTGTGGTCGAGATTATCCGACAAGAAGCACCACAATACTTCCGTTATTCAATAGACGAGTGCTTCGTCTATCTGGACGGTATGGAGCATATAGACCTCAAACAATGGGGTGAGAACTTGCATAACCGTATCAAAAAGTCCGTTGGAGTTCCTGTCTCGATTGGTTTGGCTCCGAACAAGACTCTGGCCAAGATGGCCAGCCACTTTGCAAAGAAGTATTCGGGATACCGACACTGCTGCTTGATTGACTCTGATGAGAAGAGGATAAAGGCATTGAAACTATATCCGGTTGATGAGGTATGGGGCATCGGTAGAAGATATGCCGCCAAACTTGAATCTCTCGGAATACACACTGCATACGAGTTTGCCTCGATGTCAAAAGAGGCATTGAATGCCACATTCAATAACGTGGTGATATATCGGACTTGGGCAGAGTTGAATGGAGAAGTCTGTGTTCCCAATGAGGCAATGGCAAAGAAAAAGAGCATCTGCACCAGTCGTAGTTTCAACGGTATGATTTCCGATTTGGAGACAATCAAGATACACGTTGCAAACTATGCTGCCCGATGTGCAGAGAAGCTCCGGCAGCAGAACACAGTGGCATCCATCGTCGGGGTTTTCCTCAACACAAACTACTTCAGGGATGATTTGCCCCAATATTGGCAGTTTAAGGAGGTTTCTCTGCCCACACCATCCAATTCCACTACAACGATAGTAAAGGCCGCCCACGGGGTCTTAAATGAGTTTTTTAAGGAGGGGTATCAGTACAAGAAAGCAGGTGTTATTGTAATGGGCATTGCTCCGACATCACCCATCCAGCTAAATCTCTTTGACATCAACGCCGAAAGATTCGAGAAGTTGAAGTCGTTGGACAAAGTGATTGACAGGATAAACAAGGTAAATGGGACGGAGACGGTGATATTGGCTGCCCAGCAATACCGACAGAAGAACGAGGAAGGCAAAGCCGACGTGTTCGCCAACGCTATCAAGCACGATTTTAGAAGCAAGAACCCCACTACACGGTGGAGTGATATAATAAGATTGAAGTAATTATGACAACATACTACCACGGTACCACAGCATTATTTGACCACTTCGACATCTCCCATCTGTTCGAGGGTGATGGGAAGTGCAAGTTCGGTGTTGGCATATACGCCACTTCCGTGTTTAGGACAGCAGTCGTGTATGCCAAAAAAGGTAAGGGTGATACACCTTACGTCTATACCATTGAAGTCCCCGACCTGACTGATGACAACCATATTGTATCGGCAAAACCCGTCCATCAGACCATCATCAGCAAGACCGAGGAGAAACTTGGTCCATTGCCCGAAGAGGTAAAACAAGTTGGCAAGTATTTCCGGAAATATGTCGGGAACCTCTTGATTGGAAACAAAGGAACTACAAAGAAGATGATGGACAAATTGAGTCTTGAAGGTGAGATTGCCGTGTCCAAGTTCCTAAACTCCATTGGAGTTTTGTTCCTTGTCTGGCCCAATGCCCAAACCAATCCCGACAACGGTGAGATAAATGTGGCAATCCTTGATGACAGTATCATAAAAATAGTCGATGTAAAACCAGTTGAGATATGAGTTCAAGTTCCGGTGTTTTCGAGTTCATCAAGGAATACTATCCCGAATACATAGGAGACCAAGAATACCCTGTCTCTAAATCCGTTTTCTTTCACAAAAAGACGGATGACCATTGGATATTGTCCAATATGGCGGCAGCACCACTTGTCGTGAATGGAATCCGTTTCAAGAACAGCGAGCACCTGTTTCAGGTGATGAAATTCGCCACCGAGGAATCTGTTTCAGCGGTATATCACTCCCATTCTCCCAAGATGACCGCCAAGCACTATCAAAAGTTGGGCGGTCATAGGCGTGATGATTGGGGTGCAGTTATAATTGACGTGATGAAGTTCTGTCTTCAACAGAAGTATGACCAATGTCCGAAATTCCGAGAGGAACTGGAAAAGATAAAAGGATACTACATCGTGGAGTTGCAAGACAGAAAGACGGACACAGACTCATCCAGACCGAATGGATGGGGTGTCAAGACCAAAGGACAGCAATACGTCGGACCCAACATTATGGGAAGACTTCTGATGGAATTACGAGACAATGGAAAAATGGAATATCATTTGTCTGATGATTGTTTCGAATTCCAACAATTCATACTGAATATGACATCAAGATGAATAGAACTATGGGTAGAATAGAGGAACTTCAGCATAAAACCACGGTCAATATCATAGAGAAGGCAAACCTCATTTGGTCTATCTCTGACAAGCTCGTAGGTACATACAAACCTCACGAATACGGGAATGTGGTGTTGCCGATGTGTATCATCAAACGATTCTCCGACAATCTTGCCACCACAAAGTCCTCAAATAACAACATCTACAACACCTCACAATTTACTTTTGAAGACCTCATTTCCGACCCAGACAACATTGCCGACAATTTCCGAGACTATTTGAATCACTTCTCCTCAAATGTGATTGATGTCATCGAGAAGTTTGATTTTGACAAGGAAATCACGAAACTTGACAAAAACGGAATCCTCTTCAATGTCATCTCGGAGTTCTGCACAGAGAAAGCATATATGGGTGCTGACAAGATTTCTTCGGTTGATATGGGATACATCTTTGAGGAATTGGTCCGTAGGTTCTCGGAGGGTTTCGATGAGCAAGCGGGAGCACATTTCACGGCAAGAGACATCGTTTATTTGATGACGGAAGTGCTGATTGCTCCACATCGTAAAAAGATTGCATCCAAAGGCATCTCCACTTCCATTTATGATATGGCGATGGGGACATCCCAGATGCTCGACTGTTTGAGTGAGAGGCTACGTGAGATAGACCCCAAGGCACAACTCACCGAATACGGTCAAGAACTGAACGAGCAGACGTTTGCCATTGCCAAGTCCAATATGTTGGTTCGTGGAAGAATCGCCGATAATCTGAGACTCGGCAACACCCTCAATGATGACAAGTTCAAGGACTGCAAGTTCGACTACATCATCTCCAATCCACCATTCGGTATTGAATGGAAGAACGAGATGAAGGATGTGAGAGAGGAGAACAGTCTTGGTGATAAAGGTCGTTTCGGTGCAGGTCTTCCATCGTTGGGTGATAGTCAGCAACTTTTTGTCTTGAACGGTGTTTCAAAGTTGAAAGACAACGGTCGTATGGCAATCATCCAGAACGGTTCCCCATTGTTCAAGGGTGATGCCGGAAGTGGTGAAAGCAATATCAGAGGTTATCTGTTGGAAAACGATTGGTTGGAAGCAATCATTCAGATACCCAAGTTTATGTTCTACAATACGGGTATTGCAACATATATCTGGGTGGTAAGCAAGGACAAATCCGTTGAACGAACTGGCAAGGTTCAGTTGATAGATGCATCCAAGTGCTGTATCAAACGAAGGAAAAACATCGGGTACAAGAGAAATGAGTTTGATGACATCTGCATTGGTCTGATTATGAAAGCATATAAGACTTTTGCAGATGGTTCATATACAAAGGGTGATTTGGTGGTGGAAAGCAGAGTGAAAGACAACGAGGACTTCAAGTTCCGAAAGATTACGGTGAAGTATCCTTCCGACACCCAGACCGACAAGAAACGGAAAACAGAGAAGGAAACCGAAATCATCCCGTGGAAAGAGGACGTTCAAGAGTATCTGGAAAAGAACATTCTGCCGTTCCATCCACAAGCAACCATCGTCGAGAACCAGACCAAGATAGGGTATGAAATCCCATTCACGAGAGAGTTCTTCAAATATGTTCGGTTGGAATCAAGCAAGAACATCATATCTCGTCTGAAAGAGTTGGAAGAGAAAGATATTGAGTTGATGAACAATATATTGGGGTAGGTCTATGGGAAGGAAGTGCAAGGACGGCAGAGTCCCTTGGATGGGAAGGATTCCAAGCAATTGGACATACAATATGCTTGGTAATCTGTTCGTCCCACGAAAGGATAGGGTGAGTGATAAGGATTATCCGCCACTCTCTGTCGGGAAGATGGGGGTGGTTCCTCAATTGGATACAGCAATAAAGACCATAGATGGGGACACCCGTAAGTTGGTGAAAGAGGGGGATTTTGTCATAAACAGTCGTTCAGTAAGACGTGGTTCTTGTGGAATATCCGACTGTGACGGTTCTGTATCCGTGAAAGAGTATGTCCTTATTCCCAGCAAGGATATAGATGTCAGGTATTACAACTGGATTTTCCATACCGAGCAGTTTGCAGATGAGTTCTATAAATGGGGACACGGCATAGTTGAGGACTTTTGGACTACCCAGTGGCAAGAGATGAAACGGATTACTCTTCCCGTCCCACCTCTATCAACCCAGAAGCGTATCACTGATTTCCTTGACCGAAAGTGTGCCGAGATAGACGTACTCATCACCCTGCAAGAAACTATGATTGCCGAGTTGAAACGACACAAAAGGTCTGTCATCACAGAAACCGTCACCAAAGGTCTGTGTCCTGATGTGCCTATGAAAGACAGTGGTGTGAAGTGTGTCGGGAAAATCCCGTGTCATTGGGATATGGTACCTGTTCCATTCGTGTTCCATAACCTCAATTATTTGAGAGGACCGATATCGTCTGAAAAAAGGGAAAGAAACAATCCTCAATACGATTATTACGGAGCATCCGGCATTATTGACAAGATTGACAATTACAATGTGGAAGACAAAGTGCTGTTGATTGCAGTTGTCGGTACTAATCTTAAATTACGGAATCTGCCTCTGATATACAAGGCAGAAGGTCGTTTTTGGGTAAGTCATCAAGCACATATACTGAAACCGAAAAAGGACGATTACGATTATATGTACTATATGTTGGAGGCGTTGGACTATTCGGACTATATCACCGGTTCGGCAGAACCGGTATTGAGTCAGGAGAGATTGTCGAAAGTCAAAGTCTGTGTTCCGCCTCTTGCAGAACAGAAAAGTATTGCCGACTACCTCAGTGGGAAGTGCAGTGAGATAGACGAACTGATAGTTGTCAAGCAACAGAAGATTGAAGCATTGAAAGAATATAGGAAATTAGTTATCTTCGAGTATGTGACGGGGAAAAAGAAGGTGTCACACAAATAATCTCCGAAATCTTCCCCCCAAAACCAGTTAGACACTATAAACATCTTTGTTATTCGTAACAAAAGTACAATTGAAATGAGAGTTATTGTTGAGTTTATGGGTTGGTCATAATTTGGTCATATTTTAGAAGATTTGTTGGTCATATTGACCACAATTAAAATATTTTGTAAGAAGTTAAAATAAACAATATCAACCAATAAGGAACGATTAGGACTTCTCTCACGAGTCCTGTTCCGGGCACTGGAAAGGAAGGTGAATGCCTTCCTTTTTTTTGTGCTCTTTTGTGAGATTGTCTTATTGTTATGGATGGAGGTGTGGAAGAT
>Ga0310697_10006807_pt1 | contig 10802 bp, 6 predicted proteins | sample 172DNAGHGlowgp2_FD_203883 | JGI IMG/M metagenome (GOLD analysis project Ga0310697, IMG submission 203883) | Sheep rumen microbial communities from Palmerston North, Manawatu-Wanganui, New Zealand - 1728 DNA GHGlow gp2 (v2) (version 2) | ecosystem: Host-associated > Mammals > Digestive system >...
AAATGGAGATAACAGTAAGAATGGGATGCAGGGTCGACTGCAAATACTGCCCGCAGAAACTTACCTTAAGCAGATATTATAAAGATGATCCGAAACGTGAGACGGTGATGACTCTTGAAAATTATAAAAAGTTCATCGACAAGATACCTGTGGATGTGAATATAATATTTTCGGGTATGTGCGAGCCCTTCCTTAATGACCGGTGTATCGATATGGTCGAGTATGCATTTAAGAAAGGTCATGATGTGGATATGTATACGACTCTGGTAGGCATGTCCATGGATGATTACATGAAGCTGCGGGAAATGAAGATACATTACTTTGTTCTGCATGTGGCGGATAAAGATATGAACGCAAAGATACCCGTGAACGCGGAATATCTGGATAAGCTTAATGCTGTTATCGAGGGCCATATCAGCAAGAAGTTTCCGATCACTACGGTTTCCGTTCATGGGGATTTCCATCCGCAGATCGCTGAAATGATGAAGAAGATACCGGATGTACCGGTACTGCGTGAGATATATGACAGGGCAGGAAATCTTGAAAATAAGGAAGGCGTGACCATAAGCGTTGACAAACCCAAGATGGGTAAGCTGGCATGTTCAAAATGTCACGGTCATGCACTGGATGTAAACTATCTGCTTCCGGATGGATCGGTACTGATATGTCCCATGGACTGGGGACTTGATAATATCATCGGAAATCTTAATACACAAAGCTATGAAGAGATAGCTGAAGGTGAAAAGAAGCAGGCTTTCCGTAAGCGCATGCAGTCTGACGGCGTGGGAGATGAAGATCTGCTCTGCAGACACTGTCATGAAGCCAAGCCTCTTTCCGAATACAAAATGGAAGTGTTCAAGGAGAATACAAAGAATACATTAAGAAGGATGATCAAAGGCAAACCCAAAGCATAAGAACATACATAAGGCCGTCCTGTAAACATGAGGCGGCCTTTTATAACGCTAAGCCGCCGAAAGGACGATAAGGACCGATAATGGATGAATTATATACTGTACGCATTTACTGCAGATTAAAGGATATCAGAATAAAGAAGTTTTTATGCCTGGCAGGTGCAGTCTTTAATCTGGTCATGACAGCTGTTCATGCATATAAAAAAATATTCATGAATGCATATATACCGAAAAAGACAGCTCTGGTATATTTGGGAGCCTTCTTTATTTTTTTGATGCTGACGATCCTTTTACACTACATCAGCATATTTAAGCTGTGCAGGGATCATTTTGTCTACCGCGGGAAAAAGTATAACGCCGAAGAATACAGCTATACCTTTAACGGCTCAAAACTGATCCTGTATAAAGGTGTGGGAGAAAGCATAGTACCCGAATACACCAAAGAGATCGAGGTGGGTATAAGCGAGCGTAAGAAGGAAGATACAGAGGATATTCTAAAGACTTATTATACGGAAAAACCGGAATGGGCTAATGCGCATAAGTCTGAAGACGGATCAGAGACGAGGCTTATGATAGCGCGGATCACGGACGTGATATGTGCAGCCGCCGGGATCGTTTTGCTGACAGTATTTGCAAACAGGGGATATATCATAAATGAATGGGAGATGACGGCTGCAGATGACGGTATAGAGATCACTGCTTATAACGGATATAAAACAGAGATCGTGATCCCGTCCCGTGTGGAAGGCATGGATATTGTTGCCTTGAATGATTTCGGCAATACTTCATCAAAGAAAAAAAGCGGAGTCCTTTCGGTTGTCATTCCGGAAACGGTGAAAAGGATCAGCGGCGATTCCTTTAACACTTATAAAGAACTTGAGCAGATTACTTATACGACAAGCTTAAGTGACGTAAGTGCTTCTTCATTTCAGGGATGTCCGTCATTAAAGATATTTGAAATAAACGGAACACAGAATGCTAAAGATGTATGCGCTACGCCGGTAAATTTCCCGGACCGGACGAAGCTGATACTTAATGACTGCGGTATTTCGGATGGGGCATTTGCAGGCTGTGATACGATCAGAAGCGTGACGATCCACGGCAATAAGGTTTCCATCGGCTCTGCTGCTTTTGAGAAGTGCAGGGGGCTTGAAAAGGTTTTCTTGTTCGGTGATGTTGTAAGTATAGGGGAGTGTGCTTTTTCCGGGTGCAGGTATCTAAGCAGTATCGATCTGCCGGACGGATTAAAAACAATAGGTGACAGAGCTTTTGAGGATTGCATGCTTTTTTCAACAGTCAGATTACCGGAGAGTCTTGAAAGCATCGGTTCTTATGCCTTTAGCGGAAGCGGCTTAAAGAGACTGACTATACCCGCAAATGCCGTAACAGAGCTGGGTATATTGGGAAATTGTTTTGATCTGGAAGAAGTAACATTACTGGGCAGCACGGATACTATAACAGAAGAGTTATTTAAAGGCTGCAGGAATTTAAAGAGAGTCGTTTTGCCGGAGGGAGTAAAGAGCATCGGAGATTCTGCATTTTTGTCCTGTTCGACCCTTAAAGAGATCGTTCTGCCACAGGGGCTTAAAAATATAGGGGATCATGCATTTTGCGGCTGCAGATCCTTAAAGAGTATAGATCTGTATGAAGGCCTGGAAACCATAGGCGGATCGGCATTTGAAATGAGCGGATTAACAAGGGTGGTGATACCGGAAGGATGCAGTGTGATAGCTGAGAATGCTTTCTCCGATTGCGCCGATCTGCAGTTTGTAAGACTTCCGGACAGCCTGACTATCCTTGGTGAGGCTGCTTTTCACAATTGTCCTGTCAGTTCGGTGTTTTTACCCGATAACCTGACAACGTTCGACGAAAAAGCTTTTCTTGATAAAAAAGACGGGAATCTTATCCTCATATGTTATACACCGGATTGCAAAGCTAAAGATCAGATCGAAGCCGCCTATGACGGTATGCGTAACAGCAGACGGTATTATTCTCTGCTTACGGTAGCGGACAGGGAAGAATATGAAAAGAGGTGTGCCGCGCAGGATTTCAGTAAGGATAATGAAGAGGCCGGTAAGGAAGATGTGATCGCTAAATATGAGCTTGAGCCTGTGATCATTGAGTATGATAACAGGATAACAAGGTGGGAGGCTTATCATGCGCAATCTGACAGGCTTGTGCCCATCACTGCCGAAGGGATAACCTTAAAAATGACCTTATACGGAGATGGCAGCGGCACGATATTTTTATCGACGGATTATCCCACGGCTTCGAAATCGAGCAGCTTTACACTGGAGAGGGAAGATGAGTACAGCATGATAATGACATTTGATGATCCGGACGGGTTCTATGTAGAAGATCTATACAAAGAGGAAACTTATGAAGTGCAGTTCTATACCGATCCGGAAGGCAATTTATATCAGTGGATGAATATGGACGGTGAGGAAATATGGTTTCTTCAAGCGGAGTAAGACCCGTTTAGTCAAGAAGATGATAAGGGATTTATAAATCCCCGATAATGTGTTATAATATATGGGTATTTTTGGATGAAGGGATGAAGGCGCTATATGGCGGGCAAGAGGATCTTATTCATATCCGAGACAGTGGTGATACCCATAGAGCGGGGAAACCGTAAAAGGGTCTACAATCTGATCAATCTGGCTAAAGAAGCGGGGTGTACGGTAGATTTTCTGTACCTGCATACATATTCGAACGAGGATGTGGCGAAGACCCGTGAGTGGATAGGTGAAGACCATTTCTATACCGTAGAAAACAAAAAGCGCTCCTTTGGCGTATTCTGCAAACGCAAGGTGCGTAAGGTGCTGGAGATACTTCATATCCCGGGGCTGTTCAAGTATTTTTCAATAGATGAGAAGATGGATCCCGCCATAGACGGCTTTATGACGGAATTCTTTAAAGAACATAAATACGATGTGGTCTGGATCGAGTACATATTTAACTCCAGGCCGCTTCTTTCCGTGCCGGAAGGTGTGGTAAAAGTGATCGATACACACAATGCATTTACTTTCAAGCGTCAGATGTACGAAGCCGTAGGATATAAGAATTATGAATTTGCCCTCACAAAGGAAGAAGAGGCAAAGGGACTGTCACGTGCCGACTGGGTGGTAGCGATACAGGAAGAGGAAGCGGACTTTTTCCGGACTATAGTGCCGCAGTCCACCAAAGTATGTACAATAGGTGAGAACATGCCTCTTAAAGAGGCGGCTGTCGCGCCCAATAAGAACATCCTTTTTATAGGCAGTTTTTATGTCGTTAACAGGGACGGCATAAAGCATTTTACACAGGATATACTTCCTTTTCTTAAAAAGAAAGGTGTTGACTACAATTTTCAGATAGCCGGGACGATATGCAAACATATCCCCGACAGCGACGATTACGAGAAGCTGGGTATAGTGGACGATGTGGGTGAGACCTACCGTAATGCCAGGGTGGTGATCAATCCGGTGCGCCATGGTACAGGTTTAAATATAAAGACAATAGAGGCACTCAGCTATACCAAGCCGTTGGTATCGCACAGTATAGGCGTCCGCGGTCTCAGATCGGATCTTCCCATAGCAAAGGTCACAGACGATGATGAAGCCTTTGCCGATGCGATCATAGAGCTTCTTGAGAGTGATGAGAAAGCTAAGGAACTCTGTGACAATGCACGGAGCTTTATGGAAGAGTACCAGAAGAAGAACCAGCAGGCGTTTGATGAGATCATAGGATCCTGACTATTAAGGAGTACACTGCATTATGCCATCCTACAACCCGGTCATCAATTCCGGAAACCACACAAGGCTTATAAAAGCCATGGATAAAGCCCGCAGGGGTGAAGATCTTTGTATTGCCTTTATCGGCGGGTCCATAACGGAAGGGTATTCATCAACCTCCCATGATAAATGCTATGCAAAACTCATTCATGACTGGTGGGTCAGGGAGTTTCCGGGAAGCAATATCAGTTACGTGAATGCCGGCATAGGCGGGACGGGCTCCGATTACGGAGCGGCAAGGGTCGAAGGGGATGTCCTTAAGTATAAGCCGGACGTGGTGTTTGTGGACTTTACCGTAAACGACGCCGATAATGAATTCTATGCGGAAACATACGAGGGACTGCTGCGCCGCATCATAAAAAGCTCTTCACATCCTGCAGTGGTGCTGTTATTTTTCGTACAGTACGACAGCGGTATCAGCGCGCAGCCTCATCACCTTGAGATAGGCCGGCACTATGATCTGCCCTGTATAAGCTGTGTCAGCAGCATATATGCAAAGCTTAAAGACGGCCTCATCAAAGCCGCGGAGTTTACTCAGGATATGCTGCATCCCAACGATCGCGGGCATGCCATGATAGCCGCGATGGCAGTGGACTTTTTAGATATGATAAAGCATGAGGCTGCTGCCGAAGAAGCTGAAGGACCGCTTCCCGCGCCGCTTGGCATCAATGCCTGGGAGAATGCAAAGCGCCTGCAGCATGCCGGTACGGAAGCGGTACTTAAGGGTTTTGAGAAAGATACGAAGGAAAAAGAATATCCGGCAGATCATTTCCGCGGCGGGTGGTCAGGAAAGAAAGCCGGTGATGAGATAATATTTAAGTTAAACTGCAGCGAGATATCCGTTCAGTTCAGGCGTACGGTGAAGCGCCCGGCTCCCGTGGCATTGGCTGTTGTGGACGGTGATGAAGATAATGCGGTAATGCTGGATGCGAATTTTGACCAGGATTGGGGTGACTGCCTTTTTGTGATACCGGTAATGCGCCACGGCTGCGTGGTCACCGGTCAGACGAAGAAAGACTACAGCCCCGCAAAATATGAACACAGCGCGGAGGCGCTGGCAAAGCATAAGGATACAGAGCCGCAGGCAAAAGAGCACGAACTTAAGATACGTATCATCGGTACGCCCGGTGAGCTGGGATATACAGTCGGTGAAATGGTAAGCGGAGGTCCGGCATGGCATAAGAGCGAAGGCAATGATGCGCAGGCAGGCTTTGAACTGTTATCTGTTTTTACAGCTTAGCCACCCCGGGCGAAGCGAAAAAGTGAGGCGGAAGATCTGCGATTTACGTCGCCGGACTTTCCTGAGCGGGGATCTTGATAGAAGCAGGTCATTAAAAAAACAGGAGTAGATATTGATACCCAAGATCAGAAAAAAACAACCGGTATGGGCTAAACTTGATAACACTGCCCTTCTCTTCCCTGTAATAAGTACGGAGGGAATGACCAGTGTTTACCGTGAGAGTGTGTCTTTAACGGAGGATGTGGACGGAGAGCTGCTGCAGCAGGCTCTTGAGAAACTGCTGCCACAGTTCCTTATATTCCGTATGCGCCTTCGTATGGGTCTGTTCTGGTATTATTTTGAGGAAAACGACCGTCCTGTTCCCAGGGTGAGGGAAGAGGAGCTTTATCCCGGAGCATATATAAACAAAAGCCGTAACAACCATTATATGTTCCGCGTAACGTATTACAAAAAGCGTATCAACCTGGAAGTGTTCCATGCCCTGACTGACGGATATGGCGGACTGGTATTCTTAAAGGAGCTGGCGTATCAGTATCTGCGTCTGGCGCACCCTGAAGAATATGCGGGAGAAAAGGACAGGATAAGCTCCGGTATCTTCATGGATATGGAGGACAGCTATCTTAAGAATTTCAAAAAAGGCGCCAGCCATGATACCGCATACGGATCAAAGAAAGCGCTGGTCATAAAAGGTGAGAAACGTCCCAAAGGCGAGCTCAATGTGATGCACGGCTATTTTAAAGTAGACGAGCTCAAGGCGGCCGCAAAGAAATACGGTCTTACCATTAACCAGTATCTGGTAGGTAATTACGTATATGCAATATACAGGGAGTATTTAAAGGGCGGCACTTCAAAGCTGCCCATCAGCTGCTGCGTGCCTGTGGATCTGCGCAGCCGTTACGAATCGCATACCATGAAGAACTTCTTCGTGATAATAGCATCCAAGTTCCTTCCCACTCAGGAGAGCTACTCCCGTGAGGAAGTGCTTAAGATAGCTGCGGACAGCTTAAAGGAACAGATGGATCCGCAGAATCTCGATAACATACTCTCTTATAATGTATCCAATGAGCAGAACCGTTTTCTGCGTACGATACCCATATTCATAAAGAATATCGCGATCAAGTATGTATACATGCTTTCTGCCGATACAGCCACTTCGACCATGACCAATGTGGGAAATGTAGAGGTGAAGGAGCAGTATAAAAAATATATCGAGCATTTTTACGGAATGCTTTCCATGAGCCGCGGGCAGAACATCAAGGCGGCTATAGCATCTTATAACGGAACCCTGATAGTGACTTTCACATCCTGTCTTACGGATGTTTCCATACAGAAGCGCTTCTTCCAGTCCATAGCCAAAGACGGCGTAGAGGCTGCTTTGGAGACCAACGAGTACCTGCCTCCCATATCGGAAGCTGATCAGGAAAAAAATACGGAAGAAGCAAAGGACGGAAAGGAGGAAGAAGATGGTCAGATGCCCCCAGTGTAACATAAGTCTTTTGCAGGATTATGATATCTGCCCTTTGTGCCATTGCGTGACAGAAGAACTGAGCGAAGAGCAGCAGGAAGCGGTACGCATGCGCTACGGCAACGGAGCGCCTTATCCCAACGCGCAAAGGCGCCAGAGGATACTGCGGTTCTGGCTGCGCCTGATACTCTTCTCTTTTATGGTGAGCGAAGCCATACTGATTGTCATCAATCACTATACCTCGCCTCATGTATACTGGTCTGCGATAACGGGAGCTGCATTTGTATACGGATATCTTTTCCTTCTGTATTGGGTCAAGCATGATTCGGGCTTTGCCTTAAAGGTGTGGCTCCAGATAGTCACAACGATGATAATACTGTATGTTATAGACAGGAATACCGGTAATTACGGTTGGGCGCTGCAATGGGCGATACCCGGCGTGATACTCTTCGGCGACGGTATCGTATTCTTCCTTATGATGCTCAACCGCAGCCGCTGGTGGAGCTACACGCTGCTGCTTCTGTTTCTGGGGGTATGCAGTGTAGGTATAATAAGCCTTGATATAGCGGTGAAAAAGAGCAGTCTGATCCTGCCCATAATATGTGTTATAGTAACCGTTCTGTATTTCTTCGGCACCATACTCTTGGGCGAAAGAGCTGTTAAGAGAGAGCTTAAGAGAAGGTTTCACGTTTAGTCACAAGGAGGGAGCTGTGGATAAAGATACTACAAGCCTGCGTGGCCAGACTGCCCGGCGTATAATAAATGCAGCCAATCATTTTCCGGTGCTGGGACAGCTGAGGATGAACGGCGATCTGCAGAATATCAAAAGCAATCTGGAGCCCGAGTGGCGATGCCCGGAGGAGCTGCGGCGCACCATCATCGACATGGATAACTATACCATGGAGATGATAAGTCCTGCGGACCAGTATGATATGATGTGGGACCGTTATGTGATACTGCAGCTGCACGGCGGCGGTTATTACGGCCGTATCCATAATACCTACAGGGATTCGGCAGTGATGTATATAGACATGAGCGGGGGTGCGGATGTGCTCTCTCCCGATTACAGGGTTGCGCCTGATCACCCTTTCCCGGCAGCATTGGAAGATTCGGTAGAATCCTACCGCTGGCTTCTGGAACATGACTACTCTCCGGAGCATATAGTGGTGGCCGGGGACAGTGCGGGGGGCGGACTGTCGCTGGCACTGGGACTGTATCTCAGAGATCACGGTATGCCCATGCCGGCAGGCATCATCACGATGAGCGCATGGACAGACCTTACCAAGAGCGGCGATTCCTATCAGGAAAAATATGATGCCGATCCGGTCTTCGGCGGTACCCGCAAGAGTCTGGTGTATAAAGAAGGTTACTATGCGGACCATGATCCCATGGATCCGTATATTTCCCCGATAAACGGCAATTTCCGCGGTTTTCCCCCGCTGCTTATGCAGGTGGGAGAGATGGAGATGCTGCTGGATGATACGCTTTCAGTAGGGGCAAAGGCACGTCATGCCGGCGGCCGCGTTAAGGTTCATGTATACCCGGGTATGTGGCATATTTTCCAGATGGGCTTTAATCTTTATCCGGAGGCTAAAGAAGCCTGGAAAGAGATAAGCCGTTTTTTGCATATAGTGTGGGAGAGATAGGGTATTCCGGGCAGAGTTAGCTTTGTGAAACCATGTACCCTGTGATAAAATAATCTTTAAATCTTGATGAAAGGAAGCATACATAATGAAAGAACTGATGTTAGGTAACAAGGCTTTCGCCCGCGGTCTTTACGAAGCGGGATGCTGCTTTGTATCCAGCTATCCCGGCACCCCCAGTACCGAGATAACGGAAGAGGCGGTTAAGTTTGATGATATCTACTGTGAGTGGGCGCCCAATGAGAAGGTGGCTATGGAGGCAGCCTTCGGAGCGTCTTTAGCAGGCAGGAGGGTATTCTGCGGCATGAAGCATGTCGGCCTTAACGTGGCGGCAGATCCTCTCTACACTATGGCATATACCGGTGTTAACGGCGGTGTTATCATAGGCGTTGCAGATGATCCGGGCATGCACTCATCCCAGAACGAGCAGGATTCGAGGCATCATGCCATCGCGGCAAAGGTGCCCATGTTAGAGCCCTCCGATTCGGCGGAGAGCCTTGAATTTGTAAAGATAGCTTATGAGCTTTCTGAGGAATACGATACTCCCGTTATCATAAAGATGTGTACCAGAGTGGCACATTCACAGTCGGTAGTGGAGACTTCGGAGCGTGTTGTTCCTGAAAAGAAGGCATATGAGAAAAATATCCCCAAGTATGTCATGATGCCCGGCAACGCCATCAGACGCCATCCTTTTGTGGAAGAGCGTACACGTAAGCTTGCCGCATGGGCTGAGAGTGCAAAGATAAACCGCGTGGAAAAGGGCGGCAAGGAACTGGGGATCATCACTTCATCTACCAGTTATCAGTATGTGAAAGAGGTATTCGGCGACAGCGTATCCGTTCTTAAACTTGGTATGGTCAATCCCCTGCCTGTTCAGCTGATAAAGGATTTCGCCGCTTCCGTCGACAGACTGGTGGTAGTTGAGGAGCTGGATCCCATCATAGAGAACCACTGCAAAGCACTGGGACTTAAGGTTGAGGGCAAGGATCTTCTGCCTCTTGAGGGTGAATTCTCACAGAACCTTATAAGAAAGGCACTGGGTAAGGATGTTCCGGCCGGCAAGGCAGTTAAGGATCAGATACCCATGCGTCCTCCCGTTATGTGTGCGGGCTGTCCTCACAGAGGCCTGTTCTACACGCTCAGCAAGAACAAGTGCACGGTGCTGGGTGATATAGGATGCTACACCCTGGGTGCGGTAGCGCCTCTCTCATCAATAGATATGACGCTCTGCATGGGCGCATCTCTTTCTGCTATTCACGGATATAATATCGCAGGGGAGGGCGAAAACGAAAAGAAGACCGTTGCGGTAATAGGTGATTCAACCTTTATGCACAGCGGTATGACCGGCCTGGCAAATATCGCGTACAACCAGTCGAACTCCACTGTCATAATACTGGATAATTCCATAACCGGTATGACCGGACACCAGCAGAATCCTACGACGGGATACAATATCAAAGGCGATCCCGCCGGGAAGATAGATCTGGAAGCACTGTGCCGTGCCATGGGCTTTAACAGGGTACGTGTGGTTGATCCTTATGACTTAAAGCAGTGCGATGAAGCTGTTAAGGAAGAGCTTGCGGCCGATGAGCCTTCGGTGATAATCTCACGCAGGCCCTGCGCCCTGCTTAAATACGTTAAGCACAATGCACCTCTTAAGGTGAATACCGATAAGTGCATAGGCTGTAAGTCCTGCATGCGCATAGGCTGCCCTGCCATCAGCATTAAGGCAGGCAAGGCTCATGTGGACAATACTCTCTGCGTAGGATG
>Ga0310697_10006810_pt1 | contig 10800 bp, 8 predicted proteins | sample 172DNAGHGlowgp2_FD_203883 | JGI IMG/M metagenome (GOLD analysis project Ga0310697, IMG submission 203883) | Sheep rumen microbial communities from Palmerston North, Manawatu-Wanganui, New Zealand - 1728 DNA GHGlow gp2 (v2) (version 2) | ecosystem: Host-associated > Mammals > Digestive system >...
GTCCTGCTGTCCATCGCCAAGGGCGGCATCATTTATTCGCCCGGATCGGCCGGCACCATCCAGGAAATCTTCCAGGACGCCGCGCAGAATCATTATGAAACCTTCGGAGCCCCCAGTCCGATGGTCTTCCTGGACAAGGAGTTCTTCACGAAGGAAGTCCCCATATACCCCTTGCTGGAAGACTTGCTCTCCCGCGAGAAGTACAGAGGACTTCTGATTTCCGTGACGGACGACCCTCAGGAAGTCATCGACACCCTGATGTCTTTCCCGAAATAGCCTACTTGAACAGCAGCTGCGCGAACTGATACAGCGCGCGGCGCCAGCTCTGCCACTCGTGGGCCGTGCCCGGCGAGACGTAGAAATGCGCGTTCACGCCGCTCTTGGCGAGATCCTCGGTTTCGACCTTGGGATCGGTGCCGTCGCCGAAACCCTGCACGCGGTTCTCGAGCTCGCGGCTGCCGAAGCTCACGAACACGAGCTGGAGGCCTTTGGCGAATTCGGGATTGTTCTTCGTATCATCCACGGTGATGGTACCGCCGCTGAAAATGCCCAGGGAGGAGAAAACCTCCGGGTGGGCGACGGTGATGGACTTCGTCTGCATGCCGCCCATCGACAGGCCGGCCATCGCGCGGTGCTTGTTGTCTGCAATCGTGCGGAAGTGACTGTCAATATAGGGGATGCAGTCCTTGATCAGGGTGTTCGCGAAGCCATCGGCCCAGCCGGAAGGCAGGCCGAAGCCGCCGCGCGGACGCTGGCCCTGGCCCTGCGGAGGACGCTGCCCCTGGGGGCGCTGACCCATTCCCATCGGCGGACGCTGTCCCTGGGGACCGCCCTGGCCCATAGCCGGACGCGGCATCGTCCAGGAACCGTTTTCCATGACGATGATGAACGGAACGGCCTTGCCCTCGGCGATGAGGTTGTCCATAATCGCTGCGGTATGGCCCTGCTGCGGCCATCCATACTCGTTCTCGCCGCCGCCGTGCTGCAGATACAGCACCGGATAGCGCTTGGTGGGATTCAGGTCATATTCCGCCGGGGTATAGACGAAGATGTGACGCATCGCCTTGTTCACCTCGGACCAGTAGTAGATTTCGCGCATCTGGCCCTGGGGAACATTCTTCACGGCATAGAAGTCCTGGTCCGCGGCCGGGACATCAATGCCGCTTCCCCAGCGGCTTGCGCCATAGTAATACAGGCTGGACGGATCCGGCACGTTGGCCCCGTCGATGTTCAGCTGATAGTAGTGGAATCCTTCATCCTGCGGGGCGGATTCACCGATCCAGGCGCCGTCCTCCCCTTTGACGAGGTCATACTTGACACCGCCGATGTCCAGCTTGACAGACTGGGCGTCGGGCGCTTCCACGCGCACGCGGACGCAGCGCTCGGAATTGACCATCGGATACGGCTTGCCGGGCTGGTTGTTCGGGGAGGGGACGAAGTCCTCCTTCACCTGGGCGTTGGCGCACACGCAGAGCGATGCCGCCAGGAAGAAAAAGAATCTTTTCATTGTTTAATAGGTTAATTGTGATGTCCGTGTGTTTTGTTCCAGTTGTCCCAAGGCTCGGAGGCCTTCTTGCAGAGGTCCAGGAAATGGGCCTTGAGTTCGTCCCAACGGTAATAGGGGCCGGAGACCGGCTCAATGCCGGGAATGAGGATTTCCTTTTCGTTGTAGAGGACCTTCGTGAGGACCTCGCCCTTCTTGTTCTGGTAGAAGATCATCTGGCAGTTGGTGGCCATCGGGACCTGGAAGAAGGCGTACCAGCCTTTCGCGTGGGCTTCCTTGTAGGGGAGCCTACGGTTCTGGGGATCATCGACTCCCATCAGGGCGAAGAGCGGCAGGATAGAAGTGTCGTGGCCGAAGCGGAGGTCGGCGGTACGGTGGCTGCCGGGCTGCATCGCAGCGTCGGCCTTCTCGATGAAGTCCATCATCAGCGGGCGGATGGCGAAGCGGATGACATCGCCGTTCTCAACGGAACCGCCCCACATGCGGTAGATGGAGTCGTTGCCGCTGGCCCAGAGGTAAACCAACTCCTCCGGGACGAAATACTTCCGGAGAATGTCGATGCCCAGGAAGTCGATGACCTGGCACAGACCGCCGGCGGAGAAGCACGCCTTGACAAAGGGCTCGGGATTGCCGAGGACCTTGAGAGCGGCGTCATAGTCCTTGAACAGCGGGGTCAGGAAGCGGGTGAAGTCATATCCGGGCGTGCCGGTCGCAGGCGTATATTTGTTGCTCTCCGGGTTGCCGCCGCGCATGCGGGCCATCTGCTCCGGCGAGAAACTCGGACGCGGCGCCGGCACTTCGCCGGGACGCGGGACGCGGAGGCTCGGGTTGATATAGCCCATGAACCGTTCCGCGCTCGTGTAGGTGAACTCCTGCCGGGGGCTTGCCGCCTTCATCGAGTTGGTGAAGTTGCACATGGACACGATGCAGCGGAAGTTCGTGCTGGAGAAGCTGTTCACCTCCCAGCGGTCCTTGTTCTTGAAGACGGCGGGGAACCTTTCCACCATGCGGGCCGCCAGCATCTGGTGCTCTTTGGCGCCACGGGGCGTGAGGGAACCTTCCATTCCCTTGTGGGCCTCGACGATGGCGTTCACGTCGGCATACAGGGCCTTACCGGTCTCGGTGAGCAGGTCCAGGGAATCCAGGACGGGGAATGCGCCCATCGCCGCGCGGGCAAAGGTGGAGTTCTGCTCATAGCGGGAGCCGTGGCGGCCATAGTGGGAGATGTAGAAAGGCTTGAAACCCTTCGGAGCCTTCGTGTCCACGATGGGATCGAACTCGTACGAATGCATGTTGTTCGCCGCCCGGTCGGGATTCTCGGTGAACAGGCGCACGACTTCCTCCTGCGCGCTGAGGCTCAGGCAGAAAACGGCCAAAAGTGCTGTGGTAAAGAGTCTTTTCATCAGTGTTATTGTTTGTTTTACAAATATAGTAAAATACTGATGAAAGCGCAAGATTTTCTTTTCCCTGCTACAAGAGTGCGAGCAGCCGGCCCTGGATGCGGGCGTATTCGGCTTCGAAGTTGGGGGTGAGGAGATTCTTGCCGATGGCGGCGGTCAGTTCCTCCTGCGTCCACCAGCGGCCTTCCGTCACTTCGTCGTTGTCCGGGGCGAGGTCGGGATGACCAACGCAGGCGAAGACGAACACGAATTCGCGGTCGCGCTCCGTCTCCCAGACATTGGTCTCCAGGAACACCGGATTGAAGGCCGTCAGGCCCAGTTCCTCGGCGGCTTCCCGGTACAGGGCTTCCTGCGCCAGTTCGCCGTAGGTGACGTGTCCGCCGACGGCCGTGTCCCAGTAGCCCGGGAGGAGGTCCTTTTCCATCGACCTTTTCTGCAGGTAGATCCGGCCCAGGCGGTCGACCAGGTGGAGATGGACCACCGGATGGAGGGCTTTGGCGCCGCTGTGGCACCAGGCCCGGGTCGCCTGACCGTAGACCAGTCCGCTGGGCTCGACGAGCGGAAGCATTTCCTCCGACGAGACGGCGGGGAGGCCAGGCGCATCCACGGTGGGCCGGGGATAGACCGGCGCGGGTTCCAGGGGGTATACCAGCTCGACCATCAGGCGAAGGAAATGAGGATGAGCAGCTGGGCGACCAGCACGCGGAGGAACATCGACAACGGGTACACCGTCGCGTAATTCACGGAAGTATAATCGCTTCCATACATGCCCTGGGCAAAGGCCAGGGCCGGCGGATTGCAGCAGGAGCCGGCGATGAGGCCGCAGACTTGATAGAAATTCAGGCGGACGAGCAGGCGGGCGATGACAAAGGTGAGGAACACCGGGACGATCGTGATGATCGCACCGTACAGGATCCACCAGTAACCGCCGTTCACGATGGAACTGACGAAATTCTCGCCGGCGCCGAGGCCCACGGCCGCGAGGAACAGCGAGATGCCGATTTCGCGGATCATGAGGTTGGCGCTCATCGTGGTGAAGGTCGTGATCTTGTGTTTCGGACCGAAGTGTCCCAGAAGGATGGCGATGATGAGCGGGCCGCCGGCCAGACCCAGTTTGATGGGCTGCGGGATGCCGGGGAAGCGGATGGGGAGGGAGCCGAAGATGATACCGACCACGATGCCCAGGAAAATGGGCACGAGGTTCGGTTTGTCGAGGGCGCCGCTGGAATTGCCCACCTGCTCGGCCACGCGCTGGATGTTCTGCTCCGCGCCGATGCAGATCAGGGCGTCGCCCATCTGCAGGTACAGGTCCGGGCGGGCGACCAGTTCGACGCCGCTGCGGATGACGCGGGTCACGCTCACTTCATAGGCCTCGCGGAAATGCAGGTCTCTGAGTTTCTTGCCGGTCAGGGACGATTTCGTGACCGTCAGGCGGCGGGTCACCAGATGATGGTCCATCCGGTCCCAGTCCTCCACGTGCATGGGCACTTCCTGGCCGAAGAGGATGCGGAGTTTTTCCACCTCCTGCTGGGAGGTGACGATGAGGACCTTGTCCCCCTCCTCAAGCACGATGTCGCCGGTCGCGAAGAGGATTTCCTTCCCCTTCATGATGCGGGAGACGACATACTCGCCGTTGAATTCGTGGAGGATGTCGGACAGTTTCTTGCCGAAGATGGCCGGATTCTCGACGGCTACGTGCATCCGGCGGGGATGGGAGCCGGTATCGTCCTGGGCTTCGAGTTCCGCCAGCTCCTTGGCCGGGTCGACCTTGAAAAGGCTCTTGCCGACGAGCAGGACCAGAATGACGCCGATGACGCCGATGGGGTAGGTCACGGCATAGCCGGAAGCCAGTTCGGAAGCGGCCTTGGAGGCGGCGACCGGGTCCATGCCGCCGGCCGAAGCCACGTCGATATAGGTCTGCTGGGCGGCGCCGAGGCCCGGGGTGTTGGTCACCGCGCCGGACATGACGCCCACCATGGTCTTGAGGTCCACGCCCGTAATCAGGGAGATGATCCAGGTCACGGCCACGGCGAGCAGGACGTTCACGAGGGCCAGGAGATTCATCTTCACACCCCCGGATTTAAGGGAATGGAAGAAGCCGGGACCTACCTGCAGGCCGATGGAGAAGACGAACAGGATCAGGCCGAATTCTTTGATGAAATGCAGCATCTCGGGATCCGCGCGGAAGCCGAGATGGCTCATCAGGATGCCCATGAACAGGATCCAGGTGGCGCCGATGGAAACACCCTTGATCTTGAACCGGCCCAGATAGATGCCGATGGCGATCACGAAGGAGAGCAGCATGATCGTATGGGCGACGCCCTGACCGAAGAACAGATCTTTCATAGTTTAGAATACCAGTTTGACACAGAAGGCGGCCTTGCCGTCCACACGGCCTTCCACGTACCAGACCAGCGCCCCGTCCTCCTCCGTCTGCCGCCGGAACAGCTGCACGGTGGTGCCGGGCGTAGTCTCCTTGTTGAAATTGATGTACGCGTCCCGGACCCGTCGGCCCGAAACGGTCTCATAGTCGATGCAGTCCATCGCCCACACCATATAGCGGGCGTTGTTCGTATGGCCGATGATGTCCACGTCGGAATACACGACCGTATGCTCGCCGGCGGGCTCGGGCTCCATCCCGCGGGGCATCGCCACCTTCGGGGCGCGCTCCGCAATGGCGTCGTCCACGTCCCCCGTGCTCAGCTTGTCCTGGAGCTCCTCGGGCCGGACCAGACGGCGCGTCCGCTCGTCGATCACTACCCACGAACTGGTGCCGGTCACAATGCGGTTGCCGGCGGCATCCTGCAGGAAGAAATCACGGAGATAAAACAGGCCGTCCGCCCCCTTGTGCCAGGTGTACAGCGTGACATTGTCCCGCCACTTGGGCGGATTCTCGAAATGGAAATGCATCCGGGACAGCACCCAGGCCACGTGGTGGATATGCAGGTCGTCATAGCCGAAACCCAGCTCCTGGGCGGCCCAATAGGCGATTTCCTGGGCCATGTCCATAAAGGCGGCCGGCTTCAGGTAGAACGAGGCGTCCGTGTCGTAGCACGGGACGCAGATATCCTGACAGAATTTGTATCCTTCTCTTCTGACTTCGCTCATAACTCCATTAATAACGCAGAATCTGAAGCTCCTCCTTGGAATACAGCAACGGATCCAGCACCCCCGGCGCCAACCGGCTCAGCAGCACAAACACCAGCAGCAACCCCACCAGCACGCTCAACACAATCCATAAGATCCTCCACAGTTTTCGATGCGATTCCTTCGGCTTCACCTCGTCATTCCCGACCTGATCGGGAATCTCCTCTACCTTTGCGGGTTCATTTATCGGCTCCGGTTCCGGTTCGGACTCCTCTTTGTCATTTCGACCAAGCGCAGCGCGTGGAGAAATCTCCTCCATTACCGGCTCCTCTTCCTCATTCCGGGCTTCCTCTTCCTCATTCCGGGCTTGACCCGGAATCTCTTCGATCAACTCCGCCAGCCCCGCAACTGCCGTCGCCACCTCTTCGGGCGTCTCGACGTGTGTCTTGAGAGAGAGGGGAGCGAGGCCCAGGCCTTCGGGATAGATGTCCAGGTCCTCGTCGGCCACGAAGAAGAAATGGTTCTCGCGCGTGGCGCGGAGACGTCCCAGACCCGGGAAGACGACCGTCTTCTTGACTTTCAAGACATCCTTCATCTCGGCGAGGAATTCCGTCAGGATCCGGGTGGCCATGTCGGCATCGACCTCCTCGTTGTCACGCGCGTAAAGGTCCACAAGATACGTGTCGCCGCCCTGCTTCGGGGAGAAATACAACCGGCGGTAGGGAGGGTTGATCGTATAGCCCTTGTCGGAAAAGGTGGAGGGCACCAGCTCGGCTACGAAACAGCCGACCCCGGGCAGGGTCACGGTGTCGTGGTCCAGGATGGCCTCCTTCACCATTTTTGCAAGCAGATCGATATCCATCGCGGTCAGTTTCAGATTCGCGATGCAAAGATAGTGAAAAAAACCGCAAAAAAGTTTGGAGTTTCCGAAAAAGGTTGTACCTTTGCAATCCCGAAACAACAACAGGGCATCCGCAAGGATGAAAACATTCCTCAGTAGCTCAGTTGGTTAGAGCATCTGACTGTTAATCAGAGGGTCCTAGGTTCAAGTCCTAGCTGGGGAGCCAAAGCGGACAAATTGCTAAAATCGGCAGTTTGTCCGTTTTCTTTTTCCTCGTAACTATCTGATTTTAAGCCCCATGTGAATAAGAATTCGTTCTTAGAAACAGGTTCAATATCGTCGTTTTCTTTGCACCATACCATTCCGTCTGGAAATACGAGGTTTTGAAGATGATGCTTGTGACCGAGATTCGCTAACTGGAAATTCCGAAGGAAAGTGACCCCCTTTGTGCGGAAAGAGGGGACCACTTTCGATGGGATTTTCCACTACTGGCCGTACTTCGACTGGCAGACCATAAAGACCCAGTACGGGAGATAGACTTTGTCATTACGAGCGAAGCTTAGAAAGATCTTCGCGGAACGCCGGTTCCCTCGAATACCTGCGTCCTGTCGTCCAGAAAGCCGATACCCTGTACACGGATACGGTAAGTCTGGCCGATGGACAGACCTTCCAGCCTGACGCCTACCTGGGGGTTCTCATAGTTATACCAGACATCGAAGGTTTTCGTCTGCCATGCGTCGGATCCCAGGGGCGCATAATCTACCTGATAGCGGAGGACCCATGGACTCGGAGTCACCAGGACTTGCAGGTCTCCAGTCGCATAGTTATGAGAAGCCGGGGCATTGATCGTGACATCCGGGACGACGGTGGTCAGGTCATATACGTCCTGGTTCAGGACATCCAGGCTGACTTCTTTGAGGACAAACTCCACATTGGAGGCAGAGATGCCGATTCGGTAAGGCGAGACAAGGTTATGAAGGACGGTCTCGTAGAGGGACCACCGACCTTCCGTCCCGGTCCTTTGGAAGGACGCAATTGGGATCATCCCCGGGGAGAGGCCCTCGGAATTGAGTTCGTAGGAAGCGGCCGTCGTCGTGTAAACCAGCAACGTGGCGCCGTCGGAGAGCTTCGAGGTCTTGATGCGCACCCGGACGGTGGACGGCTTTGTAAGGGCCGGCAACGGCGGAAGGACGACCGCGGAAGAGAGCCCCCCATAGACTTGGATGCCCAGTGGCGTAGGATAGACCTGGGTCAAATCCCGCACCCAGTTCACCCGCGGAGGCATCATATCCCATTCCGAGAGCCGGGTCGTTTTCTGGAGGGCTTCCCAGGGCAGGTAGAACTCGTTCGTCCTCAGATAATAGTTACTCCGTGTGCCGGAAGGATCCACCGGAAGAATCTTCGGCACCAAGTCGGGGTGAAGGGGTGCATAGCCGACGGAAAAGATGCCCTGGTGGGGTCCCCAGACAAACTCCGAGAAATCTTCTCCCAGCAGGAGATCGCCCGGGCGGGAGGGATTGGAAGTCTTTTCTTGGCGGGTAAATTGCGTCGTTTCGAACGGAAACACGCCCGAACAATCTTCGGCTTCCGCCTTGAAATACCAGGTTTTGCCCGGTTCCAGACCCGTGAAGAAAAAACACGGAACCTGGAACTTGAGGGCGCTTTCCCCCGTACGGAACAGGCCCGGACTGCACGTCCATTCTGCCACGGCCTGGGTTGCCGCCGCATCCCGGTACAGGCCGATCTTCCAAGGAGTCCGGCAGTCTTGCGCGCCGTCCTTGAAGGAGGAGACGGACCATTGGATCGTCAGCGTGGACGAGGTGGCGTCCATCAGCCGCGCCTGGACGGTGCGTGGAGCCGGCGTGGTTTCTATCGGGACAAACTCCCCGTAATCAAAGGGTGTCCAGGTCTTCTTGGTGCAGGACATGCAGGCTGCAGCAAGAAGGATGGAAAGGAGAAAACGGGCGGGTCTCATAGGGCGGTGTATTCAATGATGTTCTTGAACTGATTCCAGGGAGAGGCCGCCTGGTAAGCCGCCTTGCTGCCGGATGGGACCTGCAGGGTCCATTCGCGCGGATCGATGGGCAATCCATTGACGGTCGGAGGTCTGGAAATCGGCACCTGGATGTTGGCGTTTCCATCGTAAGGTACAAACGCGTCCTTTTCCATACGGGACGGAATGCCGTTCAGGACGAGTGTCCGGAAGGATCCTTCGAACGCATGGGTTCCAATCTCGACGGTACTGGCGAAAATGCTGATGGGAGAGAGAGAGGAGAATCCCGAGAATGCGTATGCTCCTATCTGTTTGACGGACTTTCCTTCGAAATACAGTTTCAGGTTCGGGATGTCGTGGAAGGCATAGTCACCAATAGTCTGCAGGTTGCCAATCGCGCTGAAAGCCACCAGGGCGGACTGTTCGAACGCGTGTTCTCCGATGGACACCAGGTTCCCGACGTTCCTGAAGGAAACAGGTAGCGGCGAACAGCGGTAGAAGGCATAATCGCCGATCCGGGTGACGGAGGCTGGAATATGAAGGTCCACGACGTTGTGCTCTTTCAAGACAAGCCCGGCGAAAGCCCAGTTCCCCAGAGAGGTAATGCCATCGTCCATCAGAATCGCCGTGATTCCGAGACTGTGCCAGGGAACCTTTTCCCTGGAAGGATAGTCGAACATCGGCCCTTTCCCCTTCAGGTACAAGATGTTGTAGGATTTCAACCAGAACAGTTCCGGACCGCTGATGCCGCATTGGGAACGTCCTTTAATGACTTTGTCGCGGTCCTCCGACTGGATGGCCGCTGCCGTCCATTCCGTAAAACCATCCCAGTTGCCCTGGAGTGTTCTCTGGGGCTGGTCCAGTTCCATACGGACTTTGAGACCGGAATAGGTGAGAATCTCTAGGGTCCTGTCTCCGATCACCTTGTACCGGAATGGTTCGAGGTTGGAATCGAAATGGACTTCCCTGGAATAATTGTCCAGATACCATACGTGCAGCCTGGACAGGCCCAGGCTGTCATCCACGAAATACAGGGTGAGGGAGTCCCGCTGGATCTCCTCTCCCTGCGCATTTGTACGGACAGACGCCCCCGTCCACTTCTGGGAACGGAGGAAACCGGGCAGCGTTTCCAGGGAGACTGCCTCTTCTTTTTCGCAGGCGCAGCAGAGCGCGAGCAGGAGGAACGGCAAGATACGCTTCATGGTCTTTGAAATGAGGTGAATTCAATTTAGAAGTGCAACACACTTCAAAAGTCAAAGATATATAATTGTTTACAATATTTCAACGGATTTGACAGGACTCACTTCTTAGTGGGCCCTTTTTTCGTTTTGATCCTCAAAGTGGTTATGATTAAATCATAAACGGCACGAATCGTATGACCGACAAACCGTTGATCGCAACTATGCCTATCACCGCCCCACTCCAGAGTAGCACTTGTGCATAGTAAACCAAAGGATTAAGCGTCGAGAGCCAATAAGCAGAACCGCTTGTACCCTCGTTTGTGATAACGGTACTTATACGAGAGCCGGCGGCGGGGAGTTGGCCCAGGAATGGGCCGGAGCCGCTTCGAAGCGCGGCCTCGGCCTCGGCCTGACGGCCAGGGGCTTCGGCGTGGCGGTGCTTGGCACGGCCGTCGGTGTGGCCGGCGCGATGGCGGGCGGCATTGCCGGCGGTGTCGGCATTTTCCAGCTGGTTTCTGCCAATTCGACGATGAACGACATCGTGAACCGCTGCAATACGCAAGGTTCAAGATTTCGACTGAGAAGGGAGCAAAAAGGCATCTGCAACCGCAGATGTCTTTTTTTGTTTGTATTTCTATGCTCTCCAAACACGCATTCAGCACGGCTGAGGGAACATTTTAATGGATTATCGTTCCCTGCCGCGTGCTGGAGCACGGCTGAGGGAACGATATGGGCCCTAAACGTAACCGCAGACGTGCTGGTGAGTTCCCGCAGGCCACCAGTGACCCCCTTTT
>Ga0310697_10006811_pt1 | contig 10799 bp, 7 predicted proteins | sample 172DNAGHGlowgp2_FD_203883 | JGI IMG/M metagenome (GOLD analysis project Ga0310697, IMG submission 203883) | Sheep rumen microbial communities from Palmerston North, Manawatu-Wanganui, New Zealand - 1728 DNA GHGlow gp2 (v2) (version 2) | ecosystem: Host-associated > Mammals > Digestive system >...
AAAGAAAATCTTGTAGATGCGCGAAAGGCCGTCTTCCTTGGTGTGGTGGCTTACGTAAAGGCCCTCGCCATCGGGAGAAAGAACGTGGTCGTTATTGCAGTTGTCTACGAAGTGGCTCGGCACTTCAGTAATCGCGCCCGACTCGATTTCATACTTGTAAATGCGGCCTTCGCTATTGTACGTGAGGAACTTGCCGTCGGCACTCCAGTTCGGCGCCTCGATGACCTTGTCGAATTCCTTGAGCAATTTTGTTTCGCCGGTCTCGATGTCGAAAACTTCCAAGAAGGACCTGTCGCCACTACGGTCCCAGACTTCGCCCGGGCTGAGCTCGAACGGGTAAGAGACTCCCCACTGTGCACGGAGCGAGTCCATCTGCGTCATCATCTGCATGGTCTTGCTGTGCGGCATCTCGGGGCATTCCGTGAGGCCCTTCTCAAGGGCGGTTTTGCAGCCCAGAACCTCGTACTCGTAGCAGTTTTCGATGCGGGGCGGCTTCACGGATTCCACAAGATTCCCGGCAACATCGAACAGCTGGATTTCTTCCATGTCGTTGAGGTTCTGCACGCGGATAAAACCTTCGGTTCCGTAAATCACGCCCTCGTTCTTGAGTGGTGCCACCATCGATGTCTTGAGATGTGCGACTTGGCCATTCGCGTACACCAAGTCAATCCAGTCCGTAGCATCGACGCCCGTATGGAACTTGATGCACTTCGTCTTTGTCTGCACGATATGATTCGCACCGCCGATTTCTTCGTCCGTCAAAAAGATGTCGGCGAACGTGAGGCTGTAAATCCCCAGGTCAAGCAATGCACCGCCCGCAAGCGCCGGGTTCTTCAGTCGCTCGATATGCGAAAGCGGCATCGAAAAGTCGGCTTCCACGCTTTCGACCTTGCCAATCTTCCCGGCCAAGATCCAGTCCTTCACCATCTGCACCGCGGGCAAAAAGCGGGTCCACATCGCCTCGCTCATGAATACGCCCTTCTCTTCGGCAAGAGCAATTACTTCCGATGCCATCAGCGCATTCGCCGTAAAGGCCTTCTCCACGAGCAGGTTCCTGCCGTGCTCCAGACAAAGTAAAATATTGTTGTAGTGTTCGGAGTGCGGGGTCGCGATATAAATCAGATCTACGTTCGCATCTTTTGCAAGTTCCTCGTAACTGCCATAGGCATGTGTGAACCCGTATTCGTCGGCGAACGTTTTCGCCTTGTCAAGTGAGCGCGACGCCACGGCGTAACATTCTACGCCCATGCCCTTCTTTTCAAGAGCCTTGACTGCCTTGGCCATCTTCGTGGCGATATGGCCACACCCGAGAATTGCAAATTTTAGGACCATCTTCTTGTTCCTCTTGGATTCGCCTTTTCTCCAAAAATACTCTCTTTCGGGGCTTATCTGTTGCCTTTTCTGCGTATAATTGGACTCCTGTGTAAACAGTTTATTTCTACATTTCGGTTTGGATGACTGAACTCGAAGAGCTGGAAGACTACGAAGTACGCATTGGTTCGTTCAACGGGCCGATGGACCTGCTCGTCTACCTGGTCCAGAAGAAGGAAATGTCGCTCGACCAGATTCCGATTGCCGAAATCGCCGACGACTTCCTTGCGTGGGTCAACAAGATTGGGGTGACTGACCTCTCGAAGGCGGGCGACTTCCTCTATATGGCAAGCCGCCTGATGGCTCTCAAGGTGCAGGAACTGCTCCCTGCCGAAGAACGCGACCCTGAACTCGTCGAGGAATACAATGCCGACCGTGAAAAGCTCATGCAGGAAATGCTTGAGTACCAGCGCTACAAGCAGGTCGCAGGCGGACTCCAGGACATGGAAGGCAAGAACTTCGGTACGTACAGCCGTGGCCGCCTCGAAAAGACTCAGAACGAAGAAGATACTCTTGCCGATGCGAACATCTGGCAACTTTTCCGTGCTTACCAGAAGAGTCTCAAGACAAAGATTTCGGATACGGTCCACCATATCGAACTCGATTACGTGACCATCCAGGACCGCCAGCAGGCGATAAACAACTACTTGAGCGTGAACGGTCGTGCGCTGTTCGAGGACCTGCTCGACAACGACAGCCACCCGATTGTGGCCGCGGTGACGTTCATGGCACTCCTTGAGATGATCAAGACCGACGAGGTGGTGTTCCGCCAGAGTGAACTGTTTGGCCCCATCTGGATCTACCGCAAGAAGAACAATGCGGAATATGCCGACGAAATGGCTCGCGAAACGGTTTTCTATTCGAAGGATCCGGATGTAAAACCTGGTCTTGTAGAAGAAATTCGCAACATGGCTCTAGCCCGCTCGCAGGCAGGCAGCGTAGGCGATATCGCCGCCGTGATGAAGGAGGCCGTACTCTGGACGACCCGCGGTAGGGATGTGACCGAAGACGACCTGCAGGCCATGCTCGAGGGCCGCGAGGACCTGAGCGAAGTCCAGGAGAACCCGTTTGCCGAGATGATGCGCGAGGACGATGCCGCCGAAGCCGCAATGACTAATGCGCCTGCCGGTGGAGCGCCGGACCCGTCGCCCATGCCGCCGGTACAGGAATCCGTTGCCCCGTCCGAAGATATTTCTGCTCCTGCAGAAGATGCTCTCGCTCCGGCAGAAAATGCCGACAGTGCAGATAAAGTAGTCGAAACGTCCGACAAGCCGGCCGACACTTCAAAAATGTCCGATGAGGAATTTGAGGCCTTCATGAAGAAGGCACAGGCGTTCTACTCCGGCCAGGCCGAGGAAAATTCCTCAAATGAAAACATCGCCGAAGATTCCGGCGATGATGATGAATTTCCGTCGCTGGAAGTTCATTCCGGCGACGACTAACAGCTCGATTTACTCAAAGATTGCGGTAAAAGCATCTCCGTCTGCGGGGGTGACAAGGCGCGGGTTTTCCGTAGAGCCGTCTTCCCACTTGACAAATTTGGAACTGCCTTCCGGAACAGCGGTCAGGAGCATGTCGTTGCCTTCAAAGAATGTTCCCGTGTAGCTGGAATTCGGGAGGGTCATGCCGTCGAGCAGGACTTTGCCGTTTCCGGTGGCGGAAATGGTGACAGAAATATCTTCACCTAGGCCAAATTCTTCGCGATATTCGTTGCGCGTACTTGCCGTACGGGTCCTTGCGTATGAGACCACGTATGCGCCGGTACGGTCAAAGCCTTGCGGGAACGAGCCGTAGGGGCTGTACCTGCGTTGGAAAACTTCTTCGTTATCCAGATCGCGGTCCATTTCCTGTTGCGGGATTTCGGAATTGACGCGGTCGACAGCCGCTACAATCCGGTCGTATGTCAGGTACGTAGTTAGCATCACGGCGGCGTGGTTCACGAACATCCTGCAGAAATCCGCATTCTGCCGCAGCTGGATAAATATGTTGGCAAAGAATCCTGGAGCGGTACGGCCGGAACTACGGTCGTTCTTGATCCAGTCGAACATGGAACCAATGCCCGGCAATGCAGTCCATTCCCATCCGAAGCCCTGGTCTACATCGAACAGGATGAATCGGTAGGGCTGTTCAGCCGTGCGCCATGCGCGCACGTTGTTACTAGGCCAGTCGCCATTGCGCAGGTATATCTCGGCAGCCATGTAGTCGGCGTAGTTGCCTACATCGAGCAGGGTCTGTGCATGCTTGTAGTTTTCTGCCGCCTTTTTTGCGACATCTTCATCCGAGGTGTCCGTATTGAAGTTGTTTGCCCCGATAAAGTTCAGCATCTCGATATAGGAATCAACTGTTCCTCCATTTGCTGTTACCGTATCCTTCACATGCTTGATCATGTCGACACTCTTGGAATCGATTCCGTGGTTCGTTTCCACAAAGTGCTCGTTCAGGCGTTCGCGCAGGTCATGGATTCCCATGTATACGCCGTTGTAGAACACCACGACCTGGCGGCTACGCTGGTAATCCACGCCAGATCCTTCCACTACGCTGACCATGGCGGGGTCGGCCACGAAATCGCCTACAAAGCGGTTTCCGCCATTGCGCAGGTTGAATCCCTTGAACTTGTTGTCTTCGGGGCGCGTGGAGAACAGGTTGTACTTGAGCCTGCCGTCTTCATAGATTTTTTTCATCTTGATGGCCACGGGCTTCTTGGCGTATGTGCGGCTGTAGTTGCCCATCAGGGATATGCCCGCATCGATTTGCCATGCCTTCTTGGTGCTGGCGCTCCCGTTCTCGAAGAATTCCACGTGGACAGGGAATTCGGCGTCCTCCATGATGGGGAGCCTGCAGCCATAGGGATTCTCTCCGAAGCAGTCCGACGTATTGCCGTATCTTGTATAGAAGAATTCTGAATCGACACTGATGGCCACTACCGGCATAGAGACCTGTTCCCGGATAAAGAACGTGTGGCTAGACTTGCGCGCGATAGTGTCGTCGACAAATTCCGCACACCGTACCGGAGTATTCCGCATGACCCTGTACGGCTCGGTGAATTCTTCCGTCTCCTCGTCGGGTTCGCTTCCGTTGAAGGTACAGCGGATAATGCCGCCGTACAGTGGTGCCGGGACGGGAATGGTCAACTCGCTATAGAACCCTGCCGGCGGCAGCAGGTGGACTTTCGATGCCTCGACAAGTTTCTCGTCGAGGACGATTCCGGAACTGGAACTTGCCGATGTGCCCGTCGAATCGCTGCCACTAGAACCCGATGGATTTTTTGAACTGGAACTTTCGGGATTTTCCTTGTCGAACTGCTCCAGGTACCAGGAGTAGAGCGAATCGGAATAGAGGATGCTATCGGGAATCACCTTGCCGTCTGGCCCGACAACTTCACCGTTATTTTCTGAATTACCCGTAGAGTTGTCATCACCGCAAGCGAGGAACGCGACTGCAAGGAAACTAATGCCTATAAGGAATATTTTTTTCATGGATCAACCTCGGTTGAGTCGGTGAGCGTCGAGTCGATGGGATTTTCGGGTATTATGCTTATGACGGAAACGGTATCACACTTTACGTTCGCGACGGTGCTGTCCGCGTTTATCACCTGTACAATTGGCGTGTACTCGCCCGTTTCGCTGAAAGCTCTCGTCGCTATGGAGGAGTCTTCCGCATCTTGCGTGTAGTCTTCATCCCAACTGTAGGTCAGGGGGGCTGCACCGTAGTCTTTACAGCCGGCGACAGTCCACTTGTATACGACCTCGTCGATTGCGCCTAGGTCGTTCGTGTCGGAAACCAGTTCCGAAGTGCATTCGCAACCCAGAATCGGGCGCCCGCTTATAGAAAGGCCGGAACACGTCAGGGTAATCTCCGTATCCTTGCCTTCGTCTATGGTTAGTGACGCAGAGACCTTTCCCATTTCGGGGTAGGAGAACTTCGGTTCCATCTCGGTACTCTGTACAATGTTGCTGTCGCTATCTACGAAAGTCCACAGGTAGGTTCCTTCGGTGTAGTTCCCGATTCCGCGAATTTTCCATTGGGTAGAATCGAAACGTGTAATGTATCCGTTTGCCGGACCGCACGTAACAGGGCTCTTTACCGTACAGATTACATCGCCTTCGGTCGAAAGCGTGTAGGTGTGCCTGCCGGGAACATCGGGCTTGGGAATGGCGTATGAATTCTCGTTGTAGCCCCAATAGTAGCAAACAGGAATGTATTCTCCATCGTAATACGTCTCGCCCGAAGACGCGCATTTTACCGTGTAGTCTGCCGAATATCCGTAATCGCTCGTCAGGGCAATCGGAAGCTGGGTGACATAATTGGCATTTCTAAGATCACGCATCTCAATGATAAAATCGTCAGCACCGGCTTTGTTGCCGTAATAGCGGTCTCCGAAAAAGACCTCGCAAGTGGCAGAAATATCCTGACGTTCCATTGCGTTGACGGTTGGGCAGGTCACGTCCATCATTTCGTCGTCGTTGTTGATTGCGGTCAGGACGGGCGCGTATTTCCCGTTATAGTCGATTATCGCCTGGAATGTGTCTCCGTTGAGAATGGTGGATTTCGTGCGGTTCGACAAGTACCATTCATAGACAAAGTCCGTGCCGCCTTCGCAATCCGAGACGTACCATGTTGCGGTGTCCGGGAATGCTGTGGAAACGCGTACAGATTTGATATCCGAGTTGCATTTGCAGTTCTTGATGGGGACTCCCGGGATTTTTACGCCGGAACAAACGATCACGTCGCTTTCCGAGGGGAGACCTTCGTTTACGATCAATTGTGCCCGGTGGCTGCCTCCGCCGTAATAGGTTACGGTCGGGGATACTTCGTCGCTGCTTGGCAGAGAGGCCTTTTCGCCGAAGATCCAGCCAAACGTGACCGGGGTGCCACCCATGTTGTAGAACACGTACGATACGGAATCGCCGCTTTCGATATTGCTCTTAGATGCGACGCAGACGCCGCGCACCTTCGTGCTGTCATTGGTCGGGACAATGACGACAGTTTCGCTAGAACTGGAAGATGATGTAACGGGATCTTCTTTTCCGCTGGAAGAGGAAGACTGCTTTGGAGAAGATTCTCCTGCCCGATACCAGTTTCCGTCCTTACAGGTGTACGAGGCCAGCTTGGAAAGGACATACACGCTCTTGTCGCCGCTGCATGTGCCCAAGTCGGATACGGAGACAACCAGGTCCTGCTGCTTAAGCCACTTCCTGGAAGCGCAGGCATAAAGGTCATCTGCGACATAGGCTAGGTCGCCCTCGCGCTTTTCGGTGCAGCTTTTCAGCGAGTCTACGGAACTTGCCTTTGCCGTCACGATGGCGGCCACGTAGCATTCCATGAATGCGGAATCCGAGAACGTCTTGCCGGAAGACTTCTTCCAGGTTCCGGATTTACACTGGTAGGCTTCCTTTCCGGATTCCACATAGACAAATTCGCCTTCGGTATCGCCATTGCAGGCGCGGATGTTGCAGACTCCGGCGGCAAAGCCGTCTACCTGCTCCCATACGTTGTCAAAGCATGTGTAGTAGGAGTCCTTTACCTTGACGAGCGTTCCGGAATTTTCGGAAGTGCATTCCGGCAATTCGTTTACGGAGGCGTATTCCCCCTGTGCGCCGTGGTTATCCGGTGTATGGGATCCGGCGCTGGATGTATCGTCCCCGCACGCCGAAAAGAGCGGCAACAATGCTACCGTCGAAAGGAAAAGTGGATTCTGAATTCTCATGTAAACAAAAATACATAAAGAGGGCCGCTTGCGCAAGGTCCGGCCTTTCTGTATTTCTGTATAATCAGTCCCAGTTGATGCTTGGCGGAGGGTCCTTCAGGTCCTTGTTCTGCTTTGCGGCCTCGAACTTCTTCTGCAGGAGTTCGGCACGGTTCTTCTGTGCTTCCTTCGCTGCGGCGAATTTCGCTTCCAGGTCGGAACTGCGGGTGCTCTGTTCCTTCAGGAAGTCGTCGAAAGACTTGACTTCCTTCTTGTATTCCTTGTGCGAAAGGACTTCGCCCGAATCGGCATCCACGACGATTTCGCCCTTGCACATGGGGCATTCGATGGTAAGAGTCCTTACTGCCATAGAGCCTCCTAGTCCCTGCGCCCGCCGATAAGGCCCGCGCGGTATGCCCAGTAGAGCAACTGCAGGATCGAACTGATGGCGGCTGCTACGTAGGTGAGGCCTGCGGCAAAGAGCACGCCCGAAACGGTATTGTATTCGCGGCCCTGCGCCACCACGTCCATGCGGGCAAGAGCCTTCTTTGCCCGGCTGGAGGCGTCGAATTCCACCGGCACGGTTACCAGCGTGAAGATGGTGGTCGCGGCAAACAGCAGTACGCCGATAATGGCGACGGAGTAGCCGATCGCTTTCCCGAGGCTCATCAGCATGATTCCGATAATCACGAGCCAAGGCCCGAGACTGCTTCCGATGTTTGCGACCGGGACAATCGCCGAACGCAGCCACATCGGGAAGTAACCCTGTGCGTGCTGGATGGCATGGCCCACCTCGTGCGCGGCGACGCCTGCGGCACTCGCGTTGCGCCCGTAGTAGACTTCCTTCGAAAGGTTGAGTGTCTTGTTCAGCGGGTTGTAGTGGTCCGAAAGGAATCCCTGGTGCATTAGCACCTTCACGTCGGTAATGCCTGCGTCCATGAGGATTGCCTTTGCCACGTCGGCGCCGGTAAGCCCGCTAGAGATGTTCACCTTCTGGCCCGCATTGAAGCGTGTCTTGACAAGCAGCGACACGCCACCCGAAAGGGCAATCGTCACTACGAGAATCATCATGTATAAAGGGTCGAGATACATAGCTACATGTCTCCTATATCTATCTTCGCCTTGTCACGGGCACGGGTTAGCAACAGTCCAAGTATCAAATATACAACAGCCTGGATCGCAAGCTGGTAGAGCTTGGGCGCCACATCGTAGATATCGGCCCCCATCTGCTCTATCGAGAGCCACGCGGGTACGGCGAAGGTACTAGGTAGAATATACGAAATTGCGGTCATCCAGCGCGGCATCAGGTAGGCAGGCCAACTGAAGTTTGCAAGGAACAGCACCGGGATGGAGAGGTATAGGAATAACTGCATGCTCGATTCGCGACGCAAGAAGATCTGCGAGACAACCATGCCGAGGTTGATAACCGATGCGAGGAATACGATGGAGAAAACCACCATGGGCAGGAGTTCTCCGCGGCGCGGGAAATCGAAGATATTGTAGACGATGCAGTGATAGAACAGGATGAATGAGCAGTAGTGGACAAAGAAGGCGAGGGAGCGTCCGAAATAGCGGTAGGCGACAGTCTCGTTCTCGACGGGGCTGTCACGGAACTTTTTGCGGAATCGCCTGTGCGCGCGCGAGCCGCCCAGCACGCAGATGCCGATGATGAGCGACTGCTGCAAGATGACTACGAGAACGCTCGGTACCACATAGTTGGCATAGCCGCCGGTACTGTTGTACAGGGTCTGGATGCTGATAGGGATCGGGTCACGCATGGCGATGGCCTTGGCCGAGGGCACCTTCTTGCCGAGCGCAATCTGCTTCACCTTGTTCGTGGCGCCGACAGTCAGTGCGCAGGTGGAGAATGCCGTTCCGATGGCGCCATGGAACATCACGTAGGCACCGTGTGTAAAGATGTTCACGGTCACCTGGTGCTTGCCGCGGATATCCTTCTCCATGTTCTCGGGGATGACCATGAACCCGTAAATCTCGTCGCGGGCCATGGCGGCCTCGGCCTGCTGCATGTCGGGGTAGATGGACTTTACCTCGATCTGCTGGGCGGCAGACGCCATACGTACCAGGTCACGGGACATGGCTGTGTTGTCGAGGTCGACGACGGCCACGGGAACCTTGGATACGGTCTGGTGGACATACGGCACCGGGTAGTAGAAAGCGTAGATAATTCCAGCCACTACGAGCAGGAGGACGGCGGCAGGGTCCGTGTATATCAGCTTCCATTCGGCGAAGGCCACTTTCAAGAGACGCTTTATCATGCCTGCGCCTCCGCAATCTTCTTGGCTTCTTCTTCAAACTTAATTTCACGGCGGGTGAACTGCTTCCAGCGCATCGACATGAGGAACGCTCCGAGCAGGTTCCAGAATATGGCCATTCCGATGAGGATCTTCATGCTGTTCCATGCGGCCGTCATGTTCACGTCGCCCAGGAGCATGGTCGACTGGATTATGAGAACGTGGGTGAGGGGCAGGATAAATGCAAAGCAGCGAACGGCAAAGGGCATGGCCATCACGGGGAATGTCTGGCCTGCAAATGCAAATGCGGGGCTTCCGATAATGCCTGCTGCGCCGGTCGCTATGCGCATCACTCCGAATACGCCGACAAAAACGGTGCCGGCACCGGAGCATGCGAGAATCATGAACAGTTGTGCTGCTGCCGTCATGACGAATTCTTCGAAGGAGAGCGGGGCGAGAATCCTGTGGCAGTAGGCGTAGCAGCCGAGGGATTCGAGCCAGAGGACGATATTCATCGGGAATACGCTCGCAAACCAGAGCGTGAGCCTGGAACCGCCGGCATAGCCGATCATTTCCCTTACACGGCGGTCACGGAGCGGGAACGACATCACGTAAACGCCTACAATCATCGCTGCCAGGTGGAAAATCGCCGTCACGAGCCCGAAAACGAGGAATCCCTGGTAGTTGCTCTTCAGGTTCCCCACGGAATGGATCTGCACCTTCACGGGGTCTTCCATCTGGGCGGTAAACAGTTCGCTACCCGCTGCCGAGAGTACGGAACGGATTTCCTTGGTCGCGAACATGTTGGTGAGGTAGTTCTGCCCGCTCGAATACACGGGAATAACGGGGGCTTCCAGGCGAAGTGCCCGGCGTTCCATTTCGTTCGGGAAAACGAGGAAGGCCTGGATGTCGCCACGGACAACGGCATGCTCGCATTCGCCCATGTCGGAGCAGATCATCTTGATGTCGAGTACGGGACTTGAACGCAGTTTCGATTCAAGCCTGTCTGCAAGTTGGCCGTTGTCCTGCTTGACAATCCCTATGGGAACGTGCTGCACGATCTGCGAAGAGAACATCCCCATCGTAAACAGGGATACGCCGACAGGCAGGACCACGAGAATCATCCACAGCACGATATTGTGGCTGAGGTAGATTTTCCGGATGGTTTTTAGTAGGCCATTCAATATCATGGCACAACCGGGCTACTTGATGGAGTCAGCCGAAAGGAGAACGCTCATACCGGGGCGGAGGTTCTCGACCTTTGTCGTCGGGCGGAGGCGCACTTCGAATGTCTTGAGGTCGAAGCCTCCGCTTTCCTTGCTGCTGCGCCAGGTGGCGTAGTCGCCCACGGAGGCGATGTAGCTCACTTCCATCTCGATATCCTTGTCGAGCGCGGGTATGTGCATGGTGAACTTCTTGCCCTTCGATACATTCTTGAGCATGTCTTCGCGCAGGTGGAATACGGCCCAGGCATCGTCGAGGTCGGTCAC
>Ga0310697_10006814_pt1 | contig 10796 bp, 8 predicted proteins | sample 172DNAGHGlowgp2_FD_203883 | JGI IMG/M metagenome (GOLD analysis project Ga0310697, IMG submission 203883) | Sheep rumen microbial communities from Palmerston North, Manawatu-Wanganui, New Zealand - 1728 DNA GHGlow gp2 (v2) (version 2) | ecosystem: Host-associated > Mammals > Digestive system >...
CTCTTGTCACCCTTTTAGAAAAACTAGTGAATATCCAGGGTATTGAACATATTAGATTATTATATCTATATCCTGATGAAATCAGCGATGAATTAATCGATTTCATTGCAAAAAACCCTGTAATCTACCCATATTTTGATATTCCAATCCAACATAGTGAGGATTCTATTTTAAGAAGAATGAATCGTCGTGGCGATAAAAAATTGCTCATTAATTTGATGAATAAAATTAGAGAAAAAGTCCCATGTGCTGTTCTCCGCACAACGATCATGGTTGGCTTCCCTGGTGAAAGCGAGGAAGATTATAATAATCTATTAGCTTTTATTAAAGAGATGAAATTTGATCACCTTGGAGCGTTTGCTTATTCTCAAGAAGAAGACACTCCTTCCTATGATTATCCTGACCAAATCCCTGAAGACATTAAGAACAAGAGATTAGATCAACTCATGAAAACACAACAGAGAATCTCTTATCAAGTCAACAAAAAACATGTCGGTGAAGTGATGGATGTTCTCATCACTGGAAGAGAAGATAATTATTATGTGGGTAGAAGTTACTGGAACGCTCCTGATGATATCGACGGAAAGATTTATATCAAGAGCGACCATAAATTAGCCATCAGCGATGAAGTAAAAGTAAAAATTGTTGATAGCTATGTCTATGACCTTCTTGGTGAAGAAGTGCAATAATTTATTGTAAGAAGTAAAAAGTTTGTTATAATATTTTAGCGTTGAAAATATTCAACCTGCCGACTTAGCTCATCTGGTAGAGCAATTCACTAGTAATGAATAGGTGACTGGTTCGAGTCCGGTAGTCGGCACCAGAAAGCAATATTCCCCCGAATTTACGGGGGTTTTGTTTATATTTCCCCTTTGTTGAACAATGATGTCTAATCATATACAATGCAAATAAGAGGTTTTATTTATGAAAATTAATAAGGCGTTTTTATTTTTAGGCTTATTCCCTATGCTCCTTGCTGGATGTAGCACTCCTAGTGGCGAGGCTACTAGCTCAAATGATCAATCGATCGTTCCCATTTCCTACTCGAGCAGCAAACAACCATATCTAATTATCGATGACGTTCCAGAAGTAGCAAGCGGGAAATATATCGTCAGTAGACTTGTCTACAACATCGATAAAGAGAATAAAAAGATCACAGCGATTGATTATGAGTCCGATTATGATAAATATATTGCTAACCAAGGTAATACTGTTTTTGAAAAAGCCATACAATTTGTTCTATATGAGGGCAAAAACGCCATCTATTTCCAAAATGAAGGCAAAGAAGAGCTCATCTATAAAGTCAATAATTCTTATACATTAGCCTCTGTAAGTGACAATTATGTTTCTCATGAAACCATTTCGCTTTTCCCATCTACTTTTTCTCTTCCAAAATATGGGGAATACGTTTCTGGTAAATTAACCCAGGATAAGGTTGATGGTGAAGGTAAACGCATCCCAACTGGTGAAGGTGGATATCAAAAAGAAGATTTCTATCTCTTCTTAAAAATCAGTGAGACAAAAGCGGAATTATACGCTAGTGATAATGCAACAAGCCATGGTGAAACCCCTTTATGCTCTATCACTAATTACAAACGTCAATACAATGCTGGTGGCATCCTCATTAAGATTCCTCACGCGAATGGTGATTACAGCTGTTCATTAACTCGCTTTACCGATACAACAATGCATTTTACCAATTCGTATGAAAAATATGGTGATTATTCTGGCTCAGGAATTTTTACTCTTATCTCTAACGATTAATGTGTTTATAATATAAAACATGAAGTATGAACTCACGCCTTATCAAAAAAGGATTGCTAAATTAATTACCGATGGTTTGCTTTCAACCATATCTTTGTTCTTCTCCATTTTAAGCATTGGCTATTTGATGAATAAGAATAATATCGGAATTATTTTCCTTTCCATTTCTTGTTTCATTATGGCGTTAGTTTATTTTTTCGAGTTTTATAGAAAAGAAAAAAACAGCAAATACTATACGATTAGAAACCTTGGATTGATGGGTTTTTATCTAGTGATGATGGCGATATCCTTATGCTTTCTTATAAGCGAAGTGTTTTACTTTGTGTTTGCGATGCTATTTATCAGTTCGATTGTTTTTGATATTACAATCCATTTAGTGATGAAACATAAGATTCGTCACATCGTGCTCTCTTTTCTTGAATACGCATTTTCAGTTTTATTAGCGCTAGTTTTTATTCTAGCTTTTGTCGATGCCGAAATTTCGTTTTCGATGGCCTTTATTTTTGTTCCATTATTCATCGCGTTAATCGCTTTTATCCATGCGATGGTCACTGTTTTCTCAGGAGTGAGAAGCGGCACGATTGTCAATATTATAAGAAAAACATATTCCGTAGAAATCTTAATCGGTTTAGTTGTTTTAATCGTCGCGACAGCTTTAGTTTTGTCGATTATGGAAGAGAATATGCCAATCGGTGATGCGTTATGGTATTGCTTTGCTATCGTCACAACGATTGGGTTTGGTGATATCGTTGCCACCTCCATTATCGGTAGAATTCTTTCAGTCATTTTAGGTATCTACGGTATCATCGTTGTTGCTTTAATCACATCGATCATCGTCAACTTCTATAACGAAACAAAAGGTGACTCTCCAGAAAAAGAAATTAAAAAGATTGAAGAGAAAACTGAAGACAAAGAAAAAAATAAAGAGTAGTATAGATAATGTTGTTAACGGAGTACGTTACTCTCAAACCTCCGTTTAATAAATTAAAACCAAGGAGATTTTATGTCAAAAATTGAAAAAGGCGCGTTTAAGCGCTATATAAGTCGTCAGGCTAAAGAGAGCAAGCTCTTATTTAGAAGCATTCCCTCATATGTCGTGGCTTTTTTTGTTGTCTCGGTTGTCGCGATGAATTTGCTCGCGAATAAAACTATTGTCAATGAAACCTGGATTGCTTTAGATGGTGGAATATTGATCTCGTGGTTATCATTTTTATGCATGGATGTCGTCACCAAGCACTTTGGTCCACATGCGGCGAATAAGATGACCTTATTTGCAGTCTTAGTCAACTTATTAACTAGTTTGATATTCTTCATCGTAAGCATCATCCCCACAAAAGATGATTATTCGATTTTCAATCAGATAATGGGAGGCACATGGTTCATCTTACTCTCATCCACAGTGGCGTTTATCGCTAGTGGGATCTTAAATAATTTTTTAAATTATAGTACAGGAAAACTCTTTAAGAAGAATCCAGACGGCAAACTCGCCTTTGTGACGAGATGTTATATCTCAACTTTCATCGGTCAATTCGTCGATAACTTCATCTTCTCAATCTTAACTTTTATGGTTTTTGCCCCAATATTCTGGGACGGTTTTAGTTGGACATTCATTCAAGTGTTGATGTGCTCTATTACCGGCGCGGTATTTGAATTATTAATGGAAATCATTTTCTCGCCACTAGGCTATATGACATCCGCGAGATGGAAAAGAGAAGGAGTGGGTGAATCTTATTTCTTATATTTAAAGGAGAACAGGAATGAAAATATTGATTACAGGAACTAGTCAAGGTATTGGTCGCGCTGCGGCTTTAAGGTATTTATCTTTAGGACACCATGTGGTGGGCTTAGATATTCTTCCTAGCAGTATTGAAAATGAAAAATATCAGCATTTTGTATGTGATATTTCTAAAAAAGAAGAACTACCAGATATTTCTGACATCGATATCATTTTCAATAATGCAGGTGTGCAAAATAGCGAAGATGATATTTCAGTCAACTTATTAGGAAGCATAAATGTAACAGAAAAGTATCTATCATCTAAAAACTTGAAGTCGATATTGTTTAATGCTTCTGCTTCTGCACATACAGGTTATGAATTCCCCCTTTATGCCGCGAGCAAAGGCGGGCTTATTACTTATATGAAAAACGTTGCTTGCCGATTAGCGTCACGTCGAGTCACTGTCAATTCGTTATCTTTAGGCGGGGTAATAACTTCTTCTAATGATATAGTGATGAAGGAAGAAAAAATGTGGTCTAAAATCATGGAAGTGACACCACTTAAAAAGTGGATGAATTTAGATGAAGTGTGCGATTGGGTGGTATTTTTAACAATTAATAATAAATCTGCTTCTGGGCAAGATTTCCTCATCGATAATGGTGAAAAAGATTTGAACAACACTTTTGTTTGGCCTAATTGATATATCAAATGTATAATAGCTAGTATGTCTGATTTAAGAAAATTATTAGAACAAAGAAAGTTTGAAGAAGTTCTCGATTTAACAAAGCATTCGACAAAATCAGAAGAACTATTTTTCCGTTTATCGGCGATGATGGCTTTAGGCAAGCTTAAAGATGCGATTAACTGCATCGAAGATCACCGCACAGTTTTGCAAGATAATCTTCCTTGGCTCATGCGTCTACATATCGAACTATTATGTTTAGATGGTCGATTCGACGAAGCGTTTGATGAAGTCAAGTATTACGAAAATCTTCCATATGATTCCCAAGAGAGCGAAGAAGTGCTGAAGACACTACCAAAAATCATCAGAGAATACGAGACGAGCAAAGCCCACTTAGGAATGGAAAAAGAAGAAATTATTAGAGGCTTATCCAGTTCTAATTCTGACGACGTGTTAGCCTCTTTAGATGCATTAAGAGATAAAGATTTAGTCCCATATTATATCTTTTTACAAAAGATACTCACTTCATATCCAAAACAAGCGATTCGCTCATTCGCTCTTCTTTTACTCGTGCAGCGCGCGGTGAACAAGACTTTTAAATTCAATAATATGGGTGAAATAATTGAAGTCAATCCTTCTTTATTAAAACCACCTTTTGTCGGTGACGATTTTGAAAAGATGATTAAAAGGATGGAGGAAGAATATAAAGACCCATCTATCACTCAAAACGCGATTTCATTATTATCTTCTTATCTAATATATATTTATCCAAAGACAGAAGATTTAAACGACGATACTCTAGTGGATGCTTTATATCATCTTTCATGCGAATATTTGCAGATTGATACTTCGATTCCATCTAAGGCAATTGGTGATAAACTTAAAGAAATCAGTGAGATTTTAAACGATTTCTAGCTATAAAAAAGAATTAGGAAGGGGAATGATTCAATAACAAGGTCATTTCTTTTTTATTTATAGGGAAATGAATACATAATATCGAGCAAATAATGATATAAAAAAGGGAATTGAAACAAAAAATACAATTCAAGTCATTTAAATTGATATGTTCTATAAACTTGTTTATAATTTATCTTGCTAACGCTTATAGGAGGTAAATATTATGAGCAGAACAGTTAACAAATTACCAAATGCCCATGTTGAAGTCATTTGCCCAGTTGATGAAAAAACTTGGAAAGACGCACAGGAAGCAGCATTTAAGAAATTAGCCGCGAAAGTGGAGATTCCAGGCTTTAGAAAAGGAAAAGCTCCAGAGAATTTAGTCCGTGGTAAAGTCAACCCAGGACAAGTCTTTGATGAAGCGATTAACGCCGTCCTCCCAAAATTATATAAAGCCATCTTGGAAGAAGAAAAAATTGAACCATATGCCCAACCAAAAGTTGATGTCACTAAATTAAGCGAAACTGAACTTGAAGTGAAATTCACAATCACAGTTTCCCCAGAAGTGAAATTAGGCAAATATAAAGGTTTAGAAATCGGTAAGACAGAAGTCAGTGTCACTGATGAAGAATTAGAAGCCGATATGAAACGTTTATTAGATAATAGTGGTACTTTAGTTGTCAAAGAAGGCAAATCTGAAAAAGGTGATACAGTCGTCTTCGATTTCAAAGGCACTGTAAACGGTGAAGAATTTGATGGTGGCAGCGCGGAAAACTATGAGTTAGTTTTAGGTAGCAACGCTTTCATCCCAGGATTTGAAGATCAATTAGTCGGTTATGAAGCCGGTGCTCACGTTGATGTCAAAGTCAAATTCCCAGAACAATATACTGAAGAATTAAAAGGTAAAGATGCCGTCTTCGCCTGTGATATTCACGAAGTGAAGAGCAGAAAACCAGCCACTTTAGATGAAGAATTCGTCAAAGATCAAGGCATTAAGGGTGTCGAAACAGTGGATCAACTCAAAGAACACCAAAAGAATGCTTTATTAGAATCTAAGAAAGCGAATGCGAGAAGCGAATATTTCAATAAATTGATCGATGCGATCGTCAAAGATAGCAAACTTGAAATCCCAGAAGAAATCATCGACTCTCAATTCCAATCCAGAAAAGAAGAATTCGAAGGTAGAATGGCTCAATCTGGCATCACTAAAGAACAATACTTACAAATCATCGGACAAAGCGAAGAAGATTTAAACAAACAACTCAGAGCTAACGCGACTAGAGAAGTTACTAACTATTTAGTTCTCGAAGAAATTGGTAGAGCGGAAAAATTAAATGCTTTAACTGATGAAGATCTCGAATTCGAGTTCTCTAAATTAGCCGAACAATACGGCATGAAACTCGAAGACGTGAAAAAGGCCCTCACTCCAAATCTTGGTCAATTCAAGAACCAAGTCGTGATGGGTAGAATTGAAAATTTCTTAATTGAAAACAATAAATAATTAAAGGAGGTAGTCCTATGGGTAAAGTAAAAACCCTCACTCTTCCACTAATCATTACCAGGGGGATGATTGTTTTTCCTGGCAACCAAAAACTAGTGGAAGCGGGAAGAAAATTCTCCATTAATGCCGTTAATGAGGCGCGTAGCGATTCCTTAATATTCCTCACTGCTCAGAAAAACGCTGGGGTGGAAAATCCAGGATCGGAAGATGTTTATAATGTTGGTACATTATGCCGTATCCTTTCTATCACTGAAAGAGAAAATGCGGTCAAGGTGAGAATTGAAGTCATCGAAAGAGTGAAATTTGAAGACGTCCATTACGATGAAACTATCAAAACATTTATCGCGACTGGCCATTCATTAGAAAATCCTGAAAATAACGATCCAGAAGTGGAAAGCGCTTATTTAGATGCGATTACTTCAACATTAGATTCTCTCCCTTCTGTAGTGGCGAATATGCCAAAGGCATTAATCAATCAAATCAGCAAAAGCGATGATTTAATCGCTGTCTTATATTCTTTAGCGGCGTTCGTCGATGCTTCTCCAAACCAAAAGCAAGAATTATTAGAGATCAACGATACTCCAACTCTTTTCACTGCGGTGATGAGCCTTGTTAAAGGTGAAGAGACTAAGAGCAAGATTGAATCCGATATCAATGAAGCAGTGAGGAAGCAATCCGATAAAGCACAAAAAGAATATTATTTAAGAGAAAAACTCAAAGCTATCAAGAAGGAATTAGGGGAAGATCCTGATGATAACTCTTCTCCAGATGCCGTCTTAGAAAAGCTTGAAAAAGAACCATATCCAGAAAATGTAAAGAAAAAGGTGAAATCCGAACTCAAGAAGTTTGAGATGATGCCACAAGGTTCTTTAGAAGCGGCTTTGATTCAAAGTTATGTCGATGTTCTTATGAACATCCCTTGGTATCAAAAGACCGAAGATGATAACGATTTAACAAATGTGGAACGCATTTTAGATGAAGATCATTACGGTCTAGATACTCCAAAGAAGAGAATCGTTGAATATTTAGCGGTCAAGAAATTAACTGGCAACTTAAAATCCCCAATTCTCTGTTTCTACGGTCCGCCTGGAACAGGTAAGACTTCTTTAGGTAAATCCATCGCGAGAGCCTTAGGAAGAAAGTTCTTCAAATGTTCTTTAGGTGGCATCTCTGATGAAGCGGAGATTAGAGGTCATAGACGTACTTATGTCGGCTCTATGCCAGGAAGAATCATTCAAGGCATGAGAAAAGCAGGTGTTTCTAACCCAGTCTTCTTATTAGATGAGGTGGATAAATTAGCTTCTTCTTATAAAGGTGACCCAGCTTCCGCTTTGCTTGAAGTCTTGGATCCAGAACAAAACAATGCCTTCAATGACAACTATGTTGAAGAACCATATGATTTAAGCGATGTCTTATTCATCTGCACAGCGAACTATTTAGAAAATGTTCCAGGACCTCTTAGAGATAGATTAGAACTAATCGAGCTCTCTTCTTATACTGAACTTGAGAAACTCCAAATCGCGAAGAACCACTTGGTCAAGAAACAAACAGAAATCAATGGTTTAACCCTTGAACAAGCGACATTTGATGATGATGCGATTATGTACATCATTCAAAGATACACTCGTGAAAGTGGTGTTCGTGAACTCGAAAGAAAGATTTCTTCTTGTTTAAGAAAGGTTGCGGTCTCTATCGTCAAAGATCCTTCCATTGAACACGTCCAAATCACCAAAGATAAAGTCAGAGAATATCTCGGTATTGAAATATTCGATAACGGTAAGAAAGAAGCCGAAAAACAAATCGGTGTGGTCACTGGCTTAGCCTATACCCAGTTTGGTGGTGACATTCTTCCAATTGAAGTTAATTACTTCAAAGGTAAAGGTGGCTTAGTTTTAACTGGTAAGCTTGGCGATGTGATGAAGGAAAGCGCGAGTATCGCCCTTGACTATGTCAAAGCTAACGCGGAGAAGTTTAAAGTCGATCCAGATATCTTCGCGAATAACGATATCCATATCCACGTTCCTGAAGGAGCAGTGCCAAAAGATGGTCCTTCTGCCGGTGTCGCGATCACATGCGCGATTATCTCTTGTTTAAGTGGACGTCCGGTTAATCCTGATGTGGCAATGACTGGAGAAGTGACATTGCGCGGTAATGCCTTACCAATCGGTGGGCTTAGAGAAAAATCATTAGCGGCTCTTAGAAGTGGTATCAAAACCATCATTGTCCCTAATGACAACAAAAAAGACGTTGAAGAGCTTCCACAAGAAGTCAAAGATAATCTCAAGATTGTCTATATGAAGAAAGTGGAAGATGCAATTGCCGTCTGTTTAACTGAATAAAATGATTAATTTTGCTAACGCCTCATTCGTCAAAAGCGCGACGAAATTAAGTGAAATCCCCTCCCTACATATGGGAGAGGTTTTACTCGTTGGCAAATCCAATGTCGGTAAATCAACTTTCCTCAACAACATCACTAATAAGAAAAAATTAGCGTATACATCTTCTAAACCTGGTCATACTCAGTTACTCAATTATTACAATATCGATAATTCATTATATATCGTTGACGCGCCTGGATATGGCTATGCAGCGAAAGGAGTGGACCTTGACGCTTTATTTGGAAAGATGATGGATGAATATTTTAAAAATCCGCGTCTTAAATTAGTGATCGTTCTTTTAGATAGTCGTAGAGAACTCGGTGAAAATGATGTTGAGATAATTAATTATCTCCATGAGCAGAAGATCGATTTGCTCATCCTCTTCACGAAATGTGACAAGATCAATCAGAAAGAAAAAGCAGCATTATTGAAGCACATTAAAGAAATGGGAATCGATGATGATTATTTCTTTGTCTCTTCTCTCACTAAAGTTAATATCGACAAAGTTAAAGGATATATTGAAAACAAGGTCAATAAATCCTTATATAAATATAAAGATAACTGCTCATCGCGATAAAAATGAGCAGTTTTTTCTTTCTTCAAGATGGAAAAAGATGAATTTGATATTGTATCTCTAACTATAAAAGTTATAATTAAATCATAAATGAGACAAAATGTAGGTATATTGCTCCCGGTAGCATCTTTACCGAGTGAGTATGGAATTGGTGATTTTGGCCCTAACGCCTATCGCTTTATCGATTGGCTTAGCAAACATCATTACCGTTATTGGCAAGTCCTTCCATTAAACCCACTTGGATTTGGTAACTCACCATATATGTCGACTTGTTCGATTGCTTTAGACTACCGTTATATTTCTCTCGAAGTTCTTGAAAAGCAAGGACTCATTTCTAATGTCCCTCATTATCGTGAAAATTCTCCATATATCAACTATGAGAAAGTCGATTCTTTCAAAGACAAATGGATTTATAAAGCATATTTGAATTACCGTAAGGGTAAGATGGACGCGCTTAAGAAATTTAAGACACGTCATCCATGGGTGATGCAGTACGCGACTTATGAAACATTTAAGAGACACAATAATCTCACCCCATGGAACTGCTGGAGCGATGAAGAAATTCATTATTATGAAAATCATAACAATCCTCCAAAGAGATATTTAAAAGAAATCGATTATATTGTTTTTAAACAATATTTAGCCCATAATCAATGGCACCGTCTCCTTTCCTATGCGAGAAGTAAGAACGTCAAGATTATCGACGATATGCCTTTCTACGTCGGCTTTGATTCCATGGAATGCTGGCTCAATAAAGATTTATTCGCTTTCGATAATAATAACAAACAAACTCTCGTTGGTGGTTGTCCACCAGATGCTTTCTCTGAATCTGGACAACTATGGGGTTCTCCAATCTATCTCTTCGATAAGATGAAAGAAGATGGATACAAATTATTAGTGGAGAGAACCGGCTATCTCGGCGAGATGTGCGATTATTTAAGAATCGATCACTTCAGAGCTTTCGACACTTATTATGTCATTCCTGGTGATGCGAAAGATGCGCGTATCGGCGAATGGAAAGTTGGCCCACGCGATGAATTCTTCCATATCCTTAAACAAAGATATCCAAATATTAAAATCATCGCTGAAGATTTAGGCGACTTATTCCCATCTGTTATCGAACTTCGCGATCGTCTTGGTTTACCAGGCATGTATATCGAAGAATTCAAATTATTTGAACCTAATGCCCAAGCGGGTGAAAACATGATCGTCTATACTGGTACCCACGATAACAACACTCTCTATGGATGGATCAAAGATTTAAAACCAGAAGAATTAGCATT
>Ga0310697_10006815_pt1 | contig 10795 bp, 11 predicted proteins | sample 172DNAGHGlowgp2_FD_203883 | JGI IMG/M metagenome (GOLD analysis project Ga0310697, IMG submission 203883) | Sheep rumen microbial communities from Palmerston North, Manawatu-Wanganui, New Zealand - 1728 DNA GHGlow gp2 (v2) (version 2) | ecosystem: Host-associated > Mammals > Digestive system >...
ATAGAGGTTGCCAAAAACAAGAGAATGACAAATGTTGAACTTGTGGTTGGTGACTGTGAAAATCTGCCGTTTGCTGAAAATTCTTTTGATGCAGTGATATGCTCTGAAAGCTTTCATCATTACCCGAATCCGCAGGATTTTTTCAATAGTGTTTACCGTGTTCTTCGACCTAATGGCAGATTTATTCTGCGTGATATTACAGTTGAGCCGTCAGTTAAACGCTGGCTGTTTAATCACATCGGTGTAAAGCTCGTGAACCTGACAGGCAAGGGCGATGTTCGGATATACGGCAGAGATGATATCAAAAAGCTGTGTGACAATGCAGGACTTCATTTGGAGTTATTTGAAAAGAGAACGTCTTATCGGCTGCACGCCGTTATCAGAAAAAGCAGGGCTTGAAAGCGAGGACATATACTATGCTTTTAACGATTTTTCTTGCGATCGTGTTCTGTGCTGCTATCACGATCATGCTTTTATCAGCTGTAGCATTTGTTCAGAAGAAAGAGTTTTTCTCGTCTGCACCAAAGGAAGCACAGGAAGCGCTTCTGCCGAGAGAACATGAATTATTCTACGGTGCGAGAGCAATAGGCTGGACGCTGATGATATTCAGCATACTGATGATAGCAGGCGTAGGCGTAATATCAATTTGGGACGGTTTCAGAAGTGACTTTACGTTTTTACAGTTCTTCCTGCGCTTTGTTTCCATATTCACCATTTACAAATTATACGACATGATCTGCTTTGATTATTTTCTTCTGATGAAATTTCAGTTCTTTCAGTTTTATTATCCGGAAGTCAAAAGCGTATATTCGGGGAGAAAATATGGATATAACATCAAAAGCCAGCTTTTGAAACTGTTTGTCATTTTTCCTGCCGCATCTGCGCTTGCGGCGTGGATATGTACATTGTTTCAATAACACTTATAAAGAAGGGAACGAAATATGTATTTAGTTTTTTCGATATTAGGACTGCTCGGCGGTTTGCTCTGCTGTGTGGGAGATGTTCTGTTCGACCTGAAAGGCAAAGGAAATGAAAAACTTGGCACTTCTAAGAATATTGACAGTAACTGGCTGAAAATGGCTGATTGGAGGTTCGGACTGTCTATTGCACTTGCTCTGATTGGTGACGCCTTTGTCGGACTTGGTTTTTATTCTATCGGAATGCAGATCGCTGAAACACATTCTATACTCGGTTATCTGACACTCGGATGCGGATATTTCGGTTCAATCGCAGGCATTTTTATTCATTCCTTTGTCTGCATACAGGCACTTATCTACAAAGGAGCAATGATACACGGCGACCTGCAGATAGCAGATGATATACTTGAAAAACTGTACAAGCAGATCACGCCTACATTTTTCGCAGGATATATCACGCTGATGATACCGACAGTCACGGTCATAATAGCGATCCTCAACGGAGCACTTGATGTTCCGAAAATTTGTGTACTGCTGAATCCGATTGTTTTTCTGATCTTTGGAGTGACCTGCCGAAAAATTGATCCAGTGAAATTTCAGGATCTGCCCGGAATTATCATGCCGAGTTTTGGCCTTGCCATGTTCGGACTGATCGGAATTCTGAATCTAACATGATAAAGGAGTAAAACAAATGGAAAAATATGATATATCTCAGATAATTGAGTTCAAAACAGGTACATACCAACTGAACAGCGATGCGAATTTCAATTTTCAGCTCAACCGTGTTATTATGTGGGACGGCGGAGATGCTGACGAGGTTGCCGCTGTATCGCAAAACATAAAGACAAGCTCTGATTGGGTAAGTGCAATGGAACAGCTTGCCGAAAAAGCACACGCAGAGGGCAGAACTGCCAACGAGATCGCATATCTTCGTATGTCGGAGTTTTTCATATATGATACCGATCCGAAGAAAAAGCAGCGTTACACCGAAGCCTGTGAACTGTTTTATGATTATTACAGCGACTATTTCGACAAAGGTATCGTAGAGCAGCATAAAGTGCCGTACTGCGGCGGTCATCTGCCTGTTATGGTGACAAAAGCAAAGGGTGAAAGAAAAGGTGCACTGCTGCTTCACGGCGGAAACGACAGCTATTTTGAGGAACTTTTCTTTCCTATGCTGTATCTTGCAGAGAACGGTTTTGACGTGTATCTGTATGAAGGACCGGGACAGGGCGGCGTTCTACGCTTGCAGGAAATGAAGTTCACGCATAAATGGGAGAAGCCGACAAAAGCTGTGCTGAATTATTTCAAGCTGAATGATGTGACGATAGTCGGCGCCTCACTCGGCGGATACCTTGCTCCCCGTGCAGCAGCATTTGACAAGCGTATCAAGCGAGTTGTCGGCTGGTCGATATTCCCTGATTTCTTTGATGTTATAATATGCGATCACCCTAAGCCCATGCGGAAAACCATAGACTCTATGTTCCGTATGGGACTTGATGCACCGCTGAATAAACTGTATACGAAGATGATGGAAAAGGAAGAAATCATAAAGTGGAATCTTCTGCACGGAATGTACGCTTATGATGCAAAAACGCCTTGCGAGTATGTTAAGAAGATACGTAAATTCACGCTGAAAGACATCGCTGACAAAATAGATCAGGACGTACTTATCATCGGTGCGAACAAGGATCATTTTATCATGCCGTATCTGTTCCATGAGGAATATGATATGCTTCAAAATGCTCGTTCCTTAACATTAAGACTGCTGACGGACAAGCAGAATGCAGGCGCACACTGCAATGTCGGCAACTCAAAGCTGGTACTGGATTCTATCATCAAATGGGTAGAGTGCTGCACTGAATAATTTTTAAGGAGAATGATGAATATGGGACTCATGAAGAACTTTTTTAGTCAGACCAGAAAACCCGAAGGTACACTTGGTAAGATGATGCTTTCGGGTATGAATTCGGGACACGCAAAACTTGCCGATTGGGGATTTGAGCATCTGCCGAAGCTGTCACCGAAACAGGCTGCCGATCTCGGCTGCGGTGCAGGCAGAAATGCAGGTGAACTACTGAAAAAATATCCGCAGGCAGTTGTCACAGCAATGGATTACTCAGCACTTTCCATTCAGAAGGCAAAGGGATACAATCAGGCTATGATAGACGCAGGCAGGTGCAGGGTCATACAAGGCGATGTATCGAAACTGCTCCTTGAAGCTGACAGCTTCGAGCTTGTGACTGCTTTTGAAACGATCTATTTCTGGCCGGGGCTTGAAAAGTGCTTTTCGCAGGTAGCTAAAATTCTGAAAGACGGCGGATACTTTATGATATGCAATGAGTCCGACGGTACAGATAAAACGAGCAAGAAATTTGAATCAATCATTGACGGTATGCGATGCTATACGCCTGCTGAGATCACGGCTGCACTGAAAGAAGCAGGTTTTTCAGAGGTGACTTCTGACCATCACCCGTCAAAGCCGTGGATAACAGTTATTGCAAGAAAGTAAAACCGGTGTATATTAACAATGACATCATTTTTGACGCTTTTTTAAACATGGGGATGTGACATAATGCAGAATAATCGAATAATAAAGCTATTGGATATCTTATTGAAAGAAACAGACGATGAGCATAAGCTGACTACAAATCAGCTTATCAATAAACTCGCAGAAGAAGGCGTATCTGTTCACAGAAATACTATATCAAGCGATATAGAGATCCTAAAAGAAGCCGGATATGATATAATTTGCGAAAAGAGCACACAAAATCTTTATTATATCGGTAAACGTGACTTTGATAATGCAGAGATAAAAATGCTTTGCGACGCTGTAAATGCAGCACACTTTATAACCGAAAAGCAGACATCTCAGCTTATTAGTAAGCTTTTGAGAAATGTCAGTACATACACGGCTGATAAGATACGTTCTATGATACAAGCTCCTTCATGTGTGAAGGTTACTGAATCAAGTATTTATAATGTCGATTTGATAAATCAAGCTATATCTCAAAAGAAAGCAATAACCTTTCAATATTATGAATATAACGAGCAAAGGGAAAAAGTTCTCAAGCACAACGGACATATTTACACTGTCAGTCCTTATGCAGCGGTGTGGCATGAGGACAGGTACTATATGATCGGATATAGTGTAAAACACGAAGATATAGCCAATTTCAGGATCGACAGAATGACTAATGTATCAGTATCAGATAAAAGCAAATATGTCTGTCAAAGAGATTTTGATCTGAAAGAATACTTACAAGCTAAGATAAAAGTATTCAAAGGAGTACGAACTGAGGTGTGCCTGAAATGTAGAAGTAAGCACATGAAAGCACTCCTTGACTATTTCGGACATGGAATAAAAACAACAAATGCTGAAAAAGGATACTTTAATGCTGTAGTTGAGATAGAGCTAAGTCCGACATTTTATGCATGGGTCTTCCAGTTCGGCGGCGATATAATTATACAGTCTCCACGGAACGCAGTTGACGAATTTATAAAAATAGCGAATACACTGATTCAGATACATACCAATTTATGAAAAAATCCGCCTGCATGAATTGCAGGCGGATTCAGTTTATCCTGAAAAGTGCTGAATAGACTTTAAAGCTTCCAGCTCACAGCCTTTTTTCTGTCTTCGACAAATGTTCGGTAAATGCCTTTCTGCTGCATAAGCTGTTCGTGCCTGCCCTGCTGGACTATCCTGCCGTCATCAATAACTACGATCTGATCTGCGTGCTCGACGGTTTTTAGTCGGTGTGCGATCATTATTATCGTTTTTTCTCTGGTCAGCTCCTCGATAGCCTTTGTAAGCTCTGCTTCGTTTTCGGGATCAACATTGGCTGTTGCTTCGTCGAGGATAATGACAGGAGAGTCCTTCATTATGGCTCTTGCAATGGATATACGCTGCTTTTCACCGCCCGAAAGACTTGCTCCGCCCTCGCCGATAACGGTATCATAGCCGTCAGGGAGCTCCATTATAAAGTCGTGGCACCGAGCTTTTTTCGCAGCTTCAATGACCTTTTCCATAGGTGCGTCAGGCTCGCCGAAGCGGATATTGTTCGCAATTGTATCCTCGAACAGATACACCCTCTGGAACACGAAGCTGAAATTATTCATCAGACTGTCGAAGCTGTACTCCTTGACATTATGACCGCCGAGCAGCACCTCGCCGCTTTTTACGTCCCAGAAGCGTGCCATAAGATTGGTGAGAGTTGTCTTTCCGCCGCCTGACGGACCAACAATGGCGGTAGTAGTTCTTTCGGGTATATTCAGATCAACGCCGTTGATTATAGTTCTGTTTTCGTATGCAAATGTGATATTTTTCAGCTCTATATCGTGATTTGCAGGCGATATCTCCTCACCCTCGATATCCATTTCGGGAATTGAAAGTATCTCACTTGCCTGATCAACGCAAACTCCCACACTGCGGATAAGTGCGGAAAAACCTGCCATAACATCGAGGCTTTCATAGATCATAAAGGAGCTTATCATCATCATTATGCAGTAAAGGAGCGACATGCTGCCGTTTATGTAGAAATTCGCAGACACAGCGCACATAAGAATGCCTGTCAGCTTTGTTGTGATTTCCTGCAGGGTAATATATGGGATAACATCGAATTCAAGGTGAGTGTCTCCGTACTGCTTTGCCTTGATGGCTTTTTCCAGCTTCTTTGCACGGCTGCTTGTAAGGTTGTAATTCTTTACCTCTGCGATGCCCTGTATGAACTCAATTACCGCAGCTACAAGCTCTCTGTTGGCTTTCTGCTGTCTCGGAGCGCCCTTGCGTGTCTTTCTCTGCATGGCTGCATTTATAAAAGCGTATACGCCGATGCCTGCCGTGAGGAGCAGTCCGATGCGCCAGTCAAAGATAAAAACGAATGCAGTGATAACAAATGTGGTGAGTATGCCCTGAGTAGTCACCATAACAACTCTTGTGGCTATATCCGCAAGGGCTTCCATAGTGTTTGTTGTAACGCTTGTGATGTGACCGAGACTGTTGTCGTTGAAATATCCCATAGGCAGATAACGCATATGCTCGGCTATTTCAATACGCTTGTTGCAGCAGGAATGGTAGCCTGCTTCACATTGGAGCATGGTGGTTTTCAGATTGATTATAAACTGTCCGAGAAGTGATAATCCCAGAATAGCAAGGGCTCCAAATATATATTCATTCTTCATGTCATTGTCAATGATACCTTTGGTTACGACAGCAATAGCCGTTATCCTGAGCGCCGCAAATATAGCCTTTACAACTCCGAGACCGATAGCCTTGTACATTTTATCCCTGTCAGTTTTATTGCAGAAATCGAAAAATCTTTTCAGTGCTGTAAACATTATGCTCCCTCCTTTACTGCTATATGTGCATTCCACATCTGAGTATACAACGGCGAATTTTTGATAAGTTCCTGTTGTGTGCCAGAGGCTTCCACTCTGCCGTCATTTATCAGTATTATCTGATCTGCTGTTGCGATAGTTGACAGCCTGTGTGCGATAACGAGCAGTGTTTTTCCCTGCACCAACTTTGCAACCGACGACTGCACAAGAGCCTCGTTTTCGGGATCGGTGTAGGCAGTTGCTTCGTCAAGGATAATTACGGGAGCATTTTTCAGCATCGCCCTCGCAATGGAGATTCGCTGACGTTCACCGCCCGAGAGATGACCGCCCGCACCGCCTACAACTGTCTGATAGCCTTTTTCGAGCTGCATGATGAAGTCGTGGCAGCCGCACTGCTTTGCAGCATTCATCACATCTTCATCGCTCGCATTGGGATCACCCATACGGATATTATCCATTATGGTCTCGTCAAACAGGTAATTATCCTGTGAAACATAGGCAATATTGCGGTTATACTCATTAAGCGGCAGTTTTCGTATATCAACTCCGCCGAAGGTGATACTTCCGCTGTCAACATCCCAGAATGAGGCGATGAGCTTTGCGATAGTGGACTTTCCCGAGCCAGACGGGCCTACAAGAGCATTGACCGTTCCTTGTTTTATCGCAAGGTTTATGCCATGTAAGATCTCTTTGTCCTTGTAGCCGAAATGCACATCTTTAAGAACGATATCAGTACCGTTGGGCTTTTCCGTAAGAGTATCGGGACGGATAAGCTCCTCACGTTCAAGTATCTCCGTCGCTTCACCGATTATAGTTCCCATCTTCGATACATCGTCCATATATGAAGCGATTGTCGTGATAGGAGCGACCAGTCCTAAAGACAGGATAATGAGCATAAGGAAGTCCGCGCCGCTGATATTGCCGTGCATAAATGAGAGAGCACCGAAGGGCAGCAGTCCCAGCAGAAATGACGGCATAAGCAGCATTGCAAGGTTCTGATATACGTTGCACCGTCTCATCCATTCTACAAAGCAGTCCGCACCTTCCTTTGCAGCAATGACAAACTTGTCGTAAGAGGTCTTAGCCTTGCCGAAAGCCTTGATGACCTCGATACCGTTGATATACTCAACGGCGGTATCATTCAGAGCCTTTGTCTTGACAACGGTATTTTCATAGCTCGCCTGACTTCCTCTCATCATAAGTGCAAAGAAAAACGCTCCCACAGGCACACACAGCAGCGAAAGCAGCGTAAGCTTTACGCTGATAGTCATCATATAGATTATGAGCACTATGGGAACAAAGGCGTTGGAGAGCACCTCGGGTATAATATGGGCAAGAGTCGTTTCTATGGAGTCAACTCGCTCGCAGATGATATTCTTGTACGTTCCGCTGGACTGAGACAGCACAGAACCCAGCGGTATCTTTGACAGTTTCTCTGTGAGCTGACGGCGTATATTGGCAAGAACTTCAAACGTAGCCGCATGAGAGAGTGTTGTTGAAAGTGCATGACATATACGGCACAGCAGCCAGAATACAGCCATTTTCACAATGCTCGCAGTAAGCAGTCCCATATCCTTTTCAATAACTCCCGAGTGCATTTTCAGCAGCTTATCCACGATATCAGCCATATACACATAGGGCATCAGACCGCAGATGACCTTCATCATCGCAAGCAGGACGCTGAGAATATAATTAGACCTCTTCTGCCCTGCAAATTCTACTACCCAGCTAAGAGCTGTGCGCTTTTTCTGTTGTTTTTCCATGAATTATCCTCCTTAAATATTAGCATTTGCTAACATATATCCAAAATATATTCGGCATTAAATGCCGAATAATCTTTTCCAGCCGGCTGAGAAAAATACATCGAGCGTATCAGCGTAATGCATTGCCTCAGCTTCTGAAAAATCGTGTATCACAGCCTCAAACACCGCAGAAACATTGGCGGTCACAAGCAAATGAAGCTCCATATCGGAAACTTCGTTGATCTTTATCCCCAGCTCCTTGCTCCGTTCAATAAACATTGAAGTCGATTTTTCTTCCATTATCGCAACATCATGGATAAAGCTCTCATACTTCGTTCCGTGTGAACAACATACTATCAGCCTGAACGCACTGAAGTGGGAATAGATGAACTGCATGAACAGAGCAGCATCGCCGCCGTAGTCCTTCCATATCTCGTTGATCCCGACCTTAGGGAGTTGTTCGAGTGATTCTGTCTGCATTTTGTCGAATAATTCCATCAATTCAGTTATTGTAGGCTCAACAAGTGCAGAAAACATATCCTCTTTGTTAACGAAATGTTTGTAGAGGGCTCCTGCTGTTATCCCCGAATTTTCTGCAATTCTTCGCATTGAAGCATTCTCGAAGCCGTGTTCGAGAAATTCGGCTGTTGCAGCTTTGATTATCCTTTGATGTGCGTTGGTTTTGTCTCTCGGCATTATATCACTCCTTCGGTAAACACTGTTTACTTACAATCAGTATTATATATCACATAAATGGATTTGTCAATACCTTTTTGAAAAAGGATCGATTTTTGCTTTTTACCGTTTATTCTTTGAATTAAAAAAACAAATGCTTGTTAAAAAACAAAAATAAATTATTGAGGTGCACAACTGATTGTGCACCTGCTTTTTTTACTATTGACACAGAACATACTTTCTGCTATAATAACTACAACATCAGAAATCTGATGGAGGGGATAAAAATGAATAAGGGGAAAAAATATGATCGTGACGACGATGTTCCCATCGGCGGCTGTTTTGATCACTCAAAATGGTATTGTCCCAACTGTGCAAATCTTAATGTTGGACTGCCTGATAATAAGGGAGCGTATAAGTCTGTATGTCAATGCTGCGGCATTATTATGCGTAGAAAGCGTATAAGCCGTACAAAAGAAGCGATAGAAATAATCATTTCCAATTGATAATAAAACTGAATAAAGCAGCAAGCGGTTTGCGGATAGCAAGGCCCGGCTGAAACAGCGCCTTGATAGTAAGTCCTTGTATTTCAAGCAAACCGAACCCGATAGTTAAAATCCCGACGTCTTACAGACGCTCGCATGGAGGGCATCGGCAGGAATGGTCTTTACCTTAGTGGTAGAGGGCATGCCTGTCGATGCCCTCTTTTTTTGTTTATAATTTTTATTGATACTTTGCTGCAAAGTTGCTCCTCTTGAGTAACCTTATATATTATAAGTCAAATATTCAATGCCTGATATGCATTAAGGGCTGCGGATACAAATATGGACTTTTTCGTTTTGAAAAAGCATATTTAGTACCCTTTCTTTAGTGCGCCCATTTTCAGGCAGCCTCGGAGTCTGTGTGCTATTTATGCAGGCTCCGTTTTTTGTGTCCGCTGAAAGGACACAAAAATGAAAAATCACTTTAAATGGCTGTGCTATACGGCTAAATATCCATGATCTTCCGTGTTGAGTTACATATCAAAATCAACACGGAGGTCAAAATAATGGGATATAATCATGGACTTGAAAAGAAAAAGTTTGACAATGAATGGCAGAAAAATGAAAAGCTCTATCGTGAGCTTGGAATGACAGATGAGCAGATATCTGCTATCTGGGAGTTCGACTATGAGACATTTCTTTCGGACAGGGCTTATCTTGAAAAGAAGCAGGATCTGTCTGATTACGAGGATACGCTCCAGAGCAGTGATAGCATCATTGACGAGTGCAATATTGAAGAAAACTGGCATGAGTACATAACAGACATTGATATGAAATTTTATCAGTCGAGATAAGAGCCGACAGGAGCAGCGTTGTACTGCTTGATGATCTTCATGATAACCGAGCCGTCAGGCTGTTCTGTTTCCTCAACGATCTTGTACTTAGTCTTGTTTTTATCAAATCCCGCCTTGTACTTTTCGATCTCGTCTTTAACGAGCTTTACGGCGTAGTCATGACCGACATCTTCTTTCAGCATAAAATGAAGTGTCTGGCAGATACACGCTTCTTTAATTCTTTTCACTATGATCTACCTCCATAAAAAATAAAGCGAGCAGCAATAACCGGACTTACGCAGGATCGCTACTCGTTATATATTGATTATATCAGATTTTCATTTTTTTTGCAAAGGACATTTTGCACAAAGTTTATGCCTTTACAGCCTGAGCTGTTTCGGGTTATCTTCTGAACACTGCCTTGAAGCAAGTCCCACTTTATGCTTTCTGTAACTCAGGCTTGCTGTTACGTTCCAATAGAGTCTGGTGATATTGCGGCGCACGCCATAATGCAGAAATGGACTTGTATGGAACGTGTTTTGTGCGCGCCAATAGACTACGGTCATTTGACATCACAGGAACAAATCACAAAACATAAAACTGATCATATTCTAAAAATTTTCATATCATCCTCAACCGTAGTAATTCCTGCAATACCAAAGTTTTCTACCAACACATCTGCGATATTCGGTGAAAGAAATGCAGGCAGAGTCGGTCCGAGGTGAATATTCTTCACTCCGAGATACAGCAGAGCAAGGAGTACGATGACTGCTTTCTGCTCATACCATGAGATGTTGTAAACGATA
>Ga0310697_10006817_pt1 | contig 10792 bp, 7 predicted proteins | sample 172DNAGHGlowgp2_FD_203883 | JGI IMG/M metagenome (GOLD analysis project Ga0310697, IMG submission 203883) | Sheep rumen microbial communities from Palmerston North, Manawatu-Wanganui, New Zealand - 1728 DNA GHGlow gp2 (v2) (version 2) | ecosystem: Host-associated > Mammals > Digestive system >...
CAGCGCTTTCCCCAAGCAAGGCTCTGTTCGCGGAATTAGCTCAGTTGGTAGAGCATTGGCTTCCCAAGCCGAGGGTCGCGGGTTCGAGTCCCGTATTCCGCTCGAAGAACAAACCAGTCAGGAAAAACAGGGATACAGAGGCACAGAGGTATTCATGCACACCTTGCGGCTCTGTATCTTTTTTTGTCCCCTGCCTGAAGCGTCGACGACAACCGAAAACAATATACAACAGACATGAAAAAGACGTTTGCCCTGCCCGCTGCGTTATTGTTGGCAGCAACCTTTGCAACGGCAGCACCGCTCCCATGCGACACCGTGGCCGGCGACCCCACCCACACACGCATCTACACCTTGCAGAACGGACTGAAGGTCTACCTCTCTGTCAACAAGGACAAGCCACGCATCCAGACCTACATCGCCGTCAGGACGGGGTCTAAGAACGACCCAGCAGAAACCACTGGACTGGCCCACTATCTGGAACACCTCATGTTCAAGGGAACGCGACAGTTTGGCGTGACCGATCCCGACAAGGAGCAGCCCTGGCTGGACGAGATAGAACGCAGGTACGAGGAGTACAGGCTGCTGACCGACACCCTGGCCCGCAAGCGGAAGTACCACGAGATCGACTCCCTCTCGCAACAGGCCGCACAGTACTTCATCCCCAACGAGTATGACAAGCTGATGGCAACCATCGGCGCGGAGGGCACCAACGCCTACACAAGCAACGACGTCACCTGCTACACCGAGGACATACCCGCCAACCAGGTGGACGCGTGGGCCAAGATACAGGCCGACAGAATGATGAACATGGTGATACGCGGGTTCCACACCGAACTGGAAGCCGTCTACGAAGAGTATAACATCCACCTGAGCAGCGACGTCGACAAGATGTACAACGCGCTGTACGCAAAACTCTTCCCCACCCATCCCTACGGCACGCAGACCACCATCGGCACACAGCAGCACCTGAAGAACCCCTCGATCACCAACATCAAGCGCTACTTCGACCATTGGTACAGACCCAACAACGTGGCCATCTGCATGGCGGGCGACCTCGACCCCGACGCGGTGGTGGCCATCCTGCAGCGGCACTTCGGCTCGTGGCAACCCGGAAAGGACGTCAACCAACCCACCTTCGCACCCCTGCCCCCGCAACAGCAGCCCACGGACACCACCGTAGTGGGACAAGAGGAGGAGCAGGTCATGCTGGCATGGAGGTACGGCAGGGGCGCGTCGCTCGAGGCTGACACCATGAGCGTGCTGTCGGATATGTTGAGCAACGGGCAGGCCGGACTCCTTGACCTGAACCTGAACAGCCAGATGCGGCTGCTGGGCAGCTACTGCTTCAACGATGACATGCAGGACCACTCGGCCCTCATCCTCGGAGGAACGCCCAAGGAGGGGCAGACCCTCGACGAGGTGCGCCAACTGCTGCTCGAACAGGTGGGAAAACTCAAGAGCGGAGACTTCAGTGACGACCTGCTGCCCTCCATCATCAACAACACCAAGTGGGGATACTACACCAGCCTCGAAAGCAACGCCTGGCGAGCCAACCAGCAGGTGCAGGCCTTCGTCAACGGCAAGCCGTGGCAGCAGCAGGCCACCTACCTCGAGCGCATCAAGGGCATCACCAAGCAGCAGATCGTCAGCTTCGCACGCAGACACCTGGGCGAGGGCGTCGTGACCATCTACAAACGCCAGGGCGAGGACACCACCCAAAAGCCCGTGGACAAGCCCGCCATCACCGCCATACCCACCAACCGCGACCTCGTCTCGCGCTTCGTGGAAGACATCCAGCAGGCCAAGGTGGAACCCATACACCCACACTTCGTCGACTTCAGCCGAGACCTGACGCAGGGCGAGACGCGTCGCCGGCTGCCCATCACGGCGGTGACAGACCCCGAGAGCGGACGCTTCAGCCTGCGCTTCCAGTACGACTTCGGCTCAGAGGCCGACCTGCGATACCACTACCTGAGCGACTACATGGACTATCTCGGCACATCGCGCATGACGCAAGAGCAGCTCAAGCAGCGCTTCTACCTGCTGGCCTGCAACATGTACATGGCTGTCGACGGAAGAACACTCTATGTACAGCTCAACGGACTGGCGGAGAACATGGTCGAGGGACTGAAGCTGATGGAGCAGGTGCTCAACGACGCCAAGGCCACCGACGAGAGTTGGCAGCAGTACATACAACTGCTCGACAAGGCGCGAAAGGACAGCAAGACCAACCAAGGGGCGAACTTCAACGCCTTATATAATTATGGTGTATACGGGGCGCGCAACCCCTACAACGACATCCTGTCCACCGAGCAACTCGCCAACACCAAGCCCGAGGAACTGATGCAGCTCTTGCGCGGCCTCAGCCAGTACAAGCACCACGTCTACTACTACGGTCCGCTGACCACAGTGCAGCTGGACAAGGTGCTGAGCAAGTGGCACAAGACGGCTAAACGCCTGGCCGACGGGCCGCAAAACCGCCACTACCAGGCGGAAGCCACCACGCAGAACGAGGTGGTGATGGCCCCATACGACGCCAAGAACATCTACATGAGGATGCTGCACAACGAGCAGCGCCCCTGGCACCAGGACGAACTGGGGCTGCAGGCCCTCTACAACGAGTATTTCGGTGGGGGGATGAACGGCGTGGTCTTCCAAGAACTGCGCGAGGCGCGCGGCCTGGCCTACAACGCATGGGCATACTACAGCCAGCCCAACCACAAAGACCAGCGGGAGTCCTTCATGACACACATCATCACGCAGAACGACAAGATGATGGACTGCGTACGACAGTTCCAGCAGATTCTCGACACGCTGCCCCAGAGCCAGGCCGCCTTCCGCATCGCCAAAGAGGCCCTCACCAAGCGCCTGGCCAGCGAGCGGACCATGCGCTGGGGGCTCATCAGCAAGTGGATGGACGCGCAGGAGATGGGCATCGACTACGACAAGAGTCAGCGCATCTACGAGCAACTGCAGACGCTGACCCTGCAGGACCTCGTCGACTTCGCCAAGAGGCAGGTGGCGCACAAGCCCTACCGCTATGTCATCCTGGGCGACGAGAAGCAACTCGACATGGAGTCGCTCCAGAAGATCGGCCCCATCCGAAGGCTGACCACTGAGGAAATATTCGGATACTAAAGGAAAATTGAACACAAACACCACCCAAGAACAGATGAAACAATTGTCTTTGGCCCTCTCGCTGCTGGCTTGCACGACACTCTGCGCGCAGACACCCGTCAAGGAGATGCGGCTGGCCGGCCCCTTTGCCGTGGCCACACCCGCCGCCATCGACACCGTGGACGTGCAGGGGAAGAAATTCGACCCCGCGACACTGCTCGACGCAGTGGACCGCGAAGCGGCACCCACCGCCACCTTCCAGGGCGGACGGGCTCCGAAACTGGCGGACAAGACCGCTGTGGGTGTGGTCTCGTTCTACGTCAACAACAGCAACTACCGCAAGGCCACGCTCAACGTCAAGGCCCCGAAACACCACCAACTCTACATCGACGGAGAGAAGAGCAACGGCGGGGAAATAGCCCTTACACCGGGACACCACTCCTTGCAGATGAAGTATCTGGTGGAACCCAACGACACCGACAGCATCGCCTTGACGTGGAAGGAACCCGTCGAAGACCTGGAAGTGACCACCGACGAGCGCCACCCCTTCGACCTGCACGACCTCTTCGACGGCAGGCGCGTCAGCGGCGTCAGCCTCTCCGCCAACGGACGCTATGCGCTGATGAACAGCTACACCACGCAGCGCGGCGGCAGCAGCCAGTGGCAGCGCACGCTGTTCGACCTCGCCGCCGGACGCGAGCTGTGGCGGCACAACTGGGAGGCGGAGAACGTTAGGTGGATGCCGCGCACCGACCGGCTGCTGCAAGACACCAAGGAGCAGGGCATACGGCGGCTCTACAGCGTGGACCCGCTGACCAACGAGCGGAAACTCGTGGCAGACCACCTGCCCGACGGCTCGTTTGTGGTCAGCCCGCAGGAAGACTTCCTCATCATCTACAAGACCGTGGACGGACCCAAGGAACTGTCTGACGACGTGTTCGAAATAGTCGACCCCGACGACCGACAAGCCGGACACCGCAATCGCACTCAGCTCCTACGCTACGACCTGGCCACCGGTGTCTGCCAGCCCCTCTTCACCGCACGCCACAACGTATGGCTGTCAGACATCTCCAATGACGGAAAGACGCTGCTGCTGGCCTCCTCGCGTATGCGACTGGAGCGTCGGCCTACCACCGTCAACACGTTCATGCTGATGGACCTCGCCACACAGCGCGTCGACACCGTGCTGTGCGACGCCGAATACCTGGACCAGGCGTGGCTGTCGCCCGACAAGCGGCAACTGCTCTTCAAGGGGTCGCCCGAAGCCTTCGACCGCATCGGCTGCACACTGCCGCCCGACCGCAAGCCGCAGATGATGGACTACCAGCTCTATCTCTACGACCTGGCCTCGCGCCGCGTCACACCGCTGACGCGAGACTTCGACCCCTCCGTCACCGACGTGCTGTGGCACACCCCGACGGGCCACATCTTCTTCCTGGCAGAGGTGGGCGACCGTGTGCAGCTCTACCGCCTCGATCCCAACAGCGCCACCCCCAAGCCGCAGCCGGTGGAGGGGCAGCAGGGCGACGTACTCACCGCCTTCTCCCTGTCTGACCATGCCAATGTCGTGGCATACGTCTCCTCCAAGGCGATGGAGCCCGCCTCCGCCTACGTCATGCCGTTGGACAAGGCTGGTAAACGCAGCCGCAGTAAGGGCGGGCCGACGGCCACTTGCCTCTTCAACGGCGCCGACCTGCTGAAGGACGTCCGCATGGGCACCTGCACCGACTGGGACTTCCTCTCCACGCGCGGCGACACGGTGCATGGTCGATGCTATCTGCCCGCAGACTTCGACCCGCAACGCAAGTACCCGCTCATCGTCTACTACTACGGCGGTTGCTCGCCAGTCAGCCGCTCCTTCGGCTCGCCCTATTCGCCCCACTGGTGGAACGCACTGGGATATGTGGCCTACATCCTGCAGCCCAGCGGATGCACCGGCTACGGACAGGAGTGGAGCGCACGCCATGTGAACACCGCCGGACGCGGACCCGCAGAGGACATCATCGAGGGCACACGCCGATTCTGCCAGGAGCATCCCTACGTAGACTCCACCAAGGTGGGCTGCATGGGCGCCTCCTACGGTGGGTTCATGACGCAGTATTTGCAGACGCAGACCGACTTCTTCGCCGCCGCCGTCTCACATGCAGGCATCAGCAACCACGCCAGCTACTGGGGAGAGGGCTACTGGGGCTACAGCTACAGCGAGGTGTCGATGGCCGACAGTTACCCCTGGAGCCATCCCGACCTCTACACCAAGCAGAGCCCGCTCTTCCTGGCGGACAAGATACACACGCCTCTGCTGCTCTTGCACGGCACCGACGACACCAACGTGCCCATCATCGAGAGCATACAACTCTTCACCGCACTCAAGTTGTTGGGGCGGCCCACGGCCCTGGTCGAGGTGAAGGGGCAAAACCACCACATCACCGACTACAAGAAGCGCGAGCGCTGGATGTGGACGCAGATGGCGTGGATGCAGCGTTGGCTCAAGGGCGACCCCTCCTGGTGGGACGCCCTCTACCCGGAGAAACACCTGTAACGCTGATTTGTAGCCCAAGACATGAAACGCATTGGCATACTCTCCGACACCCACGGCTATTGGGACGAGCGCTATCTGACCTACTTTGAGCCCTGCGACGAGATTTGGCACGCAGGAGACATCTGTACGACGGAGGTGGCCGAACGCTTGGCAGCCTTCCGCCCGCTGCGCGCCGTGGTGGGAAACTGCGACGGGGGAGACCTCAGGCTGATGTTCCCCGAACGCCTGCGGTGGACCTGCGAGGGGGCGGACGTGCTGATGACGCACATCGGCGGCTATCCGGGACACTACGACCCACGCATAAGGAACAGCCTCATGGCGCGCCCACCGCAACTCTTCGTCTGTGGCCACAGCCACATCCTGAAGGTGATGCACGACAAGACGCTGGGCCTGCTGGCCGTCAATCCCGGGGCGGCGGGCCTGCAGGGATGGCACAAGGTGCGCACCCTCGTTCGACTGACCATCGACAAGGGCACCTTCAGCGACTTGGAGGTGATAGAGATGCCACGTCCGTAGGGCGGTCGTCCTGCCCATATCCTCCTTTCCCTACTTTGTGTGCTCCCCACCTTACGCCCTCCAATCAGCCTACCATGAATACTGCCAATTGGTCTATATGGGTCATGGTGGGAACTGGGGAGTTGGGGAGTTGAGGAGTTTGTGTACCAGAATGACAAAAAACTCTTGCAATTTTCCGGAGACCTTTGTCCCTCATGCGGGGCGTTTTCCCCCACCGCCATCTTCGGGTTGTCCCCCACGCCAATTCTTGTTGAGCCCTGTCGTCCAGGCTCTCCGACCTTTTCTACTGTCCATCAAGAATGGGATGGGCGTAGTGGCGTCATTCCTCGCAGAGCAGTTTTGTGTAGAGCGCGACCGCCTCATGCAGTTCGCTCAGGCAGATGTATTCGTCGGCTGAGTGGGAACGGGCCGACTGTCCGGGGCCCAATTTCAGCGACGGCCACGGCATCAGCGCCTGATCGGACAGCGTGGGCGACCCGTATGGGGTGAGCCCCAACTGCAGGCAGCGGCGTACGATGGGATGGTCTGCGTCGATGTGGCTGCTTCCCAGGCGCGTGCTGCGAGGCGTCAGCTGGCTTTTCATGCGGCTCCGCAGGAAGGCCAGCACCTCCTCGTTGGTGTAGAGTTCGTTGGTGCGCACGTCCAGCGTGAAGCGGCACTCGTCGGGCACCACGTTGTGCTGCGTTCCGGCCTGTATGATGGTGGCCTGCATCACGGTGGGGCCCAGCAGGGGGCTCACCCTGCCAAACCTGTAGTCGCGCACAAAGCAGAGGTCGTCCAGCGCCTCATAGAGCGCGTTCACGCCCTCGCCTCGTGCGGCGTGGCCGCTCTTCCCGTGTGCCACCGCGTCGACCACCATCAGTCCTTTCTCGGCTGTGGCCGGTTGCAGTCCTGTCGGTTCACCCACGATGGCAGCGTCGATGCGGGGCAGCAGTCCGCTCCTGATGACGCTCTCCACGCCGTTTTTCCCGCTGACTTCCTCCTCGCAGGAGGCCAGGTAGAGCAGGTTCCACGGGCATTTGGGGGCTTGGCTCCCCTGTGCCGTCAGCCGGTGGAAGGTGTGGAGCAGGGTGACGAGGCCTCCGCCGCAGTCGTTGCTGCCCAGTCCGTAGAGTCGGTCGCCCTCGAGGTCGGGGCTGTAGGGCTGGCGCGTCCACGAGGCCACCGGCTTCACCGTGTCGATGTGGGCGTTCAGCAGCAGCGTGGGGCGGCGGTCGTCGTGGCGTGGGTCGGTGAGCCACAGGTTGTTGCCCAGACGCTTGGGCGCGAGGCCCCATTGGCGCATAGCGTCCTCCATCAAGTCGGCAGCCGGCCCCTCCTCGCGGCTGTGGCGCGGGGTGGCTATCAGGCGGCGCAGCAGTTGCACATAGTCATGCATGGGGAGAAGAGTGAAGAGTGAAGAATGAAGAGAGAAGAATGAAGAGTGAAGAGTGAAGAATGACCGTTGCCTGTTCTTCACTCTTCACTCTTCACATTTCATTTTAGAGCAGGTTCATGGTGTCGGTGGCAATCATCAGCTCCTCGTCGGTGGGGATGACGACCACCTTCACACGCGAGTCGTCGGCGGAGATGACCACCTCCTCGCCACGCGCCTGGTTCTTCTTGTCGTCAAACTTCACGCCGAGATAGGTCAGCCCCTCGCACACGGCCTTGCGCATGCCGACCTGGTTTTCGCCCACGCCGGCGGTGAAGACGATGACGTCGACGCCGTTCATGGCAGCGGCGTAGGCTCCGATGTATTTCTTGATGCGATAGAAGTACATTTCCTGCGCCAGTTGTGCGCGCTTGTCGCCGTTGTTGGCGGCGTTCTCCACGTCGCGCATGTCGCTCGAGCCGCCGGTGATGCCGGCCACGCCGCTCTTCTTGTTCAGCAGGTTGGACATCTGGTCGGGGTCGAGGCCCAGTTTCTTCTCGAGGAAGGTGACGGCTCCGCCGTCGATGTCGCCCGAGCGGGTGCCCATGACGAGTCCCTCAAGCGGGGTCAGCCCCATCGACGTGTCGATGCACTTGCCGTCCTGCACGGCTGCAATGGAGCCTCCGTTGCCGATGTGGCAGGTGATGACCTTCGTCCCTTCGGGCTTCATGCCGAGGAACTCCAGGGCTCGGGCCGAGACGTAGCGGTGGCTGGTGCCGTGGAAACCGTAGCGGCGCACGCCGTATTTCTCGTACAGTTCGTAGGGCAGTGCGTACATGAAGGCCTTGGCGGGCATGGTCTGGTGGAAGGCGGTGTCGAACACGCCCACCTGGGGCAGGCCGGGCATCAGCTCCTCCACTGCGCGCACACCCTTCAGGTTGGCGGGGTTGTGTAGGGGCGCCAGGTCGCTGACGGCCTCGAAAGCCTCGAGCACTTCGGGCGTGAGGCGCACCGACTTGTTGAACTTCTCGCCGCCGTGCACCATGCGGTGTCCCACGGCGTCGATTTCCTTGAGGCTCTTGATGACGCCAATCTCGGGGTCGGTCAGCAGTGAGAAGATGAACTTCACGCCCTCGGTGTGTTCGGGTATGTCGTGCATGATCTGCTTCTTCTCGCCGTTAGGCAGCTTCACCTTGACGAAGGCGCCGTCCAAGCCTACGCGCTCTGCGCCGCCGCTGGTCATCACACTCTTGTCGTCCATGTTGTACAGAGCGTACTTGATGCTGGACGAGCCGCAATTCAAAACTAAAATTTTCATTTTAATGAAGTGAAGAGTGAAGAGTGAAGAGTGAAGAATTTCTTTCCGGGTAAATGTCAAAGGCATAGTTGCGCATTTCCTTCCCCTCACTCAGCACTCATTTTTTTAATTGATGATTATTTTTTACTGTCTTTATAGATGTGACCAACAAAGCAATAATCTCGCTACAATCCCCGGTCATACTGTCAAACCCCTTGTCGTCCAGATACCCCGTATCATGTAAGATGTTGAGCCAGTTCATCGTTTCGTTGGCTTCCTTTAATGCGATGTGAAGTTTTGAAGCGAAGTCTGAAGGGCTTTGCGCAAATTCCGATTCATGCACATTCGCGGAGATGGAGGTCCCCGACTTTAGTACCTGCTTATAGATAGCCTGAAGTCTCCAGTCGTTACCAGTAAAATGAAGAAACATCTTTACTATTCTGACAGCGAAGGAATAACTTTTTGTATGTAGTGGGCCACCTTCTCTTCGGTAGTGTGTCATCGCGGCAGCAAATACTTCATTCTTCACTCTTCATTCTTCACTTACTTGGCGTCCATGGCCTGGCAGGCGGTGATGGCGATCATCTTGTAGATGTCGTCGATGCTGCAACCGCGAGAGAGGTCGTTCACAGGACGGGCGATGCCTTGCAGGATGGGGCCGAGGGCAACGGCACCGCCGAGGCGCTCGACAAGTTTGTAGGCGATGTTGCCCACCTCGAGGCAGGGAGCCACCAGCACGTTTGCCTTGCCTGCAATCTCCGAACCGGGGGCTTTCTTCTGCCCCACGGAGGGCACCAGCGAGGCGTCCGCCTGCAGTTCGCCGTCGATCTTCAGCTCGGGAGCCATCTCTTTGGCCAGACGCGTGGCCTCTACCACCTTGTCCACCACCTCGTGCTTGGCAGAACCCTTGGTCGAGAACGACAGCATGGCCACGCGCGGGTCGGCAAAGCCTGCCACCGACTTGGCGGTCTGGGCGGTGCAGACGGCTATCTGTGCCAACTGGTTGGCGTCGGGCATGGGCGTGACAGCCACGTCGCCCATCACCAGCACACCGTTCTCACCATACTGCGGGGTCTGCGTGATGAGCAGCATCGCACCAGAGACACAGGTGATGCCCGGCGAGGTCTTGATGATCTGCAGGGCGGGACGCAGAGTGTCGCCCGTCGTCGAGAGTGCGCCTGAGATCTGCCCGTCGGCGTCGCCCGTCTTGATGATCATGCAACCCAGGTAGAGCGGGTTCTTCACCAGCTTGCGGGCCTCCTCGATGGTCATGCCCTTCTTCTTGCGAAGCTCGGCCAGCAACTGGGCGTATTCCTCGCTCTTCTCGCAGTTCTCTGGGTCGATGAGTGTGGCCTTGCCGATGTGCTGGAGGCCCTTCTCGTTGGCCAGGGCGTGCACCTTGTCAGGGTCGCCGATGAGGATGATGTCAGCCAGTCCGTCGCGAAGGGCCATGTCGGCGGCGCAAAGGGTGCGCTCCTCTTCGGCCTCGGGCAGCACGATGCGCTGTTTGTTGGCCTGCGCACGTGCAATGATTTGTTGTACTAAGTCCATAGGTTGGAAACGTGTTTTTGGTTAAATAGGTTAAACTGCGCGCAAAGTTAGTTGTTTTTTTCAAAAAAATGGTGTTTTCTCCGAAGAAATATCTAATTTTGCGCACAAATTCTCCGTAAGGAAGAGACGATGAACATCCAGCCCTTCACCTCGTCCGTCGCGTCGGCTTCGCTTCGCAACAGCAGACGGGAATCGGCGACGGACAGTCCGTGCTGCATGGAAAGACGGCCTGCCACACACCAATCTGCGGGGGGGCCGTCTCAGACAATGAGAAACATTTTGCAAACCAATAGGTCTGGTGCAGCACATCTGGCTCCAGAAACATACAAAAAACACATTGCAGACATGAAAAGAGCATTGACCGCAGCCGCCGTCGCCCTGCTCTCGCTGGGCGTCGCGGCGCAAACCGCCACCACAA
>Ga0310697_10006818_pt1 | contig 10791 bp, 10 predicted proteins | sample 172DNAGHGlowgp2_FD_203883 | JGI IMG/M metagenome (GOLD analysis project Ga0310697, IMG submission 203883) | Sheep rumen microbial communities from Palmerston North, Manawatu-Wanganui, New Zealand - 1728 DNA GHGlow gp2 (v2) (version 2) | ecosystem: Host-associated > Mammals > Digestive system >...
GCGCAAGGATGTACGGGTTGCATGTCGTCTCCAGGAGCGAGCAGCCCGCCGCCACCACGAAGATCGCGATGAAATAGATGTCGAAGCTCTGGAAGACGCACGCCGGCACGTACAGGAGCGCGCCGCACACGTAGATGCCGAGGCCGATCAGGACGCCAATGCGGTAGGAGAACTCCTCCACGAGCACGCTCGCGAAGATCGCCAGCACGGCGTACGCGCCGTAGAATGCAGCCTGGACGAGCCCCGCGCGGCTCTGGTCCATCGTAAATATCTTCTGGAACGCCGGCACCAGGTTGTCCGTCATGTTGTTCAGGAGTCCCCAGAGCGCAAAGCAGCTGATCAGCATGCCAAACACCAGCCGCCGCTTCCAGGCGGGAAAACTCAACTCCAGCATTCTCTTTTTCACGCGTTACCTCAAACTTGTCCTTCTGTCGGCCCGAAGTATACCACATTTCTCCCCTCAACGGGAGGAGATCGTCTTGACCGCCAGCTCGCGGCGCCCCCATTGGCGCGCCTCCTCGTGCGTCGGGAACCACACGTCAATGTGCCGCCCCTTGATGGCGCCGCCCACGTCCTCCACCGTCCCCGTCCCGTAGCCGGGGATGTCCAGCCGCGTGCCGAACGGGAACGTCTTCGTATCTGCGGCCACTGTCCCCTTCCCGGCCGTCGTGCCGCACGCCGTCCGCCCCACCTTCTTCGGCCTACCCTTCATCGGACCGTAAGTATAGACCGGCCTCCCAAAGCCGAACCAGCTCCGTTCCCATCCGCAACACTGCTCGCAATTGCAGTAGCCAGTCACGAGGACGAGTCCCTTGTCCCTGGGTGGCTTGGAGGGCTTCTTCCCGCCGGAGAACAACCACCAGAGGCAAAGGCTCGCCGCCGTTCCGGCCAGCAGCGCGGCAATCCCGATCTTCGTCTGTCTCGTCATGTTCGTCTCCAGTGTTCCTGCGTCGCGCTTCATTATACACCATTTTCCGCGAACGCGCGCCACGCGGGAAATGTGATATAATTTCCGCCAACCAACCAAGGAGATACCGACATGGTCCGCGTCAACGAAAACTACCTGAAGATCCAGGCATCCTATCTGTTCACCGAAATAGCCCACCGCGTGAAGGCCCACCAGGACGCCAACCCTGGAGCGAAGGTCATCCGCCTCGGCATCGGCGACGTCACCGAGCCGCTCGCCCCCGCCGTGGTAGCGGCCCTGCACAAGGCCGTCGACGACGAGGCCGCCCGCGAGACGTTCCACGGCTATGGCCCGGAGCAGGGCTACGCCTTCCTGCGCGAGGCCGTCGCGAAGAACGACTTCCAGGACCGCGGCCTCGACGTTGCCGCCGACGAGATATTCATCTCCGACGGCGCGAAGTGCGACTGCGGCAACATCCAGGAGCTCATCGGCGCGGACGTGAAGATCGCCGTCACCGACCCCGTCTATCCCGTCTACGTGGACACGAACGTGATGGCCGGCCGTACCGGCCCTTCGTCTAACGGACGCTACGCCGGGCTCGTCTACCTCTCCTGCTCGGCCGCGAACGGGTTCGTCCCCTCACCCGCCGACCTCCCGGAGCCCGTGGACGTGGTCTACCTCTGCTATCCCAACAACCCCACCGGCGCCACCGCCACGAAGGCGCAGCTCCAGGCGTGGGTGGACTGGGCGAACGCGAACAAGGCGCTCGTCCTCTTCGACGCCGCCTACGAGGCGTTCATCCGTACGCCCGGCGTTCCCCACTCCATCTACGAGTGCTCAGGCGCGCGCTCCTGCGCGATCGAGTTCCGCAGCTACTCGAAGACGGCCGGCTTCACCGGCATCCGCTGCGGCTACACCGTCGTCCCGAAGGGACTCGTCGCGTGGAAGGCCGACGGCACGCCGGTCGAGCTGCGCCCGTTCTGGACGCGCCGCCAGACGACGAAGTTCAACGGCTGCAGCTACATCACCCAACGCGGCGCGGAGGCGGTCTACTCCCCCGAAGGCGCCGCCCAGACGAAGGCGACCATCGACTTCTACCTCGAGAACGCGAAACTGATGAAAGACGCGCTCACCAAGCTCGGCTACACCGTGACCGGCGGCACCGATTCCCCCTACCTCTGGGTGAACGTCAAGGGCGATTCCTGGGCCTTCTTCGACAAGCTGCTCAAGGAGGCGAACGTCGTCACCACGCCGGGCGCCGGCTTCGGACAGGCAGGCGAGGGCTTCATCCGCATCTCCGCGTTCAACTCGCGCGAGAACGTCCTCGAGGCCATCGGCCGCCTCTCCTCCGTCCTCACCTGACGGACCGAGCCAGCTCGATTGCCTTCTCCAGCTGCGGGTCGCGGCCGAACGCCTCGTCGGCAGGCGTGAAGTCCACGGCCACGTCCGGAACGGCGGGATTGTGTTCCATGTCATCGCCGCCGACCGTCTTCCACCATACGTGCGGCTTGCACATCGTCCCGTAGCAGAGTATCGTCTGCGAGGTCGTGCCGATCACCGCGCCGCAAGTGGGCGTCCCCACGACGACACCGCGCTTCAGGTTCTTGACCGCGTGGGCGAATATCTCCGCGTTCGAGCACGACCGCTCGTTGGCCAGCACCACCAGCCGCACGTCTGCCAGCAAAGGCCGGTGCCTCCTGCCGATCTCCGTGTGCTCCCACCCGGCCGCGGTGCGCGAGCGGTGCTTGGCGTGTATGGCGCCGCACAGCATCTCGAGGAGCCTGTCCGCGGTATTGCCTCCCCCGTTGTCGCGCACGTCCACGATCAACGCCTCGCGAACGATTCCCTCCGAATAGAGGTCGTCCTCGAACTCCCGCAGCGAATCGGCGTCCATCTTCTTTATGTGGATGTAGCCCACCTTGCCGCCAGTGGCCTCGTGAACCCGCTCGCGCCGCGCGGCGATGCCGAGGTTGCACTCCTTGGAACGGGCCACGTCGTAGGAGACGCCGGCGGCAACGGTCGTGTTGGTGGAAGCGCCGTGGCGTAAGGCAGGTACGCCTTGAACACCCCATTCCAGTCCGCCCCGTGGTAGGCGGGGTCGTAGAACGAATCGCGCAACATCCCCCATGACATGCGGAAGGCAAGTTCGTTGAGATCGGCGCGGGAACGTTCGGTCTGTACGGCGAAAGTCAGCTTCTTCTCGTTGACGCACGGCACCTGGTCGACGACGCACAGAATCGTGTCCTTGTTCTTGATCCATCCCAGCACCGTCGCCTTCACTCCCAGGCGCTTCGTCGGCTTCAGGCGGCTAGGGATGTTGACGGTGGAGACGGTTGAGGCGTCCGTGAACGCCAGTGTGCGCGAATCGTGCGAGAAGAACGGATTCGTGGCCGATCCCGTCAGGCGTACGCAGCGCAGACGCTTGTAAAGGAGCGGATCGTGCGGAGACAAGACTGGCGCGGGACGAGCCGCCGCGCCAGGAAGATCTCGCTGTTCGCCGTGCCGTCGCTCATGGCGAAGGCGATCATGCGGGATTTCGGATGCCAGCTGTACGACCAGGTCATGTGGTCGCGCGGCAGCCTCGCGAGGAGGACGCCGTTGGTCGAAGCGATGGAGATGTTGCCCCTGCGGTCGCCCCACGCGAGCATCTTTCCGTCAGGCGAGACGGAAATCCTTGTGCGGCATTCGTTGCCGCCCGCAAGCCGCGTGCACCGGAATGAGGTGTTCTCCCACCACGCGACGTTCGCGGCGCCTTCCACAGCCGGTTGCACCACTCGAACACGAAGAACGACCCGTCCGGCGCGACAGACGGAGACGCGGCGAGGAATATCTCCCGCTCCGGATCAGGCCGGCCGGAAGCCGACGCCTGGCCCGAAGCGGCATTAGCCCCTACCGTCGCCGCAAGCAGCAGCGAGGCGACCGACACGAAAGCAATCTTTTTTTTTCCATGCGGCTATTGTAACATATTTTGCCCGACCGACAGGACATGCGCCGGACAGACGTGCTCGCACGCGCCGCAACCGACGCATGCCGACGCGTCCACGACGGGACGGCGCACCTTCTTGCCGTCCTTGTCCGTTTCCTCCGCCACCTTCACGGCTCCGTAGGCGCAATGCTTCTCGCAAAGAGCGCACGGATACCCGTCCTTCCGCGCGAGGCACTTCTTCTCCCAGCCGACGGCAAGCGTCGCAAGGCCGATCTTCGCCTTTGACTTCTCTTCCTTCGCCATCCGGCGGATCGCCCCTGTCGGGCAAACCTCTCCGCACAGGACGCAACCCTTCTCGCAATATCCGCGCGCGAAGTCCATCACCGGCATCATCGTCCCGGCGAGACCGTACTCCAGCGTCGCCGCCTTCAGCGCCTTCGTCGGACACTTCGCCACGCAAAGGTTGCATCCGGTGCAGCGCGTGCGCAGGCGGGCAAGGTCCGTTCCCGGCGGCGCGACCGCCGCCTGCACCGGCAGGGCGCGCGCGTCGCCATCGCCCGTACCGCCCCCGGCCGCGCACGCCCCAGCGGCCACGCCGAGCAAAAAGCCACGTCGTCTCATTTCCATGCCAACGCTCCCTTCTTGCACGAGCCCAGGCAGCTGAAACACCTCACGCACCTGCTCTGGTCAACCTTGCCTCCGGCCACGTCTATGCACTCCGCCTTGCACGCCTTCGCGCACATCCCGCACTTCACGCACCTCTCCACGTCAAGCCGAATCCTGACCGGTGCCTTGGCGGAGAGCAGTCCCAGCACGGCGCCAACCGGGCAGACGGTGTTGCAGAAGAGGCGTCCCCGCCACGCCGCCAGCACCGTAATCGCCACGAACGAGACGGCCGCTACGCCGAACGCCGCCCAGCCGCGCACGAAGATTTCCGTCTTCAAGATGCAGGGATGCCCCAACCGCGCGGCGAGGTCCGCCGCCGCGTTGGCGCAGATTGCCGCCAGCGGCTCGAAGAGGTGCGTTGCAAAGCGTCCGTAGATGCTGTACGGCTCGATCAGCCCCGCCAGCGAAGCGCCGCCGCACAGCAGGAGCGCCGCGAACAAAACAGCGGACGCGGCCCGCACGACGGGCCGCCCCGGCCGGTAGGCGAAGTCCTTGCGCACGATTCGCCGACGCACCCACAGCACGATGTCCTGGAAGACGCCGAGCGGACAGAAGACCGAACAGTAGAGCCGCCCCGCCAGCAGCGTCATGCCGACAAAAATCACGCCGATGGCCGCCACCGTGCCAACTGAGGCCAGGTTGAACGCCAGGCATGCCGGCACGAACTGCATCCGCGCCAGGAACCCCAGACTCTCCGCGAAGCCGAGGAAGAACAGGTTCAGTCCGAGAAAGAAGGCCGCCGCCAGCACGATCCTGAGCGCTCTCAGCATGGCAGCACCCCCTTGCCGCTCAGCCGCCCGCCCCTCGCCAGATAGACCTCGCGCACATGCTTGACGGCATCCGCGATCTTCTCCATCTCGGTGGGTATTCTGAACACCCACTGCGGGCACCCCTCCCTGCACTTCTTGCAGCCCGTACACCTGTCCGCGCGAGCCTGCGCTGGAATCGTGTTGTAGTAGCTCAGCAGGAACTCGCGCCGAAGCTCCTGCGAATCGTTCGGGCCGCCGTCGTCCTCCGGCACGCGCCCCTCGCCCTTGAACGAGTTCCACCACGTGAATATCTCGGGTATCTGTATGCCGTACGGGCACTCGCAGTACCTGCAGTTGGTGCAGGCGATGGGCTGGTACTTGTTGTAGAGGTCGATGGCGCCTCGATAGACGGCTATGTCCGCCTCGGTCAGCCGCTCGAACCGCTCGCGCGAGAACGTGCGCACGTTCTCGACGGCCTGCTCCACCTGCGACATCCCGCTCAGCACGGTCTGCATTCCCTCGAAGGACGCCGCGTAGCGCATGCCCCATTCGGCCGGCGTCACGCCCGGCTTCGCGCTCTCGAGGTGCCGCCGCGCGGGCGTGTTGAGGTGCGCGAGGCGCCCGCCGCCGAGAGGACTCATCACGAAGACAGGTATCTTCTTCGCGGCGAGCACCTGCCGGTTCGGTTCGCCTTTCGGCTCCGCCGCGTTGAACTGGATGTACGCGAGCGCCCATGGATGCTCCTCAACCAGTTCGGCGAGGAACTTGTGCGTGCCGTGGTAGGAGACGCCGAGGCGCTTGATCTTGCCCGCCGCGACCATGTCCCTAAGGAAGTCGAGCACGCCGAGCTTGCGGTACACGCCGTCGTACTGCGACGGGCTGGATACGGAGTGGAGCATGTACACGTCGAAGTATCCGAGCGACGCGGTGCGCTCGCACTGCTCCTTGAAGATGCGCTTCGCGTCGTCAAGCGTCTTCACGTGCCAGGTAGGCATCTTGTCCGTGAAGAAGAAGCTCTCGCGCGGGTACTTGGCGAGGAGGTCGTTCAGGAACCTCTCGCTGTCGCCGCCGTGGTAGATGTAGCCAGTGTCGAAGTAGTTGACGCCGTGCCGGTAGCAGTAGTCGAATATCTCCGCCGCCAGCTCGCGGTCGATCCTGTTCTGGTTGTTGCGCTCCACGCAGAGGCGCACGCCGCCGCACCCGAGGAGCGATATCTCGCGCGAGGGATCGGTGCCGAACGGGCGTCGGAGGACGTGGAAGTTCTCCGGCTCGACCCTGTCGCGCCGAAAGAAGCCAAGCCAGTCCGCCCGCGTGCGCAGCGTTGCGAGCGCCGCCGCGCCCGCAACGAATCCGCGCCGGCTGACCGCGGGCTGTCGGTGTTCACTGCTTTCCATGGTGCTGTCCTGCATAATCCGTGAACATCCTCCCGGCCTAGCGGGCCCGGAACGCGCGCCAGCGCGATGCGAATATCACAGCCGCGCCAACGAGGTAGAACGCCGCGAGGGAGGCGAGTCCGGCGGATGACGAGAAATGCTCCTTCAGGAGCCCCAGCACCACGGGCGACGTGGAGCCGAACACGAACCCGAAGCAGAGCATGATGCCCGCGCCAGAGGCGTGGTAGCGGGACGGGATGATGTCGAAGAGCGACGCCATGAGGTTGGAATCGTACACGCCGCGGAACACGCCGAAGAGCGCCATCGCAACGCAACACGCCGTCAGCGACGGCGCGTACGCCATCCACGCGATGAACGGCACGGCACACGCAAGGCCCAGGATGTTCGTCTCCATGCGAACGGACGGACGCTTCGCCACTAGCCGGTCGGAGAACCTTCCGCCCAGCGTCACGCCCACGAACGCGCCGAGGTAGTGCCACAGCACCGCGTTCAGCGCGGCCGATCTCTTCGCCACGCCGAACGTCGTCTCAAGGTGGCTCGGCATCCAGGTCTTGAACCCCACGTCAACGTAGATCATCATCCCCAGGCCCACCGCCAGCAGCACCGCGGAGGGATTGGCGATGAAGACCGCAAAAGCCTCCTTGAGAGATGGCTTCTCAACGGGCTTCTCGCTGGGAGAACCGGCCACCTGCCCGTTCACGCTAGGCTTGGTATCCCGCAGCAGGAACGCGAGCGCCACGGCCCAAAGCATGCCAATCCCGCCGAAGATGCGGAAGGCCGTGCGCCAGCCGTCCGCGCCAGACTCCGCCAGGAACCCCGCCGCCGCGCTGCATCCGATGATGCCGGCGTACAGCCCCATCTGGAGGATGGAGAGCGCAGTGGCGCGCGTCTCCTTGTGGAGCTGCCCGATGATGGACGTGGCCGACGGGTAGTAGAACGACTGCCCGAACCCGTTGAGCAGTCCGTACGTGACGATCAAAAGCCCGAGCGCGGCCACGAACCCCGAGGCGAAGATGCCCAGGCAGAACACGAACACTCCCGAGACGACCATCCACTTGCGGTTCAGCAGGTCCGCCGCGACCCCGGCGAACGGCACGCTCAGCCCGTAGGCGAACGTGAACACCGTCGCGACGAGCCCTATCTGCGCGGACGTCACGCCCAACGACCCCTGGATCGAGCTGAGCGTCGCGCTGAACACCTGCCTCGTCCCCTGCTGCAGGAAGAACGCCACCCACAGGAGAGCGAGGGCCAGCCACTTGTAACCGTTTTTGCTCGTGCTCTCTTTCATAGCTCCATGTCCTTTATGATGCCTGCAAGCTGATCCTTGATGACGGCCATCGAAAGGTGCTTCTCGAAGAAGTCGCGCGCGGCGGCGAAGTAGAAGTCGCGCCGCGCCCAGTCGTCGCGGTACGCGCGCACCGCGTCGGCGATCGCCTTCGCGTCTCCCGGCGGCACGAACTTGATGGCGGGACAATCCTTCGCCTCTGGAGGATAGCCCGTGCAGAACTCGTTTATGGTCGGCCGGGCGCAGGCCATGCACTCGTACACCTTGTTGCCGATCACGCGCGACGCCTTCTCCGTCGTGCCGAACACGCCCAGCACCACGTCGTGATCGCAGATCACCTTCGGCACCTCCGTATACGGCACCTTGTCGAGAAAGCGGATGTTCCTGATGCCGGCGGCCTTGGCCTCGGTCTCGGCCTTGTACGCGCCCCAGCCGAGGAAGTCCCAGCGGATGTTATCGTCCTGCGTCATGCGCGCCGCCTCCACGATGTACTCCGTGCCGTGCAGAGGGAGGTACGCGCCGTGGTAGAGGACTGTGAAAGCGGGCGATTGGGCGTTGGGGCGATTCGATGGGCCATCTACTCCTCCGCTCAAGCACGCCTGCGGCTTGAACACGGACTCGTCGGTGCCGGTCAGCAGAACCCGCATCTTCTCGCGGGGAACGTTGAACGTCCGCGCGCAGAAGTCGAGATGGCAGGACGTGTCCCACGTCACCATGTCGGGCGCATACATCATCTTAGTCTCGCGGGCGAGGAGCTTGCGGGCGCGAGGCTCGTCCGCCTTCCACTTGCGCTGCTCCTGTACCTTCTTGTCCCAGGCGGAGATCATCGGGTCGAAGAGGACCTTGATGCCGCGCCCGTGCGCCCAGCGGCACGCGGCAAGGATGTCGCGCTGGCGGCAGACCGGCACCCACACGAGATCGGGCCTCGGACGCCGTCCTAGGCCGCGCAACGCCGCCTCCACGTCGCCGAAGCGGGGGAACCACTTCACGAGGAAGTAGTCCACCTCCCAGCCCAGCTCGCGGAACAGAGCCGCGTACACGCGGTTGCGGGAATAGCCGGGGTCGAAGCGCCCCCAGAATAGGACTCGTTTGCTCATCGGGGTTATTATAGCATATCGAAGTTCCGGACCTCGGGGCGTCTTAGCAACGGACGATGAAATCGTCGATGAATCCCGCCATCAGCGCCTGCGCGCCCGCCGTGGCCTCCAGCACCTCCTCGTGGCAGAGCGGCTTCGACGAGATGCCGGCCGCGAGGTTCGATACGAGCGCCACGCCCGCCACCTTTATGCCGCACGCGTGCGCGAACACCGCCTCAGGCACGGTGCTCATGCCCACCACGTCCGCCCCCATCCGTCCGTACGCGCGTATCTCGGCCGGCGTCTCGAAGACCGGGCCGGACGTGAACGCGTAGATTCCCTCCATCACGCGCAGCCCCCGCCTGTTGGCGACAGCGTGCAGGACGTCGCGCAGGTGCTGGGTGTAGACGTCCGACATGTCAGGGAAGCGCGGCCCCCAAACGGGATTGTGCGGTCCCACTAGCGGATTGATCCCCACCGTGTTGATGTGATCTTTCAGTATCACCAGGTCGCCCGGCTTGAGCGCGGGGTTGATTCCGCCGGACGCGTTGGTTAGCAGCAGCTTGCCGCACCCCATCCGCCGCGCCAGCTCCACGGGCAGGACGACCGTCTCCCAGCCCACGCCCTCGTACCAGTGGCGCCGGCCGCAGAACGCGGCGATGCGCTTCCCGGCGCGCTCGTACAGCTTGAACTCGCCCGCATGCCCCACCACGGTGGCGGCCCCGAATCCAGGGATGTCCGCGTACGAGAGGTTCAGGAGCGTGCGGTCCGCCATAAGCGCCTCGCCCCAGCCGCTCCCGAGGATGATGGCGAGGTCTGGCGGGGTGCGGAAGCACTCGTCCGGCAGAAAGTCCGCCGCCTTGTCAAAGATCGTGCAGTTCATTGTGCGTCACCTTTCCGTTTGATACCGTCAGCACGGGCCATGCGGCGAAGCGCATCCCCGCGAACGGCTGGTTCCTGGATCTTGTCCTGAAGTCCGACGGATCTACCGTCCGGCTTGCCTTCAAGTCGAGTATTGCGAAGCTGCTCTCCGCAGGCGCAGGCGTCTCGCCGATGAGCGCGGCGGGGCCGGTCGTCCATCTGGCGATCCAGTCCTCTGGCGACATGCCCTCCTGTACGACCATGGCCTCCCACGTGACGGCCGCCGCGGTCTCTAGTCCGACGATTCCGTTCGCCGCGACACGGAACCCGCCCTTCTTCTTCGCCGCCGGATGCGGCGCGTGGTCTGTTGCGAAGAGTCCAAGCGTGCCGTCCTTCACGCCCTCGCGGATCGCCGCCACGTCTTCGCGGCTGCCGAGCGGCGGCGCCATCTTCCAGTTCGCGTCGTCGTCCGGAATGTCGTCGCAGGATAGGAGCAGGTGGTGCGGCGTCGCCTCGCCCGTGACGGGCAGGCCCTCGCGCCGCGCCGCGCGGATGAGCTCCACCGTGCCCGCGCAGGAGATGTGCTGGATGTGGAGCGCGCACCCCGTCGCGCGGCAGATCGCGATGTCGCGCCGCACGGCCTCCGTCTCGGCCTCCGGCGGCATGACGGGCAGGCCGAAGCGACGGGCGACCGCGCAGTCGCGCATCACGCCCCCCGCCAGCAGGGACGGCACCACGGCATGCTGCATCACCGGCTTGCCGAGCTTCGCGGCGCGGCGCATCGCCTCCTCCATCACGTACGCGTCCTCCACGAAAGAGCCGTCGTCCGTGAACGCCACGGCGCCTGCGGCCGCCAGAGCCTCCAGGTCCGCCACCTCGCGCCCGAGCCGCCCCTTCGTGATGCAGGCCGAAGGGGCTATGCGCACG
>Ga0310697_10006821_pt1 | contig 10790 bp, 9 predicted proteins | sample 172DNAGHGlowgp2_FD_203883 | JGI IMG/M metagenome (GOLD analysis project Ga0310697, IMG submission 203883) | Sheep rumen microbial communities from Palmerston North, Manawatu-Wanganui, New Zealand - 1728 DNA GHGlow gp2 (v2) (version 2) | ecosystem: Host-associated > Mammals > Digestive system >...
GAGGAGGGGAGCTCGATATAGTTTACGCCGCCGAACCTGCCGTCGCCGCCCTTTTCCACGGGATTGTTTTTCCAGGTGATGCGGAACAGGTTCAAAGGATTGACGTCCCAAAGACCGACTCCGGTGTGCTTATCCTGGATTTTTTCGGGAATCTTTGTCGGATCTTCCATCTGTGCGAAGGTGGGGATAATGATGTTCTTTTCGCGTGCACGTTCGATCGAGCGGTTCAGGCTCTCGCGATGCATTGTCAGATCGATCATATGAAAATCTCCTTATCGGTATTTTGTTATGCGTATTCAGCCGCATAACCGTTCTTATATATCATACACGAAAAGCGGAAATTTGTAAATAATCAAAGACAGGCACCCCACATATTTTTTGCATATCAAAAAAATATTTATCTTCCTATCTTGACAAAAAAATGTTACAATCATATCGGAGGGACAGATGGTTACCACAGGGATATCTACGGCAAGCTTTTTCGATACGCTGATGCTGGAGGACGCGCCGGCGCTGTTCCGCAAATGGGGCGTCCGGAATGCGGAGTATTATCTGAACAGCTATTGCGAGTATGATCCGGCTTTCGTCGAGCGTCTTGCGAAGGAGACGGAGGACGCGGGGATCCGTGTGATCGGCGTGCATCCCATGAGCCTTCAGTACGAGCCATTGCTTTTTACGCCGCATCCCAGACAGCGAGCGGACGCCATGAAAGCGTACGAGCTTGTACTGCGCGCGGGAGAACGGCTCGGCGCGGATCATTATGTGATGCACGGACCTGTCGTGCTGAACGGCGTCGCAAAGAATCTGCAGCTGGAACGTCTTGCGCCGATCTTCGATACGCTTTCGGATATGGCGGAGGATCACGGACTGCATCTGACACTGGAAAACGTCAGCTACAGCATCATGCCGACGCCGGAGATCGGTACAGCCATCCATGCTTTGATCCAACGACCGCTCTATCACACGCTGGACATCAAGCAGGCGATCCGCGCAGGCGTCGATCCGCTGGATTTTGCGGAATCGCTCGGTGAATACATCCTTGCGGTCCACGCTTGCGATTGCGATTTTTCGGGAGAGCATCCGCGCTATTGCCTGCCTCCGCGCGGAAACTACGATTTCAAACGGCTCGTGGATGCGCTTGTGAAAAAGGGCTTCAAAGGTACGGTCCTTCTGGAAGCCTACAGCGATATGTATCGCGACAAATCGGAACTCAAGGACGCGTATGACGCGTTAACCAAAATGATTCAGATCTAAGGAGGTAAGACCATGGAACACAGGACGTTCGACCGCGAAACAATGCGGATCACGGTTGATTACAACAACATGATGCAGGAAACGCTCGGTGCACGCGGGCTGACCGTGGACGAGCTCAAGGCGCTTCCGCTCGAAGCGGCGGCAAAGGCCATGCATGCAAAGCGCGATCAGATGAAATGGCGCGAGCTTCCGCACAATCAGGACGAGATCGTTGCAGAGATCGAAGCTGTCGCAAAGGACGTGCGTGCGCGGTTCGACAATTTTGTCGTGCTCGGCATCGGCGGCAGCGCGCTTGGCCCGATCGCAGTGCAGCAGGCGCTCTCGCATCTGCATTACAACGACCTTCCCAAAGAGAAGCGCGGCGGTCCGCGGCTGTTCGTCGAGGACAATATCGATCCGGAGCGCATGAATGCGCTGCTGGACGTCATCGACGTCAAAAAGACCTGCTTCAACGTCATCACCAAATCCGGCAGTACGTCGGAGACGATGTCGCAGCTTCTGATCGTCACCGATCTGCTGCACAAAACGCTCGGCGAGGACATCTCCACGAATCTGATCGCCACGACGGACCACGTCAAGGGCAACCTGATCAAGATCGCAAAGCGCGAAAATCTCACGACGTTCTATGTGCCGGACGGCGTCGGTGGACGCTTCTCCGAGCTCTGCCCGGTGGGACTTCTTGCGGCGGCAGTCTGCGGCATCGACATTCGTATGCTGCTTGCAGGCGCTGCGTACATGGACGAGATCACCCAAAACGACAATGTATTCGAAAATCCAGCATATCTGATGGCGGCGCTGCAGGTCGCGGCGATGAAGCGCGGCGCGAACATTCACGTGCTGATGCCGTATGCGGATTCTCTGAAATACATTGCGGACTGGTATGCGCAGCTTTGGGCGGAATCGCTCGGCAAGCGCGTCGGAAACGACGGAACGGAGATCTATGCCGGTCAGACACCGGTCAAATCCCTCGGCGTTACCGATCAGCATTCGCAGGTCCAGCTCTATACCGAAGGACCGTTCGACAAGGTCGTGACATTCCTGTCCGTCGATCGCTACCGCAAGACCATGCCGATCCCGGACGGCTATCTGGACATTCCGGACGTCTCGTTCCTTTGCGGCCATACGCAGAACGAGCTGATCGCGGCGGAGGAAGCTGCGACCGAATACGCGGTTATGAAAAGCGGACACATGAACTACGCGATCCGTCTGCCGGAGGTCAATGCGTTTACCGTCGGCGAGCTCCTGTACATGTTTGAGATCCAGACCGCGTTTGCCGGCGAATTGCTCGAGCTCAATGCGTTCGATCAGCCCGGCGTGGAAGAAGGCAAGAAAGCGACCTATGCACTTCTCGGCAAGCCCGGTTTTGCGGAAAAGAAAGCCGAGCTTGACGCGGCGCCCGCAAAGCTTCCCGCGTATATCGTGAAATGAAAAAAAGGACCGTCGGAACCAAGACTCCTTACCGTGTCGATATCTTTACGATCGTAATGGTAGCGGCCTTGGTTCTGTTCGGTCTCGTAACGCTTCTGAACGTGCTTTCCGATCCGTTCGACGGGACGGAAATCACCTTTTCCGCGTTCTATGAACGCCTCAATTTCGAGTTCTTCACCCGGCAGATCGCCAACATTCTGATCTCACTCGTCCTGCTGGTGCCGCTTGCCGTCTTTGACTACGAAAAGTACAAGCCGTTTACGAAGGTCGCGTACATCATCTGCCTGATCCTGCTGTTTCTGCTGGTGGTCGCGGGAAAAAACACCCGCGGCGCGCTGGGCTGGTACGAGGTCGGAACACGCGCCTTTCAGCCGTCGGAGATCACAAAGGTCGTATTGATCGTCGTGCTGTCCAAAGCTGCGTCGGAGATCTATGACCGCAGAGGCCCGATCAGCAGATTTACCGATTTTCTGCAGCTGTTTCTGTACTTTTTCGTACCTTTTCTGCTTGTTCTTCTGCAGAACGACTTCGGCACGGCAATGGTCATTCTGATCATCTTCGGCGGGATTCTGTTCTGCGTGCGCGTCCGCTGGCGTTACGTGATCGGCGGTCTGTTTGCCCTCGGGATCGGCGGCGTGTTAAGCTGGATGTTTCTGCTTACGGAGGTGCAGAAGGAGCGCATCCGCGTCTTTCTGGATCCCTCGCGCAATCCGGAAGGATCGGGCATGAACGTGCTGCACGCCAAACAGCTGATCGGCAGCGGAGGCTTCTGGGGCAAGGGCTACTTCACAAAGGGCACGCTGACACAGACCGGTTACGTTCCGATCCGCCATTCGGACTTCATCTTTTCCGGCATCGGCGAGGGCGTCGGCTTTTTCGGCGCAATGCTGCTGATTATCGCGTTCTTTCTTCTGCTGTTTCACTGGCTGCACACGGCGCTGACCGCGCGCGACACCTTCGGACGCTGTCTTGTCGTCGGCTGTACGGTCATGCTTGCGGCGCACATCTTTGAAAACGTCGCCATGAATCTCGGCGCCATGCCGGTCACCGGGATTCCGCTTCCGTTCATCAGTTACGGCGGCTCCAATATTCTTGCATCGTTTGCCTGTGTCGGCATCGTCATGAGCGTTTATGCCCGCGCAGCGGGAAGGAGACAGCTGTGAGCTATACCGTGGTCAATCGGATGTCGCCTTGCGACAGGGAGAACGCTGCGGCGCTCTGGCGCGAGATCTTCGGCGATTCCGAAGCGTTTACCGAATGGTTCTTCGCGGAACGCTTTTGTCCGGAATACTCCTGTGCGGCATATCGGGAAGGCCGCATCGTTGCCATGACGATTGGCAGACCGACCGAGATCCTTGTCGAGGGAAAGACGCACAAAGCACTTTTGATTTCCGGCGTTTCCACACGGCCGGAGTATCGCAGGCAGGGGCTCATGAATCTCGGAATGAATCTGCAGATCCATTATGCGCGCAGCAGCGGGTTTTCCTGCTGTTATCTGCATCCGGATATCGAAACGCTCTATGCGTCGCTCGGCTTTCGCAACGGCACGGATGCGCTTGTGATCCGTTCGGACGAAAGCAGGCGGACGAAGCCGTTTTCGATCCGAATGGGCGCGGAGATCCCTGCAATGCGTGCTGTGTATGATGCAATTCTGAAAACGCACGACGGGATGCAGCTTCGCGACGATGCGGAATTTGCCGCGGTTTTGCGCGATTATGCGTGCGACGGCGGAACATGCGACGTCGCCTATGACGGGGAAACGCCCGTCGGCTACATCTGCACGCTTGCGGACGGAACCGTCTCCGAGCTGTTTGCGCTCTGTCCCGATGCGTACGCATTCCTTCTCGACAGAACAGCAGAACGCTTCGGCCGCCCTCTTGAGGCAAACGTACCGTCCGACTGCGGGCTTAGCGGCAAGCGCGTATACGGAATGCACTATCTCGTCTTTCACGATGCGTTTTCGCTTCCGCTGAAAAACGGCTTCTGCCGTCCGCCTTATTGATCCGAATGATGCTGCCGGGATTGCCCGGCTTTTTCTTTTCGGCATAATCCTTCGCTTTCGCGCGTACAGTTCGATAGCGGAGGATAACAGCATGAAAGTCATCGTAATCAGTAAACGTATGTGGATCGCGATCCTTGCCTGTCTCATATTGCTTGGGCTCGGACTCGTGATGTATTTTTCCATGCACGAACCGGCGTCGGAACCGACCGCGGCGACGATGGCGGCGATCGACGGCTATGAGCTGAACGCCATACCGGTCATGTCGCGGCTTGTGCCGGTGTATCGGGTTTCACGGGACGATAAGGTGCTCGCGCTGACGATCGACGCGGCATGGAGCGCCGATAAGACGCCGTTCATTCTGGATACGCTCGATCAATACGGGATCAAAGCGACATTCTTCCTTTGCGGGGTATGGGTCAAGGCATATCCGGACATGGTGAAAGAGATCGCTGCCCGCGGACATGAGATCGGAAACCATTCCCTGACGCATCCGCATATGAACCGCATCTCTGCCGAGGAGATCAAAAAAGAGCTTTCCTCGCTTGATGACGAGATCGAAGCACTGACCGGCAAACGTACCGCGCTGTTTCGCGCACCGTTCGGAGAATACAACGACACCGTCGTTTCGACTGTGCGCGATATGGGATACGAAGTAGTTCAATGGAACATCGATACAGTCGACTGGAAGGAAGGACGCAGCGCCGAAACGATCCTGAACGCCGTGCTGCCGAAGCTTGCACCGGGCAGCATCATCCTGTCGCACAACAACGGCTATGGGATCGAAACCTATCTGCCGAAGCTGATCTCCGAGGCGCAGCGGGAAGGCTATCGCTTTGTCACCATCTCCGAGCTTTTGCCGGAAGGCGAGCGCAAGGTCGATAACAACGGGCTTTGCAAACCTGCCGGTTGAAAACCGCGAGCCGTTCCGATATACTGAAAGAACACGGTGAAAATCGTGTTCTTTTTGCTTTACATGCAACCTTTTGCAGCGTCGGTGCATCTATAGGGTGTACGATCGAACAACGTTGCCCGCTGCCGGCGGCGGAAACGAAAGGAGACAAGACATGCATTCCATGAAAGACAAACGGTGGTTCACACAGCAGGTGCGGCCGATGCTCGACACTCTGTATCGAATCGCTTATACGATCCTGGAAAACGACGCTGACGCGCAGGACGCAGCACAGAACGCGGTCGAGCAGGCTTATGTGTCGTTGGACAGGCTCAAGGATCGCGCGAAGTTCCGACCGTGGCTGATGCGCATTCTCAAGAACGAGTGCTACATCATCCTGCGCAGCAAAAAGCGTGTGATCCCGTTCGACGAGCTTCCGGAGGAAAGCGCAGAACCGTTCGACGCGCTCGATCTCAAGACCGCGTTTTCAAAACTTTCGCCCGAAAGCCGTCTATGCATCACGCTGTATTATTACGAAGGCTACAGCGTTTCTGAAATCGCCGCATTTCTGAACGAGCCGGAGGGCACGGTCAAGAGCCGTCTTTCCCGCGCCAGAAAATCCATGCGGCAGGACTTATCCGATCAGGAGGTATCCCATGCAGAATAAACATACAAACAATATCATGAAATCCGTTTTGCCGCAGGTACCGGAAAGCTACCGCGCACGGATGGAAGACACGCTTGCCGCGCTGCCTGTGGACAGCGTGCGTCCCGTAACGGTCCGCAGCTTTACCAAAAAACAGATCATCATTCTTGTAGCCGCACTGATCACACTTCTGACGCTCGGCACCGCGCTTGCGGTCGGCATCTCCCGGATGCAGGAGGTAAGAGACAGCGGACTTGAAAAGCTTGAAAACTATACCGGAATCATATATGGAACGATAGAGCCGGATGCAGAAAAGCCCGCCGATCCGGCCGATTCGGATGCATATGTTCCGGTCGCCTACGGTATCGGAATGAACGACGCAAACGGCAACTGGCAGCCGGAAGCCGTTGAAGAACTCGGCGTATCCGCAGAAGCAGGGCAGTTCACGGTCACCTTGGAAAACATGCAGTATAACAATGCAGGGGAAAAGAGCGCTTTGATCGCCTGTGTCCGCATCGAATCGAAGGAGGATATCCGATACAGCTTTTCCAAATTTGCATTGACGATCGACGGAGAACATATCGCGGATGACAACAGCGATCTCGATTACTGGCAGCAGGCGTTTGAACTGGAAAAGAAGAACGGAGTTTATGGAGATTTTCAGGACGTATTTTTCAGAATGTCCGAGAACCCGCTGAGAGCTGATACGACATTCACAATTGATGCGGAAATCAACGGTGAACCGTTCACATTGACCTATACGCTGACTGCGGAACGGTTTGAAGAACTGCGGCAGGAGACTGTGCAGATGCTGGATAACTACGCTGCACTTCTGAATGACGTACCGACGGAAACGATCCCGGTCGGCGCCGAGTGCAGCGGGTATCGCGTAACGGAGATCGCGCTTCGGGAACACTGGCTTTACTTCACGGTGGAAGGCATTCCGTCGTATTGGGAACAGCATAATTCCAGAGAACAAGCGCCGTACGGCAAATACGATATCGACGGCTTCATGAGCGTGATCGACGGCATGCCGGGCACATCTGAATTCATCAGTGCAAAGAAAGGGGAAGGAGAGCATGAAAAAACGCAGCTGATGAGAAGCTATCTGCCATACGGGGATGCGCTGCCGAAGGAATCGCTCGTCACACTGTTCGGCGCGCCGTTCCGTATCGAGTGGGCGACCGGCAAGGTTACGCTCCCGAAGGATGAGACGGAATGGCTTGCGTGGCGGCAGGAGAGTGAAACACTGTCCGCGCAGAACGGCGATTACGATGCCTGCTTTATCGGCAAGCCTGATGTGAAAGCAGAGACATTTACCCTCAGCGAACTCGTCTATCTGAATCACGATGGTGAGCTTTCCGGCATGATCGGCGTCATTCTGGAAACGGACGAGCCCGTCGACAAGCCGTTTGACGGTAAGGAACGGCAACCGGTCGTGACGATCGCCGGCGCCGTATGTGAAAGCGAGACGTTCGATTACGAAGAACTCGATCGGTTTTCCGGCGGTACTGAAAACGGCGGCAGACGTGTAGGCTTCATGCTCTACGGACCGGCATACCGTACGCTGCCGGAAACGTTTGACGTCTCCGTTACATGGAACGGCAGCACAACGACTTTCACCATGCACAAGTCCGATCTTGTACGCATGTATGAAGAAGGAAGCACGGTCACGTTCGGGAATGTCTATAACAGAATCTTTGATTTGTAATCAGATGGTCGGTTGAAAAAATACCTGCACAACGCTATACTGAAAGAACACGGTGAAAATCGTGTTCTTTTTTGCAACCGATCGCACGCTTGATCGCTCTACGAGGGTGTAAGTGCTTACAGAAAGTGAAACGACTATGAAAGACAGTTACTTTGAACAGGTGTATGAAAAAACGCATCGGTCGCTGATCCGATACGCGATCGTACATCTGGACGACCCGACGGACGCCGAGGACGCGCTGCAGAACGTATATGTTGATTTTTACAGGCGTATTCAGCAGTACGGACACTTCGATATCCTGTCGCCGGAAGCATTTTTGATCAAGATGCTGAAGCGCGAGATCATACAGAATTATAAGGAACGCGAGCGCCGACGTCTGCGCTTCGTGGACGAGATCAGGGAGGATCGTATTCCGGAGGAGCCGTTTGAAGACGTCGTAATGGATCGCGCGCTTGCGGAGGAGATTTTCCGGAACGCCAAAGCCTTACCAAAAGAAATGTACCGTACGTTTGTACTGTATTATGGCTACGAAATGTCGGTATCGGAGATCGCAAGTCAGCTGGACGTCAGCAAGGAAGCGGTCAAAAGCCGCCTGCTCCGCGCACGGAATATCCTGAAACAGCGGATGGCTAAGACCTGTTCAAACGGAGGGATCACACATGAATGACAGAAAATACTATCGCGCCGCATTGGAATATGCGTTTCTGGACGGCGCTGCTTTGGAAGAACGGATTAACGAACGCATTGCAACCTTACCGAGACGCAAAGAAACCCACGTTCGCATGCCGAAACGCCTGATCATCGCGCTCGTCGCCGCAGCCGTGCTGCTGATCGCCGGCACCGCGCTTGCGGTCACGATCTCAAGAATGCAGGAGGTCAGAGACGTCGGGATCGAAAAGCTCGGCGAGATGGCGGATTATGTAAACGATGCAGAACATCCGGATGCCGCCGCGCCGGACAACACTCTCACGAGCAGCGGAAGCGTCCCGATCGCAGTCGGTACGCGCGACGAAAACGGCAACTGGCAGCCCCAGGCGCTTTCGGATCTGAATGAAGCCGTGCAAGTCGGATCGTTTACAGTCCGGCTGGACAGCATCAATTACTATACAAACAATGACGATCGGTTCATCATCGAATGCTTTCTGGAATCCGAATCGTCCGCATCGTATCGATTCGCGCCGTTCTCATTTTCGATCAACGGATCTGAAACGGTCACGAATCGGGAAAGCGTTTCCAATGCAGAGACGCAGCCCGCTTCACCTGTGATCGAAGCAGGGCAAAGCATTCCGATCAGTCTGACTTTCCAAATGGAACAGAAGAATCCGTTCCGCCCGGGAACGACCTTCATGCTTTCTTCCGAACTGAACGGGCAGCCCTTTACGCTGACCTATGAGCTGACAAAGGAACGTTTTGAGCAGCTTCGGCAAAACATGCTGACGGATCTCGACAACTATGCTACGCAGCTCAGGAATGTTCCGGAAGAATCGATCCCACTCGGCATCGAATGTAACGGTAGCCGGATTATAGATATTGCGGTAAAGGATCATTGGATGTACTTTACCAGCGAACCGATCAAGGAATACTGGGAAGGTCGCGAGGGCGGGAGAGATCCGTTGCCTTACGGATCATTCGATCAAGGAGGGTTATGGCCGGTGATCGACAGCATGTACTGCCCGGATGAGTTTATCAGCAGCAAGCGTACCGGGGAAGGCATACGCGACTATATCGAGCTCTCACGCATCTATTTGCCGTACGGGGAGGAGCTGCCCGAACAATCGCTTGTATCGATCTGGGGTGCGAATTTCCGGATCGAATGGGCGACAGCGACGGTCACAATGCCAAAGGATGAAACGGAGTGGCTTGCCTGGCGGCAGGAATGTGAGGCGATTGCGGGCTACTATGACGACGATAAAGCGAACTTCATCGCAAAGCCGGATGCGAAGGCGGAAACCTTTACGGTCACCGATCTTGTCTACATGAACCGCACAGGTCTCAAAGGCACGATCGGTCTGGTGCTGGAAACCGAAACAGCGGTTAAAAAACCGTTCAAAGGGCAAGACCGACAGCCGGTTGTAACGATCAACGGGACCGTACTTGATGGGATGATGTCCGAATACGGCACGGTCGACAGCTATATCGGAGGTACAGAAAACGGCGGCAAACGCGTCGGATTCGTGCTATACGGACCGGCATACCGCATCTTGCCCGAAGTGTTCGATGTGACTGTTACATGGAACGGCAGCACTGTGACGTATACCATGCACAAGTACGATCTGATCCGCTGCTATGAGGGCGAAGAAGCATCACAGCAGTTCTATGAGGATTATTTTACGGTGTTCGGCTTATAATCGGAACAGACAGAAAAAGCAGCCGTTCGGCTGCTTTTTCTTATGACTCGAATCCGTGGATCCAGTTGGATTTTTTGTAGTAGATGAAATAGATGACCGAGCTCAGGAACCATGTCAGCGGATATGCTGCAAAGAGCAGGATGATCTCGTGCCGGATCGACATCGCGACGGTTATATAGATGATGCGCAGGACGCACCAGATCGCGAGCATGATGATCATCGGGACGATCGCTTTGCCTGCGCCGCGGCAGATACCGGCGACGGCATGCGAGAACGCCAGTAGGAAGAAGAACAGCGATTCGACGCGGCACTGCCTTGCGCCGATCGCGATGATCTCGGTGACCGCTTCCGGGTCCGCGTCCTTGATAAAGGTGGAGATGAAGAATCCGCCGAAAAAGAACAGAATCACGCCGATGATCTCCGCCATGGCAACGGAGGTCAGGATCCCGAACCGCGCGCCCTGCTTGGCACGGTCGTATTTCTTCGCGCCGAGGTTCTGTCCGATATAGCTT
>Ga0310697_10006823_pt1 | contig 10788 bp, 10 predicted proteins | sample 172DNAGHGlowgp2_FD_203883 | JGI IMG/M metagenome (GOLD analysis project Ga0310697, IMG submission 203883) | Sheep rumen microbial communities from Palmerston North, Manawatu-Wanganui, New Zealand - 1728 DNA GHGlow gp2 (v2) (version 2) | ecosystem: Host-associated > Mammals > Digestive system >...
GCGCGAAGCCAACGGCACCGAAAAGAAACAGAACGAGGCTCGCCAGTCCGAGGCCGCACAAAATGCTACCGCGCCCGAAATGAAGCCCGCCAACGCAGGCGATGCTGGCGCCCAGGCCGCCGCTGCTGATGCCAACCCCCAGAACAACAACGGCAACAATCAGAACAACCAGCAGCGCAACAATAACGGCAACAACAATAACCAGAACGGCCAGCGCAACAACAACCAGAACAACAACAAGTTCAATAAGTTCAATAAGTTCAAGAACCGCCACAACAGGAACCTTCCGCAAGACGATTTCATTGACGAAAGCATCCAGTTGCCGCCTCCTGACCCCGAGAAGGTGGCCGCCGCACGCGCCAAGTGGCGCGAACTCCGCGGGCTCCCGATGTTCGAACTGCAGCAGCGCGCCGAAGAACTCGGCATCGAGGACTTCAAGCGCATGCGCAAGCAGGCGCTCGTGTACAGCATCCTGAGCGCCATCTCCGGCGAAGACAGCCCCATCTACACTGAAGGCGTGCTGGAAATCATTCCGGAAGGCGGCCATGGGTTCCTCCGTAACCCCGACCACAACTACCTCGCCGGCCCTGACGACATCTACATCAGCCGTAACATCATCCGCCGCTACGACCTCAAGATGGGCGACACCATCACGGGCCAGGTTCGCCAACCGCGCGAAGGCGAGAAGTATTTCGCCCTGATGCGCATCGACACGGTGAACTTCGAATCTCCCGAAAAGACGAAGCGCCGCGTGGCATTCGAATACCTGACCCCGATCCACCCGGTCGAGAAATTGAACCTCGAATGGAAAAAGGACGAATACGGCACGCGCATCATGAACCTGTTCACGCCTATCGGCAAGGGCCAGCGCAGCATTATCCTCGCCCCTCCGCGTACAGGTAAGACGGTCCTTTTGCAGAACGTGACGCAGGCGCTCACCACGAACCACCCGGAAGTGAAGCTGATGATCCTCCTCATCGACGAACGCCCCGAAGAAGTGACCGAAATGCGCAAGCTCATCGACCGACTCAAGGACGAAGCCGCCAAGCTGGGCAAGAACGTCCAGGCCGAAGTGCTCGCCTCTACGTTCGACGAGCCGCCCGAGCGCCACATCAAGGTGGCCGACATGGTACTTGAAAAGGCCAAGCGCCTCGTGGAACACGGCAACGACGTCGTAATCCTGCTCGACTCCATCACGCGTTTTGCCCGTGCGAACAACGTTGTCATCCCCCACTCCGGCAAGATCCTCAGCGGCGGTGTGGATGCGAACGCCATGCAGCGCCCCAAGCGCTTCTTCGGTGCAGCCCGCAAGATCGAGAACGGCGGTAGCCTCACCATCATCGGCACGGCCCTTATCGAAACGGGCAGCCGCATGGACGAAGTGATTTTCGAAGAATTCAAGGGTACAGGCAACATGGAACTCGTGCTCGACCGCCGTATCGCCGAAAAGCGCATCTGGCCGGCCATCGATATCTTCAAGTCCGGCACCCGCAAGGAAGAGCTCCTGCTTACCGACGAAGAACTGCGCCGCGTCTGGATCCTGCGCCGTTACCTGCAGGACATGACCACCGTGGAAATCATGGAATTCATGCGCGACAAGCTCAAGGTATTCGAAACCAACAAGGATTTCCTTTACTCGATGAACGGGTAATTATAAATGTGAAATGTGAGATGTGAAATGTGTAATTGAACGTCTCGCATTATTATATTGGATTTTTAAAGAGGTATATAAAATGAAGCAGAAAATTTTCTTTGCAGGCACAGGCAACATGGGCGGGGCAATCCTCCGCGGGCTCCTGAACGCCAAAACCGACCCGAAATCCATTTTCTTCTTTGACCCAAGCGACAAGGCCGCCGAAGCAGTGATCGCCCTCGGTTGCGTGCGCGTCAAGAACTTCGCCGAAGGCGTCAAGAAGGCCGACGTGACCTTCCTCTGCGTGAAGCCGCAGATCTTCAAGCTGGTCGCTGCCGAATGGAAGAACGCCGTCAAGGCCATCAAGGGTACCAAGACGTTCGTGAGCATCATGGCCGGCGTTGCCCGCAAGAGCCTTACCGACGTGCTCGGCGCCAAGAACCAGGTGCTCCGCGTGATGCCGAACCTGCCGCTCACCGTCGGCAAGGGCACCGTGGCTCTCGCCACGGACGGCGTCTCCGAAGACACGCTCAAGATTGCCGAAGAAATCTTCGGGAACATCGGAGTCACCTGCCGCGTCGCCGAATCGCTGATGGACGCCGTCACCGGACTTTCCGGTAGTGCCCCCGCCTACGTTTTCGAATTCATCGAAGGCCTCACCCGCGGTGGCGTGAAGGCCGGCCTCACCCGCGATGTGGCCCTCAAGCTCGCCCTCGGTACCATCGAAGGCAGCGTCGAACTCGTGAAGCAGTCGGGCAAGAGCCCGAGCGACCTCTGCGCGATGGTATGCTCCCCTGCCGGCACAACGATTGCAGGCGTGAACGCCCTCGAAGAAGGCGCATTCCGCTCTAGCCTCATCAAGGCCGTAGTCGCAGGCACCGAGCGCAGCAAGGAACTCGGAAAATAAGCGCTGCACGCGATGTCCTCTATCGACTTCTTCACAAAGGAAACAGACACGTCCTCGTTCATCCTGGACGTTCTTTCCTCTGTGGACTATTCGGTAGAAACACATAGCGACGCAACACCCAATACTCCAATCGCATCTATAGTTATCTGGGACCTGGATTCCTTCCAGGACGAAAGTATCGCCGCGCTCGCGCGCGTGCGTTCTCTCGCCCCCGACTCAATGATCCTCGCCTACGCAGAAAATCCGGAAAAATATTCCGGCATTCCCGGCAACCTCTACGACATTTTGCTCTCGGTCGAGGCACTCCGCCTCCATTTGATGAGCAAGATAGCGAAGCTCAAGGAAATCCAGAGCGCGCGCCGCATATTCACCGAACGCATGAGCCACCTCGTAGGCAAAAGCGAATCGATGAAGAAACTCCGCAAGACGGTAGAACGCGCCATCCTGCACACAGGCCCCGTACTCATCCAGGGAGAATCGGGCGTCGGCAAGGATCTCGTAGCCCGCGCCATCGCCTGCATGTACGACAAGTTCGTCGTCGTGAACTGCAGCGCCATTCCCGACACGCTTTTCGAAAGCGAACTCTTCGGGCATACGCGCGGCGCGTTTACCGGAGCGCAGAACGAACGCATCGGGCTCTTTGAAGACGCAAACGGCGGTGCCATATTCCTGGACGAAATCGGCGACATGCCCCTGCATGCCCAGGTCAAATTGCTGCGCGTTATCCAGAACCACGAAATCCGCCCCATCGGCGCCAACAAGACTCGCCATATCGATGTGCGCATCATTGCGGCAACAAACCGCGACCTGCGCGAAGAAATCGCTGAAAAACGCTTCCGCGAAGACCTCTTCTACCGGCTGAACGTTATCCCGGTATCGCTATCGCCCCTGCGAGAACGCAAGGAAGACGTCGAAGATTTGGCCAACTACTTTATCCGCCAGTACGCACCCGCAGGCGAACCGTACACGCTCTCGCCCGACGCCCTCGCAAAGCTCGAGGCGCACGACTGGCCCGGCAACATCCGCGAACTGGAAAACGTCATCCAGCGCACACTTTGCTTCACCGACCCCGGCACCATTACGGCAGATGACCTGCAAATCGAGGAAATGGCCTCGCACCCGCAGCACCAGGGCCAAGGCACACTAAGTTCCGAAATTAAAAGCTATTCGCAGTTCCAGGAAAAACAACTGGAAGAAGAACGCGAGTTCCTCAAGGCGAAAATCCGCGAATGCGACGGCTCCATAAGCCTCGCCGCCGAACGCATGGGCCTACTGCGCACCACGCTGTACAACAGGCTCTCTCGCCTCGGCATCAATGTAAAGAATCTCAAGTAGCAGGCGCGAAGGCCCAATCCAGAAGGCCATCGGCACGCGCACTGCCGGCAGGCGATACACGCACGCGCCCGCCGTTCACGACCATAATGCGGTCGCCATAGGTTTCCGCATACTCTATGGAATGTGTCGACACCACGACGCCCATCTTGCGCGAAACCGCAAGTTCCTTGAGTGTGCGGAACAGCGCATGGCTACGCGGGATATCCAGGAACGCATTCGGCTCGTCTAGGAGCATCACGTCTACCTGCTGGGCCACGGCCTCGGCCAGGTACACTCGGGTGCGTTCGCCGTCGCTCAGTTCCGCGACCGGGCGACTTGCAAACTTTTCAACGTCGAGCAGGCGCATCGATTCAGCAATCACGCGCTCGTCTTCGGCACTGCGGCCATCGAGAATTCCCGAATAAGGCGTGCGCCCAAGGCCAACAAACTCGAGCACTGTCATGCGGTCAGGCGGTTGCACGCCCATGCGCACGAGCGCGACCTTCTTCGAAAGTTCCATCAGGCTCCAGCCACCTTTGCGGTCGTAGACATCCTTGCCGCAAATTTCAACATTGCCTGCAAGCGGGGGCAACAGGCCGGCGAGGACTTTCAGGAGCGTGCTCTTGCCGCAACCGTTCTCGCCCATCAGGGCAACGACCTCGCCCGCTTCCAAACCGAAATCAAACGCCGACGCAAACGCATTGTCTATGCCTGCATACCCGAACTGCAAACCACGAACGTCAAGCACGTTCATCATAGAGCCCTCCCGTTCCGGTTGCCGTGCAGGAGTACATACAAAATAACAGGAACGCCTATAATGCTCAATACCGCATTGAGTGGCACCGACACCGGGAAGAGCCCGGCGACAAGCGCAAGGAGAGCGCCACACAGCGATGCCGCAGGCAATAGCACACGGTGGTTCGTTGTGCGGAAAAGCATAAAGGCCAAGTGCGGGACGGCAATACCTATAAACGCCACCGGGCCGCAGTAGGCAGTCGCAGCACCGGCAAGGATGCTCGAGCCGAGCAGCACGCAGATGCGCGAACGCCCGACACGCACGCCGAGCCCGCGCGCAAAGTCATCGCCCATGTGAATGGCGTTCAGGTAGCGCATCGAACTCACCACCAGCACAAGCCCGACAAGGACTGCAATGGCAAAGCCGGGAACAGCCCCAAGCGTGAGCCGCCCAAAACTCCCGAGCCCCCAGGAAACATACACCTGCAGGCTCTCGGCATCGGCCCCCGACACGAGCACGTTCACGAGCGCATTCACAAAATAGCCCACGAGAAGCCCGGCCACAAGGAGGACGGAACTATTCCTGAACCTGGACGCAAGGACCAGGACCACCTGAGTTACAAGGATCGCACCGACAGAAGCCGCCCCCAGGACCCCGAGCGCTCCGAAACCGAACCCGGCAAGAAGCGCCACCGCCACGCCGAGACTCGCCCCGCTGCTGATGCCCAGGACATATGGCCCGCAGAGGGGATTGCGGAAAACGGTCTGCAGGCAGAGACCCGAGACCGAAAGCGCCACACCGGCAAGCACGGCTGCCATGGCACGAGGGAACCGCAGTTCCCACAAAATTCTGGAATGGAAAGGTTCAGCATTGTCCGGATCAAGAACCGCAAGCGCCAAATCGCGCAGGGAAACATCCACCGGACCGGATACCAAAGTCCACGCAAAAAACACCAAGACACCAACGGAAATCATTCCGAAGCAGAGTGCGATGCGTTTCATACGCGTCCCTATTTCTTGGATTTGGCCTTAGACTTGTCGTCTTTTTTCAAGTCTACGGAAGCCTTCTCGTCTCGGATATAGTTCTCAGGAGGAACGTTCTCGAACCCCTGGAGGGCGTTGAGCCAGTTGTCGTTCAGGTCGCGGAACTCGAGCTTTTTCAGGTTGTGCTTGAGCGTATCGCCAGCGACCCTGAAGGTCACGTAGTCCCAGCGGATAACCTGGCGGTCGCGGAACACCTCACGGGTAACCATCGAGGTGTCATTATCAAAACGGTAGCGTGCCTTGTAGGCGTAGTCACCCGTCTTCTGGTAGCGGTCTGCCGAAGAATACGTGCGGGTTGCGCCATCGAGCGTATCGTTCATATTGAACACGAGTTCTGCATCGCGGAAGGCATGACCATGAGCCACAATCGGGGTGCGCCACACACCGTAGACCATGTCCTTCACCTTCTTCTGGAAAAGCGTATCGACCTTCCAGTGGTCGAAGTTACTCTTGTCATACTTGGCTCGCTGGACATACTTGCCAGCCTGGATCATCTTGCGCACGCTGTCCGCCTTCACCTTGGCAAGGCTATCGGAGTTGAGCTTCGGCGCACTGGACTGGCTAGCGCTGTTCAGTGAATCCAGCTTGTGTTGAATCATCTCGTCGAGAGTCGCCTGCGCCCCACGGGATGCGACAACAGAATCGACAGGTTGTTGAGCAAAAGACACCCCGGCGCATGCTAGGGATATGAACGCTGCAAAAAAGCACTTATGTATAGACAAAATCATCGTAATAAATTTAGTTAAAGGATAAAAAAAAAGACCCCTAAATCCAAAAAAAACGGCAAAAAAAGCATACTACACAAATTAGTCCAACAATTTTATATTTGTGGCATGCTCGATTACACCCAAATCCCCAGTCCCTGCTTCGTCCTGGACGAAAAAAGACTCGTCAAAAACATGGAAATTCTGGACGATATCCAGAAAAAGACCGGAGTCCACATCATCTGCGCCCTCAAGGGGTACAGTTTCTGGAGGTCGTTCCCCCTTATCGGGAAGTACCTGCGCGGCGCCACGGCATCGAGCCTGAACGAGGCGAAGCTCGCCCGCGAGGAGATGAACAAGGAAGTCCACGTATTCGCGCCTGTCTATTCCGACGACGAGATAGACGAAATCCTTTCGCTTGCCGACCACATCAGTTTCAACAGCTTTAGCCAGTGGCAGCGTTTCAAGGACAAGACTCTCAAGGCCGGTGTAAGTGCGGGCATCCGCGTGAACCCTGAATTTTCGACCGTCGAGACCGACCTGTACAACCCGTGCGGCAAGTTCTCGAGACTCGGGGTCACAGAAAAGGAGTTCAAACCGGAACTCTTGGACGGAATCGAGGGGCTGCACTTCCACGCCCTGTGCGAGCAGGACGCCGACGCCCTCGAAGGCGTGCTGCAGGCGTTCGAGAAGCACTTCGGCAAGTACATCGACCAGATGAAATGGGTGAACTTCGGCGGTGGTCACCACATTACACGCAAGGATTACCACCGCGACGAACTCGTCCGTATCCTCAAGGATTTCATGCAAAGGCACCCGGGCGTGCAGGTCATCATGGAACCCGGCGAAGCCGTCGGCTGGCAAACGGGCGAACTCGTGGCCACAGTCGAAGACATCGTCCACAACGAAGTGGACATCGCCGTGCTGAACGTCTCGGTCAGCGCACACATGCCCGACTGCCTGGAAATGCCCTACAGGCCCATGGTCACGGGCTCCGGCATGCCCGGCGAAAAGAAGTTTACGTACAAATTAACAGGCTGTTCCTGCCTTGCCGGCGACCAGCTCGGGGACTTCTCTTTCGACGAACCACTCAAGGTCGGCGACAAGGTTATCTTCGAGGACATGATCCACTACACCATGGTGAAGACGACTTTCTTCAACGGTGTAAGGCACCCGAGCATCGGCAAGTTCGATCTGGACGGCAAGTTCCATTTGCTCCACAAGTTCACCTACGAGCAGTTCAAGGACAAGCTTTAATATAAATGTGTAATGTGGAATGTGAGATTGTAAAGTGATATTCAGAAGTGAAGAAGAGACTTACAACTGGGCCGTTGAATTCGGCAAGTCGCTCAAGGCAGGCGACATGGTCGCCCTATACGGAAACCTCGGCGCCGGCAAGACGGTAATGAGCCGCGGCATCTGCAAGGGACTCGGCTTCGAAGGGGCCGTATGCTCCCCCACCTACACCATATTGCACGAATACCCGAACGACCCGACCATTTTCCACTTTGACCTGTATCGCCTCGAACCCGGCACCGAACTTTACGAAGTCGGTTTTGACCACGACTACCTCGCAAAGGGAATCAGCCTAATAGAATGGCCCGAACGCCTCGAGGGCGAAACGGGCGACATTACTTACAAGATAAGTATAGAAATCGTCTCGGAAAACGTGCGTGAAGTGACTCTCGAGAAAATCGATGCGGCAGCACGCTAGAAAGCAACCTTCGCACCCATCGTAAACAGGCCGACCTGGCCCCAGCCACCTTCGAAGAAGAGCGACAAGTGATAGCCCACTTCAAGGCCCAACACGGCGAAATTGAACATCACCGATCCGCCATTGTCCCAAAATAGGCCGCCAAGACCCGCATAGGAATAGAGCCTGACATACTTGAAATTCAGCCAATTCAGCTTGACTCTAGGAATGACCGCAATTACAGGCGACTGAGCAACAGTCGTATAGTCCACCATGAGGCCCACTTCGAGGAGATAGAAGAACTCGTAGCCGATGCTGACAGAATACGCAGTCAGGTCGGGATCCTTGTCATCTTCGCCATCGAATATATCGACAAATATGTCCGCAAAGCTGGTCACCGGGAAAAAGCCCATGTAGAAACTGACATTCATGCGTCTCTTCTGCCAGCACTCTTCCCATGTTTCTTCCTTGGGCGTCGTGGGAGCAGTAGTAACCGGCGAAGATTCCTTCACAGTCGCATCAGCCGTAAAGCCGGTATTCGCCGCATGCACCGAACCTGGTTGCTGCTCCCAGGTACTGCCAGCCGGGGCACCTGCTTCCGAGGCTCCGGCTTCTGGGGCACTTTCGCCATCAGCACCCGCACTCGGGGCCTCCGTACCCTGAGTTTCGCTTTCCAGTTCGGCAAAGGCAGCTTCTTCATTGGCGCTAGGCACGGTGTTATCTGCCTGAGCAAAAGCAAGCGAACCGACAAGAAGCATAAGTGCCATCGGCTTAAAAATGAAACACTTCATCTTGGACCTCCGCGATGTTTTTTCAATAAAATAAGTTTTTTATCGCAGAAAAGGAATTTTGGAAGAGATGGAACACTTTCTAACGTGATATATAGCACGCCACACACGCCATTTGCGCCAAAGGTTCTATATTTGAGCCTCAAAGGAGGCACAAATGAAGAATTTCTTATTCTGCCTACTGCTTTGGGCAGGCTTTGCCGCAGCGAATACGTGTACGGAAGCGGTGTTTAAACTTTCCAAGGGATCATTGGACATCAAAAAAGGTGAAGCCTATCACGACTCATCTTATTTCATGGAAAACTATTATAAAGAAAATCCCTGGTCCCATAAACTGTATTATACCAACGGGAAACTTGATAGCTTAGTTATGGACCATATGGACGGAGAAAGCCTCAGAATTACTCATTACTATTGGAATATTGATGAAACAAAACTTTCTGGCAAAGGTTCGGAGATGGTCATTTTTCAAGAAACATCAGGCGATACAATCATACTTAATGAAAAAGCCTATTCCAACGGAGAATTTGAGGGTTCCTATACGGCAAAGATGACTGACTCATACATGTCCACATTGAACTCCCAGTATAATTCCTTTACAGAACTTTATTTCTCAAACGACACTTTATTCGAGAAACGTATAAATGACTATGGAACAGATAATCCTAGACCAGAGATTTATTTTACCATTGGCGATTCGACAAACGACTTTAAGTGTTATGAATACGAGATACGTGACGGGAAAGCTGATCTTAACGAAACTATAGAATACGTCAAGACAGACAACGGATTTAAGATTAAATATCTAGACGAATCTTCTGCCGGGTATTACTTGCGCGAATTCTTCTTTGTGAATAACGAGGAAGGCACAACGGGTATCCGCAAGCTTCGTCCGGCCGTAAAGGTTTCGCCGAGGGCAAGGTATTTCGACCTGTTGGGAAGATATAAATACTCAAAATAGATTGCCGCGCGGAGTTTATCCTGAGTTCATCGAATGGACTCGCAATGACGTAAAGAAAAATGGGTATTATAGAAATCATAATTATCGCGATTGTCGAGGCGATGGACTGCTTCGCTGTCGCCATCGCCACCGGGCTTTCCAAGTCGGGCATCCGCTACAGCCGCGCGATGCTCCAGGCCGTGAGTTTCGGCGTATTCCAGGGCGGCATGACGCTCCTCGGGTACTTCCTCGGGAGCCTTGCCGAGCGCTGGTTCAATTCCGTGGGCACACCTATTGCCTGCACCATTCTTTGCATTCTAGGCGGGCGCATGATTTGGAGCGCCATCCGCGGCGACGCTGGCGAAGAAGAAGGCGAACAGATTGCCGCGAAGAACTTGACCATCGCAAACATCTTGCTCCTTTCGGTGGCGACAAGCATCGACGCCTTCGCCGTCGGTATCTCGTTTGCATTCCTGAACGCGAACATGGTATTTGCCACCTCGGCAATCGCATTCGCGAGCTTTGCCATGGGCGTCATCGGGTACGAAATCGGCAAGCACGCCGCAAAGCGCTTCAAGACGAAGATACCCGAGATTGTCGCGGGAATCATACTGATTGCAATCGGCGTGAAGATGCTGTTCTAGTTTTCCGAGCCTTTAGGCGGATGGGTAAAAGACCGTCAGCACATCGGGGCCAATCATCGCGGATTCACGCGCAACACATGCGTCAGGCAGTTGCGGCATCGCGACACCTTCGATAGAAGAATCAACAGAGGGATCGGTGGAACGCCAAAGGTCGAGCCGGTTCCACAGCGGCTTCCCCTCGTTTTCGAACAGGAGCGAGGCAAGCCTGGCTCCAGGTTCCACCATAAGGCGGTGCATCCCGCGGCAATACAGGTCCTGTAGCATTTCACTCCATGCACCGGCAAACGATTCCGCATGCAGGCGCATGCACTCGGCCATAGTAATCAACGCAGGCTGGTCCACAAGCGAATAGACAAGCGTCGGCCTGGTGCCATCGGCACTTTGTT
>Ga0310697_10006825_pt1 | contig 10788 bp, 10 predicted proteins | sample 172DNAGHGlowgp2_FD_203883 | JGI IMG/M metagenome (GOLD analysis project Ga0310697, IMG submission 203883) | Sheep rumen microbial communities from Palmerston North, Manawatu-Wanganui, New Zealand - 1728 DNA GHGlow gp2 (v2) (version 2) | ecosystem: Host-associated > Mammals > Digestive system >...
ATACTTTGATCCGAACCGCCTGCTGCGGCACGAAACCTTCGATCCGGCCCTGAGTGTGGCCTACACCTATTCGGTGAGTTTTATAGGCGGAAGTTTCGGCACATTTGCCCAGCAAAGCTACCTCGCCCACCTGGCCTATGAATTTTCGCCGGAACTTCACTTGTATGCCGATTTAGGTTTGTGGATGCCACTATACTCCAATATGCGTTTCGGCACGCCGATTGCCAAAGAAGACGTGCAGCAGGGAAACGTTCAGTTCGTGATGCCCGGAGTGGAACTGGAATACAAGCCAACCAACAGCACCACATTCCGGCTGATGCTTATCAACGAAAACGATGCTGCAAAGGCCTACGGCCCATGGCGTTACCACTACGGACGTTGTCGTGTCTGGAGCGACCCGTATTACTGTAGATAAGCCACGCATGCACTAAGATTATTCTAAATTTGGGATAATGTTTTTTCGCGTTCATTTTTCTTTCTTTGCGGTGGTTGCAATCGTTGCTACTTCGTTATGCCTATGCGGTTGCAAAGAAGAAAAAGTCGTAGAGGAAAAACAACCCGTCCGCCACTACAAGGGCGATATCGAGGTGTTGAACAGTTGCGGTATGCAAGGTGCTGCCGCCAAGATGCGGGCCTATCTGCGGGAAAACGGCTTTGACGTGGTGAGCTACCGCAACGACCGGCTGCAAAACTACGACGAGACCATCTTGGTGCTCCGCAACCCCGAGTGGGAAGGCGCAAAGGCCCTCGCCAAAGCGCTCAAGACCGAAAACGTGATGACCGTCTTCAGCAAGCGGGCCGTGGTGGACGCCTCTATCTATATCGGAAAAGATTTTGAACAAATAGTAAAACCCGACCAGGGAGAAACAGATGACAACTAAGAAGCAAGAACTTCCAGAGTCCGTGAAAATCGGTGCCAGCATTTTATTTGAACTGCGCGCCCAGAACGTGCAGCTGATTGACCTGCGCGGCATCAAGGACGTTACCGACTTTTTCCTTGTAGCTACCTGCGAAAGCGAAGCCCAGATGCAGGCCATTCTGAACGAACTCCGCAAGGAATTCAAGGCGAACAAGCTCCCCTCCGTGGGCGTGGAATACAAGGAAGGCGTGCGCTGGGCCGTGTTTGACGCGGGCCTCGACCTGATGGTTCACCTGTTCGAAGAAGAAAAGCGTAACGAGATTTCGCTGGACCGTCTGTACGCCGACGGTAATATTGTGGAACTCGACGAAAATGACTTTGTAAAGACCACCGACAAGAAGGCCGACGACAATGAACTCGTTTGAGCAAGAAATCGCAGAGGCGCTCGCCGCCACCGGCTCCTTCGAGAAGGAAGCCGCACTCAAGCTTATATCCGTGCCGCCTGACACCACCCACGGGAACTTCACCATTCCTTGTTTCTCCTTGGCCAAGGTGATGCGCAAGGCCCCGAAGATGATTGCCGAAGATTTGGCCGCACAGGTGAAACTCCCCGCAGGACTTTCGAAGGTGGAAGCCGTGAACGGTTACCTGAACTTCTTCATTGACCGCGGATTCCTCGCGAAATCCACTCTTGAAGAAATCGCCGCGAAGGGTCTGGAATACGGACACTCCGCCCCGAACGGGAAGGTGGTCTGCATCGACTTCAGTTCCCCCAACATCGGTAAGGAGCTGGCCTTCCACCACCTGCGTTCGACGATGATCGGAAACTCCCTTTCCCGCATCTACAAGGCCGCGGGCTACAAGGTGGAACGCATCAACCACCTGGGTGACTGGGGTACCGCATTCGGTAAGCTCATCGTGATGTACCTGCGCGAAAACCGCCCGACGGACGACGCCACGCTGGATAGCCTCACCGTGAAGGAGCTCAACATCCTTTACGCAGCCTTCTCCAAGGCCAGCAAAGAAGAACCCGGCCTCGAAGATGAAGCGCGCGCCGCATTCACCAAGCTCGAACAGGGCGACGAATTCTACCGCAAGCTCTGGACCGCCTTCCGTGCCGCAACGCTGAAGGAACTCATGCGCATCTACGACATGATGGGCGTTGGCTTTGACCACTACACCGGCGAATCCTTCTTCGAAGACAAGATTCCGGCCATTCTCGATGAACTCCGCGAAAAGAACCTGATGGTCAAGAGCCAGGATCTGGACGTGGTGATGCTGGACGAATTCGACCTGAACCCCTGCCTTATCCGCAAGAGCGACGGTTCTACCTTGTACGCAACCCGCGACCTCGCTGCCGCCTGCTACCGCAAGAAGGAATACAACTTCGACAAGTGTCTCTACGTGGTGGACCTCGGACAGGCGCTCCACTTCAAGCAGGTGTTCCACGTTTTGAAGAAGATGGGCCGTGAATGGTACAAGGACATGTACCACATTCCGTTCGGCGTGATCCTGCAGCTGGTGGACGGCAAGTGGGAAAAGGGCAAGACCCGCACGGGTACCGCAAGCCTGTTGCGCGACGTGATTGAAGCCGCCCAGAAGAAGATTCTCGAGTTCATCGACGAGAAGAATCCGAACCTCGAAAACAAGGAACTCATCGCCCGCCAGATCGGCATTTCCGCCCTCACCTTCAACGACCTGAAGAACAGCCGCCTGAAGGACGTACGCTTTGACTGGGACGCCGTCATGAGCTTCGAAGGCGATACCGGTCCGTATGTGCAGAACGCCCACGTGCGCCTGTGCAGCATCATGCGCAAGGCAGGCATTGAACGTGCAGACCTCGCCGCCGCAATCAAGGACGTGAACTTCGCAGAACTTACCGACGATGCGGCCTACAGTCTCATCAACCTTCTTTCCAAGAAGGGCGGAAAGATTCTGGATGCCGTGGCCGGAGACGAGCCCAGCGTGCTCGCCCAGTACGCCCTGGAAATCGCGGAAGCCGCACACAAGTTCATCCACGAAGACCGCGTGCTCGGATCCGCCGAAGAGAAGTCCCGTCTGTTCCTGGTACAAGCCACGCAGATTGTGCTGGAAAACGTGCTCGACCTGTTGGGACTTTTCCCCATCAGGCAGATGTAGTAACAATGTGTGATGTGGGATGTGTAATGTGAAATTATCCATTACACACTACACATTTCACATTAGCCACAATTTATTTCTTTAAGATACCGCTTAAGGGCGTCTTGCCAGGTTGGGAGCGGTTTGAAACCCGCTTCCACCAGTTTAGACTTGTCCAACCTGCTGTTGAAGGGGCGGGCCGCCTTGGAGAGTCCGTATTCCGCCGTGGTCACAGGATTTACAACTGTAGAAAGTCCTGCCTGGCGGTAGATTTCCTTGGTAAAATCGTACCAGCTGATATAACCGCCCTCGTTGGTGGCGTGGTAATAGCCGTACTTTTCCGTCTCGATCATATCCACCAGAAGGCGGGACAAGTCGTAGGTGTAGGTGGGGGTTCCAATCTGGTCGTTCACCACCCGCACGGTGTCGTGGGTCTTGCCCACGTTCAGCATGGTCTTGATGAAGTTCTTGCCGTTGAGGCCGAACACCCAGGCAATACGAACAATAAAATACTTTTCCAAAAGTCCGCTAACAGCAAGTTCCCCCTCCAGCTTGGACTGGCCATAAACATTCAGGGGCTTGTAATCCTTGCAGTCGGGCTTCCAGGGTTCTGTGCCCTGGCCGTCAAAGACGTAGTCCGTGCTGATATAGACCATCTTGGCATCAACCTTCTTACAGACCTTGGCGATATTTTCTGTACCGCGGGCGTTGATGGCAAAAACCTTTTCCCGCTTGTCCTCATCTTCGGCCAGGTCTACGGCAGTCCAGGCAGCGCAATGGACGATTATGTCGGGCTTTACCCGGTTCAGCACGTCTTCTACCGCGGCGGCATCGGTAATGTCCAGCGATTCGTAGGGCATCTTGGTCACAGGAGAACCATCCTGCACGCCGGCATAGGCTGGGGCGATGTCGCTTCCTACCCCGTCGTAACCGCGCTTTGCCAGTTCGTTCATCACGTCGTGGCCAAGCTGGCCTGCTACACCTGTCACAAAAACTTTCATAACAACCTCTTTGACCGCAATTTACAAAAATCTATATTTCTCCACATGGAAAAAACACCCAAGACTGTCAAAGAATCCGCCACCGTCACCCACGACATTGTCCATCCGGGAGACTCCAATTCCTACGGAATCGCCTTCGGGGGCTACCTGATGGGGCTTCTGGACAAGGCAGCCTGCATTGCCGCCCGCAGGCACTGCGAAGGCCGCGTGACTACCGTAGGCATCGACGGTGTCCGCTTTTTTAGGCCAGCGGAAGTAGGCATGATTCTCGACATCAAGGCCTCCATCAACCGGGTGTTCAATTCTTCTATGGAAATCGGCATCAAGGTGACGGGTACCCCCCTGGAGCAGACCGAGACCTACGATATCTGCCACGCCTACATGACCTTTGCCGCCCTGGACAGCAAGGGCAAGCCCACCGGCATCGCCCAGGTAATCCCCGAAACCGACGAAGAAAAGCGCCGTTTCGAAGAAGCCCTTGCCCGCAGGGAATCCCGCAAGCAGCTGAAGAGCCTGTTTACAAGAGCAAACACCTCTCCCGAAAAACCCTAGCGAAACGCCCTCCAAATTGCTAAAATTGGGCCCATGACTGGAAAACAAGTCAAGGACCGTTCCCTTATCAGTCTTTCTTGGCCCCTTATCCTGACCTTTGCCGTCGGGATTTTCCAGCCCATGATGGACAGCTGGTTCCTTTCCCGCACCTCGGAAACGGCAGCCGCCGGCGTAGGCGCGTTAATGCCCATCATCGCCACCATCTTTACCGCCCTCCACGCGTTTTCCCAGGCAGGCGCAAGCATTACCTCCCAGTACATCGGTGCAAGGCAAAGTAGCCACGCCAGGACTACACAGACCCTGGTACTTGTGGGCAGCTTTTTGCTCGGCATTTCCATTACTCTCCTGGTGTTTCCCCTTTCGGGCACCATCGTCTCCCTGATGGGACTTACCGAAGACCCAGCGTTGTACGCGAACCAGTTCCTTTCCGTGGTGGCCTTCGGCTTTGCTTTCCGGGCCCTGCAAGCAACCCTCATCGCCTTAATCGCCACCCACGGCCTTACCATCTGGAACCTAATCAGCAACGTACTTACCATTGTGAGTAACGCCGTGCTGAACTACATCTTCCTGGAAGGACTTTTTGGCCTCCCAAAAATGGGCGTTTACGGCGTGGCCCTGGCCACAGGCATTTCTTGGGGACTGGCTTCGTTTATGCTCTGGCTAGTGTTGCGTTTCAAGATTCGCCATAAAACAAACAGGCGGGACCTTGTTCGTTCCAGGGTGATTCTCCCCGACTGGATTCGCATCGGGCTTCCCGCCGCCGCAGAACCCATCAGTTTCCAGCTATTTCAGGTGTTCATTACCGCCATGGTGGTCTATGTAGGCACTACCGCCATGACCGCCCGCGTCTTTGCGGGGAACTTCTCCGCCGTCTCCTGCATCTTAGGCATCGGCTTGGGTAGCGGAAACCAGATTCTGGTGGCCCACCTAGTAGGCGCCCACGAATACGACCGAGCATTGAACCAGATCAAGCGCACCTTTATCATCGGGAGTATCAGCGGACTGATTTTCTCTATACTGGTGGCCCTCAGCGGCGAACACCTCATCGGCATTTTTACCAACAATCCCGAAGTCATTCGCCTGGGCTGCATCTGTCTCTGGTGCGACGTGGCGCTACAGCCCTTCAAGGCGGTGAATTTCATCATCACATCGGCCCTACGCGCCACAGGGGATTCCAAGTTCCCCGCTATCGTCGGAAGTGCCATGATGTGGACTCTGGGCGTGGGCACCGCACTGTTCCTCGCCTTTGGGCTGAAACTTGGGCTGGCGGGACTCTGGCTTGGCATGGCCAGCGACGAGTTCTACCGTTCCATCGCCAACTTCTGGCGCTGGAAAAGCGGCCGCTGGAAAACCAAGGCCGTGGTATAAAGGACTCAAAAAAACACTGGTTTTTATAAACCAGTGTTTTGTATTTTGGCCGGCATGAATTTTACTAACGCCTGGTGCAAAGCACACTTGACCACTCCCCTACCCACTCCGGCAGGCGGTAACCCTGCCGCCCTGTACCTGGGCATGGCGAACATCCACGACGAAATGCTGTTGGAACGCATCCGCTTTATGCACGGCGGGCCCGTTGTCCCCTGCCCCATGACCGAAGCCGAAGTGCTCCGGACCATACGCAAAAACTTCGCAAGCGAAGCGGAAGCCCTGCAAGAAAGCAAGGCCAACTCCTGGGAATCGGAGCCGGTCATCAACCTGGTGGATTCCCTGCTAGACAAGGCCCTGGAGCAAAACGCCAGCGACATCCACCTAGAACCCACCGAAAAAGAACTGAAGGTGCGGTTCCGCATCGACGGCCTTTTGCAGTTCCACAGAAGCCTGCCCCCATGGTTAAAGGACCCGGTACTTGTGCGGCTGAAACTCCTGGCCCAAGTGGACATTACAGACAAGCGAATTCCCCATGACGGGAGTTTCAAGTTCCAGGGCGTCTCGGGAACGGTGCGGGTCCGGCTCAGCACCCTGCCGGTACAGCACGGCGAGACCTGCGTGCTGCGACTCCTGCCCGTGAAGGACGAAGGCGGCACCCTTGGCGACCTGGAATTCAGTCCTAAAAATCTCGCAGAACTCCGGCACATCTTCGCCATGCCTCAGGGGCTGTTCCTGATAACAGGCCCCACCGGCAGCGGCAAGACTACCACGCTGTACGCGGGCCTACGGGAAATCATCCAGAAAAAGATAAACGTCACCACCATCGAAGACCCGGTGGAATACAGCCTCAATGGCGCAAACCAAGTGCAGGTTAACGAAAAATGCGGGTTTACCTTCGCCGCGGCGCTCCGCTCCATACTCCGGCAAGACCCTGACGTGATTCTGGTAGGCGAAATTCGGGACGAAGAAACGGCCCGTATTGCGCTCCGCGCCGCAGAAACTGGCCACCTGGTGCTTGCGACGTTACACACCAACAGTGCAAAGGGAGCCTTTGCACGACTCCAGGACCTGGGAATTTCCAAAACTTCACTGCAGGACTCCCTGCTGGGGGTAATGGCCCAGAGGCTTTTGCGGAAAAAGACCGGCGGGCGCATCGCCGCACTAGAACTGTTACGTTCCGACGGCGCCTACACCGACGGAACGCTACAGGAATACGCCAGCAGACTTATCCAGGGCGGGCTTGTGGAAAAGGAAGAATTACTCCGGGTTCTCGGAAACTGAAGGCTCCGCAGGTGCGGGGCTTTCGACAACCTCAGGCGCAGCAGGAGCGACGGGCGCCGCCACAGGTTCAGCCGCTGTCGCTGCCGGTGCCGCAGCAGGAGGCGGCGCCATCAGCTGCCGTAGGGAATCCACCAGCAGGCTATCCTTCTTGGGGAACATGTTCTGGTAGATGACCGCCCGGCGCTTGGCCATGAACTGGCTTTCACGCATGTTGGGATGGTGCTTGCCGGGGCTTGCCAGCATGGCCGCCAGATTGATGGCCTGGTCCACGCTGAGCTTGCTGCAACTCTTCTTGTAATAGGTGGAGCAGGCCGCCTGGCATCCGAAAATATCCTTGCCCCACTGGGCGTAGTTCAGGTACAGTTCCAGAATGCGGTCCTTCCCCAGCTCGTGTTCCATCAAAAGCGCATAGGCCAGCTCCTTGAACTTTCGCTCCCAAGAGCGTTCCCCGCTCAAGAACAGGTTCTTGGCCAGCTGTTGGGTGATAGTGGATCCGCCAAACTTGGTCTTACCGGACATCTTGTTGGCGTTCAACGCCTCGGCGATAGCGTTCACGTCAAAACCCGGGTGGAAATAGAAACCGGCATCTTCGCTGGCAATCACCGCCTTCTGCAAATAGGGGCTGATTGAATCCAGGGGCACATAGGTATGCTTGATTTTCACCGTCGGATTGGAATCCACCAGGGCCTGCATGTAGCGGCTCATCTCGGGCTGGGTATCCTTCAGGGACTGTACGCCGTCGTACAAGTTATAACCGTAAATAAAGGCCTTGTACAGGGCCACGGAGGCCACGATACTGAACACCGCCGAATAGATGATAAGGATCAGCAGAACACAACGCAACAAGAAGTTGATGAACCCGTAAATCCCCTTGAAAATCTTGAAAACCAGGTTGCCCCTGATTTTCTCGATGATGTCCTTAATTTTTTTCATAAATCAACCGCACCAATATATAGCATTTGTCAGTGCTTCCCGCCGAACCAGTCGTTCACGTCTTCGCCTTCCTTTATAGAAGAATCCAGATGTTCCGTGCCCTCCCCCAGCACGATAGTGCGGATTTCCGCATTGCCGAACACCTCTTGCAGGTACCTGGTGGCCTCGCGACCGGCGTTGTCCTTGTCCATACACAACACCACGTTCTTGTTCTTGAACAGGGGCAGCCATTCCACCTTGAAACTGCGCACGCCGGGTATGCCCACCGCTTCGATTTTACGGCCTAAAAAGGTAAGGGTGTCCACCACTCCCTCGCACAGGTAAATCCAGCCCGGTTTCTCGTCCAGAGCCGACATGTTGTACGGGTAAGGCACCGTCCCACGCAGGTTCATTTCCTTGGGCACTACGGAACTTTCCAGCGCCCGGGACTGGAAATAAAAAGCCCTGCGCTGGGTGTCCAGGTACGGGAATATCAGCGGATGCTTGTAGAACTTCAGGTTTCCCTTTTCGTTGAACAGGCCCACGTACTGCAAGACATCCATGCTATAGGTGTCCTTGAGGGCGTTGTTCAACTGGCCGTAGTCCTTGATGGTCCTGAGGAGCATCTTGTCCCATACGGGCTTGAAGATGCGGCGCCCCATAAGCCAAGCGGCGGCCTGGGTTCCATCCACCGGCGAAAGCATCTTCAAAAAATTCAGGATAATCTTTTTGCGTTCGTCTTCGCTGACCGGCTCCTCTGTCGGTGCCGGTTCCGGCATGGGCATAGGTTCCGTAGCGTAAATTTCTTGAGGAACCTGTGCGGCAACATTATGATGGGTGCCCACAACAGGCTTACCTGCCGGGGTGGACTTGCCCGCAGGGGCCAAAAACGGAAAAGTTTCCCGAAGGTAATTCAGGGCCTCCATAAAAGAGCAACCCTTGTACTTTTGCACCAGGGAAATCACGTCGCCCCGCACGTCGTCGCAGACCCAGCAGCGGAAATAACCCTTCTCCTCGGAAATGGAAACCGACGGAGTCCTGTCGCCATGGGCATGACGACTCGCAAAGGCACAGCGGCACTTGCCCCGGACAACATCTATGCCCAGGGAACGGGCCACCGCCGTAATGGACAGGGAGGCCTTGAACTGTTTCAGCTCTTCGTCGGTCATCTAGGGGAATTATAGTAAATCCTATATTTAGGCCATGGTTATCCAAGAAAACGAGCCGATGAGCATGCACACCTCCTTCAAGGTGGGCGGCCCTGCGCGGTATTTTGCCAAGGCAAGCTCCATGGAAAGCCTGAAAAACGCGCTTTCATTTGCTCGGGAAAAGAATCTCCCACATTTTATTTTGGGTAACGGGACCAACCTGTTGGTCTCGGACAAGGGCTACGATGGCGTGGTCATCTCCCTCGCCGGAGATTTTTCGGAAATCGTGGACCTGGGGAACGGCAAGTTCAAGGTAGGTGCGGCAACACCCCTGGGCAGGTTCGCCCGGCACACCCTCAAGCAGGGATACTCCGGCATCCACAAGCTGGCCGGCATCCCCGGGACCTTGGGCGGGGCGGTGTACATGAACGCAGGCGCCTACGGAGAGGAAGTCGGGAACTGCTGCATGCAGGTGACAGTCCTCGACAACGACGGGAACATCCGCGAGCTGTCCGCTGACGAATGCGGTTTCGGCTACAGACGGAGCGTTTTCAACTACTGCAAGGAGATCCCCGGCCAAGCCGGGGATGACAATGGAAAAATCATTCTCGCGGCTACGTTCCAGTTGCAAAACGCAGAATCTTTAGGGAAGAATGCCGCCGACCTGGAAGCGGAACTGGCCGAGTGCATGGCCAAACGCAAGGCCACGCAGCCCCTGAACATGCCCAATGCAGGTTCCACCTTCAAACGACTAGAAGTCGGCGCCGCCGAGACCCCAACACAGGTCGCACCAGGCTACTACATCGAGCAGGCCGGGCTCAAGGGCTATCGCATAGGTAGCGCCGAAGTGAGCACGCTGCACGCCAACTTCATCGTGAATGCAGGGGGCGCTACGGCCCAAGACATCAAGGACCTCAGCGAGTATGTACAAAATAAAGTTTCCGAAAAATTCAGGATTGAACTGAAACGGGAGATTATTCTGCTGGGGAAATTTTAGAAGTTATGAGTCGTCAGTTGTGAGTCGTCATCCTCCGAAGGAGGATCCATACTGTTTTATAAAGGCTTAGGTATGAAAAGTATGGTTCCCGTCGCTACGCTCCAGGATGACGTTACCGACAACTCATTACTAATCTCACATTTCACATTTTTTTGTCCACCGGGTCAAAGCGGTTCAGAATCCGCGTGATGACGGCATAGACGATTCCTCCGAACAGGCCGCCTGTCAAGTCCGCCACTAGGTCAAAAGCGCTACAGTCCCGGCCCTCTACAAAGCTCTGGTGGTATTCGTCGGTACAGCCGTAGGCCAAGGCGAGAACACCTACAATCAAGACCCGCAGCCACTGCCGCCTGGACCATTCGTTTCGGGTCCAGATCATGGCGTAACAGCCCGCAAGGGTGGCGTATTCCAGAAAGTGGGCCAGCTTGTCCCAAATCTGTGGAAAATCTTCCAGCTGTTCGTTAGTCAAGGACGACAGCTTGAAGATAATCGCCATGCAGAGGATGCATGGTACAGCGCGAAAAAACGGGTATTTCTGGAACAAGGACTCGA
>Ga0310697_10006827_pt1 | contig 10788 bp, 8 predicted proteins | sample 172DNAGHGlowgp2_FD_203883 | JGI IMG/M metagenome (GOLD analysis project Ga0310697, IMG submission 203883) | Sheep rumen microbial communities from Palmerston North, Manawatu-Wanganui, New Zealand - 1728 DNA GHGlow gp2 (v2) (version 2) | ecosystem: Host-associated > Mammals > Digestive system >...
AATGCAAGCAGCAATCCGGACAGGAAGAACATCGTCAGCGCTGTTCCGGGACGCATGCTGAACCCGTATTCCGTATCAAACGCGATCTTGAACAGGAAGTACAGAAGGATCAGCCCGGACAGAACGCCTGCGCAGATCCGATATGTATAACGCCGATCACGCGCGCTGCTCTTGCGATCGATCCGGCGCCGCGCCATATGTCCCGCTACACAAATCAGTTTGGATACGATGCCGCACGTAAACGCGTACCAGATGAAAAGCAGCTTGTTGTTGTCATAGTTGTTCGGCTGAAACACGACAATCTCCGCAATGACCCAGATCAGGAGTGCGCCGGCATAGATCTTTTTGTCGCGCTTCGGCAGAATCAGGAACGCAAACGGCATGATGAGGAAGATCAAGCCGAGATTCTTGATATAAAACCACAAATAAGAATCCGCTTCATTCGCCCAATTCAAGTGAAGCCGCACGAGACTGCTTTCCGACGTCTGCCGGAAGGTAAACAGGATCAGCTGCGGAGCTGCGATCGCACAGGCAATGCCCCCGTACAGGATCCACTCTATGAGACGTTTCTTTTCAAACCGAACCGTGATCAGATCTGTGATACAGTATACGAGGCTGACAATGCCGAGCGCAAGGAAGGAATGTGTGTGGATCAGCGGCAGCAGCCCGGCGATCACGCCGAGAGGGATCGCATTCTCCGATTTCTTCTCAAATGCAAGACCGTGCAGAAGATACAGGCAGGGGAAAAGAAACGCCCATCCGAAAAGCGTCGCGCGCTGCGGAATCAGCATATCGACGATCGGATTTACCCATCGCAACCCAAGCGCGGGAATGTTTGTTGGCGTCTGATAGAATCCGTCCAGCAGCATCTGCGAAACGGTCTGACCGCTCGTGTGCAGAACGCCCGGAAGCAGTCCGCCGCTTTTTGACAGATCAAAGAAATAGAAGAAACCGAATCCTCCGCCGAAAAAGAACAGAACGGTCGCGAAGACGGCACGTGAACGGCGTTTCAGCCATTGCTCAAAGAAACGATATACGCCAAGAACGACCAGCACAAACGCATAGAACGCCGAAATGATATAAGACTGACGGATGGTTGCGCCGAGCTGATATAGCGACGCGCCGGACGTTTCGCACAGGAACGGATAATTCAGCGCATGTCCCGGGAAAATGCTGTATTGCGGCGGGAAGGTCGTTTGTTCCGCGATGCTCGTGATGAAGCCGAGATGCATGGCAAGATCGCCGTAGGTGACCTGTCCCACCCAAAGGCTGCCGTCTTTATGCGGATACAGGATATGCGTGTTCAGCAGTGACGCGCAAAGTACAAGAACAGGCACGACAATAAAAAGCACGCGCCAGTCCTTCCCGATACGGAACGACCTGCCGCGCCCGCGCCGTTTGCGAACGATCAGGATCCAGATGCATACGATCGCTGCGATCAAAGCCGCTGCAGCAGCCAGAAACTGCGCAGTCCGTGTAAATCGGAAGATCAGGGCGAACAGGGAGGGAAGCCACGTCAGCATCAGAAGCCCGACCACGAGGCCGAGCCATAGGCGATTTGCAAATTTATGCTTTGCAAATACGACCTCGGAGACGATGATCCCCGAGATCGCAAATAAAGCCGTAAAACTGATTGCAGCAATCATTTCGTGATAAACAGAATACCGGTCGTGTTTGGTCCGCAGTGCGCGCAGATCGTTGCGCTTGCCTGCGTGATATGGATCTCCCGGAACGGCTGCAGCTGCATCGCCAGTTCCTTCATAGCGTTCAGCACCTCGGGATCCGATCCCGAATGTGTGATGAAGCAGCGATCCAGAACGATATCCTTCCGATCCTTGATCATGTCTTCGACATACTTGAGCGCGCTGCGCTTATAGGAGCCCATATACTTCTTGCCGACGGTCATGGAGCCGTACAGTTCGTTCCGGACCATGATGCACGGTTTGATGCTCATCATGCTCGCGCCGAACTGCGCAAGTCCGGAGCATCTGCCGCCCGCGTGCAGATATTTGAGGTCATCCAGAATAAAGGAGGCGCTGACCTTGTCCGTGATCGGAACAACTTCCTCAAATACCTGTTTTGCGCTCAGTCCCTTTTTGATCCTTTCACCGCATTCGCAAACGATATGCCCGCTGCCGGTTGAAAGGCTCTTGGAATCGATGACAAAAACGCGATCGGGTCCAAACAGCTCGCCCGCAAGCCGCGCGTTGCCGCAGGTTGACGAAAGTCCGCTCCCGAGGGAAACGTGTACGATGTCGTATCCCTGCTCGATGTACGGGCGGAACACGGCTTCATACTCATCAATGTTCATCGCGCAGGTGCTCGGCAGCGTACGATTCTTTTCATAATTCCGATAAATATCGGTATGTGTGATATCAACGCCGTCAAGGTATTCGTTTCCGTTCAGTCTGACGTGAATATGTACGAAATCGACGTCGTAGCGTTTGGCAAGTTCCGGACCGATATCGCAGGAACTGTCCGCAATCAATTTAACAGGATGCATAGTATTCTCCTCCTTTATTTATCATATCATGCATTCGATCCCCTGTCAATTTTGAAATCGCAATCGTTTCCCGATAATCGGATCAAATATCAACCGAAACTTGCATAAAATGCAACAATCTTGTGAACTGCATTGACGAAACGCACAAAATTGGTTAACATATTCAAGAAAAGAAAAGGAAGGGGGATCTGCTGTATGGCAAAGAATCCGTACATCGTGCTCGGCGTTTCCGAAAACGCGACCGACGAGGAAATCCGTGCAGCGTATCGAAGACTTGCAAAGCAGTATCATCCCGACCTGAATCCGAACGACCCGTCTGCAGCCGCAAAAATGAACGACGTGAACGTCGCATACGATCAGATCAAGACCGCCGACAAAAGGGCTGCATATCGTGAGGAGTCCAGAAGGCAGAACTATCAGCAGACCGGCTATGGTTCCGATCCGTGGCAGAACTATTATCGGACCGGGCAAGGGTATTACGGCGGTTCCTATACCGGCGGTCAGAGCACGGACGGAAACGAGCCCCCGTTCGGATGGGGATCGATTTTTGAGGAGACCCGGCAAAGAACCGCAAACACGTACCGCTTTCGTACGTTCCGGCTGCTGATTCTGATCCTGACTTTTTTGGGTTTGTTTTTGTTTGGAAAATGTGTATTGAGCAGCTGTCTGTACGCATGTTATTATCCCTTGTTCGGAGAAGTCCGGACGGAAAGCAGCGCCATGAACGAGTCTGTCATACAGGGAACAGGAGATCCGAATGAGCTTTCGTAATCGTTTCATCAGATTTATGCAGGGACGCAACGGCGTCGACGCACTCGCCAAGTTTCTGAATCGAGCAAGCCTAATTTGCCTGATCGTTGCGATCGCGTTTACGTTTATTTCAATCGCATGCCTTCGACATGCCGCGACAGGCGCCGCAACGGTTTTCCGTATTCTGTATTACGTTGTGTACGGAATCGGTATCGTGCTTGCCGTTCTTTGGATCTTCCGCGTGTTTTCCAGAAATGTCGCGAAACGTCAGGCTGAGAATACGCGGTATGCGTATCGCGTCCAGAAGCTCCGCCGCAGGATCGCTTCGCTGAAACAACAGTGGAAAGACCGCAAAACCTATAAATACTTCCGCTGTCCGAAATGCAAGCAGAAGATGCGTGCTCCGCGCCACAAAGGAAAGATCCGCGTGACCTGTTCCAAATGCTCCGATATTTTTATAACGAAAACCTGATTGTCCTTGCGAAAACCTCGGTTTGTGGTATAATGAAGTATAACACATCGGAGGTTTTTCTATGAGTTATGCAGATCAGGTTTATATAGAGAACTGCAAGCGGATCCTCACAGAAGGCGTATGGGATACGGATATGCATGTTCGTCCGCACTGGGAGGACGGCACGCCTGCGCATACGGTCAAGCTGTTCGGCATCGTCAACCGCTACGATCTCTCGAAAGAGTTTCCGATCATGACCCTGCGGCGTACATACTGGAAATCATGTATCGACGAGCTTCTTTGGATCTGGCAAAAGAAATCGAGCAACGTCCATGATCTCGGCAGCCATATCTGGGACAGCTGGGCCGATGAGACCGGTTCGATCGGCAAAGCATACGGATATCAGCTTGCGCAGAAGCATTCCTATCCGGAGGGTATGTTCGATCAGGTCGATCGGGTCCTGTATCTTCTCAAGCATGATCCCGCAAGCCGGCGGATCCTGACCAGTCTGTACAACTTTACCGATCTCCATGAAATGAACCTGTATCCGTGTGCGTACAGTATGACGTTCAACGTGACCGGCAATCGTCTGAACGCGATCCTGAATCAGCGATCGCAGGATATGCTGACCGCAAACAATTGGAACGTCGTCCAGTACGCAGTCCTGGTCCATATGTTTGCGCAGGTTTCCGGGCTTGAGGCAGGAGAGCTGATCCACGTGATCGCGGATTGTCATATTTACGATCGGCACGTAGAAATGGTCGAAAAACTGATCTCCCTGGAACCGTATGACGCTCCGCTGTTCCATGCGGATCCGGACGTGAAAGACTTCTATGCCTTCACAACCAGGAGCTTTAAGATGGAAAACTATCGGTATCATCCGTTTGAATCGACGATACCCGTCGCGATCTGAAAAACATGCGTGCGATCGTAAATGTCAATCCCCAATGGGGGATCGGAAGTGAAAACCGTCTTTTGGTGCGTATCCGTGCAGATATGCGGCGTTTTCGTGCGCTTACAACCGGCAATACGATCATCATCGGTCGAAAGACGCTTGAGACTTTCCCGAACGGAGCGCCGCTGCCCGGCAGAGACAACATCATCTTTACGCGTGACAGATCGTTTCGTGCGGAAAATGCAATCGTACTGAACGAGCTCGATGATCTTCCCGCCGTGCTCGGTCAGCGCGATCCGGATTCGGTTTTCGTTTGCGGCGGCGAACAGATCTACCGGCAGCTGCTGCCGTTCTGCACGGAGGCGCTCGTTACGCTGACTTATACCGAAGAAGCGGCGGATCGGTTCTTCCCGAATCTGAATCTTCTTCCGAACTGGATCCTGATTGATGCGAGCGAAATGCAGTACGAAAACGAGCTTGCATTTCGTTTTCTGCTGTATCGAAATACGGACGTGCAGCAGTTCTGACATGAAAAAAAGCAGCCCGAAAGCTGCTTCTGGTGGAGCTTAGGGGATTCGAACCCCTGATCTCTACACTGCCAGTGTAGCGCGATAGCCAACTTCGCTAAAGCCCCGAACAGATGGTATTATACGGCATCGCCCCCAAAAAGGCAAGTACTTTTTTCACGGAATGTGTTATTTTTATGAATAAAACAAAAAGCGTTTTCAAGCAGATTGAAAGTATGGTATACTGACTGTATGGAAAAGAAGTCTGTAAAACATGTCCGCATCGGGATGAATTCATTCTTCACAAAGAGCAAAGGGAAAACACCCTTTGCTTTGGACGTCTTGTTTTTATCGCTGAAGCTTTTGCTCGTGGCTGTCCTGATCGTCGGCATGGCTGGTGCGGGTCTTGTTTACGGCGTTTTGAAAGCATATATCGAAACGACGCCGGTCTTTGATATCGCGCAGTTGACAAAAAGCGACCGCACGTCGTATCTTTACGATTTAAACGGCAACGAGCTGATGTCGATATCTGCCATCGAATACCGCGATTGGGTCGAGCTCGAAGATATTCCGGAGATGCTGCGCAATGCGTTTATCTCCGTGGAGGACGTGCGTTTCTATAAGCACAGCGGCGTCGACTTCAAACGTCTGTTTTCTGCTGCGCTCGAAATTCTGGGCAACAGCAATTCATCCGGCGGCAGCACGATTACGCAGCAGCTGATCAAAAATAAGGTCCTCGGCGCCGAACGCACATACAAGCGCAAGGTTCAGGAGGCGTTTCTTGCCCTGCAGTGCGAGCAGGTCATGGAGAAGGACGACATCCTCGAAGCATACCTGAACGATATCTATCTCGGCGGCTCAAATTACGGTGTGAAAACTGCCGCAAAGGATTATTTCAGCAAAGACCTGACGGAGCTGAGCATACGCGAATGCGCCATGATCGCCGGTCTGACGCAGAACCCGTATCGCTACAATCCACGTTTGAACTATTATTGGGAATACTACGGACGGGATCCGGACGCGTATGAAAAGTACACAGTTTACAGGACCAATACCGTCCTTGCGCGTATGTACGAAAACGATAAGATCACGCGTGAGCAGTACCTTGCCGCGCTTGACGAAGATGTGGCGATCAATCAGTTTTCGGAGAATTCCCGCATGTACGAGCATGCATACTTTGTTGAGTACTGCATCGACGACGTCATTACGCACTGGATGGAGCAGGACCATGTCACAAACAACTCGCAGAACCGTCAGATCTACGAAAACAAGCTGAGGACCGGCGGATACCGGATCTACACGACGCTCGATCCGGCCGTTCAGGAAACCGTGCAGAACGAACTGACAAACTGGGACGGCTATCCGAAGCTCGCCGACATGAGTCAGAACGTCATCACGGAAACGATTTCCGACAGCATCACGATCGAAACGATCGAACCGCAGGCGGCCGCCGTCGTTATCGATCAGTATACCGGCGAGATCAGAGCGATCGTCGGCGGCCGTACCGAGCCTTCGATCCGCAGAGGACTGAACCGTGCTACGCAAAGCTATGTCGAGGTCGGATCCTCCATCAAGCCGCTCAGCATCTACGGTCCCGCGCTGGACAACGGCGCTTCGCCCGCAACGATCATTGCGAATACGGAAGGTCCCATCAACGGATGGGGAGGGGAGAAGGGCTATCCCGAAGGCGGTCTCCAGAAACAGCATTACGGTCCCGTTACGATGCGATACGGTCTTACCGAATCGCTGAACGTCGTCGCCGCCCGTTTATTATTCTCGAAATACGTCGGCATCGATCAGTCTGTCGAGTACATGAAACGACTCGGCATCCCGGAATCACAGCTGAACAAGGACGGTCCCGGACTTGCTCTGGGCACCAGCGGCATTACGCCTCTGCAGATGTGCGCTGCATACGCGGCGATCGCAAACAACGGATACTACAATGAGCCTTTGTCCTTTACCAAAGTGACGGACAACGCCGGCAATGTGATCCTGAACGCCGATATCATCCGCGGAACGCAGACAAAAGTTTATTCCGACGCGTCTACGCCGTATCTGCTTGTGGATATGCTGAAAAATGCCGTGCAGAACGGTACCGGCAAAAACGCGCAGATCGATGGATACGAAGTTGCGGGAAAGACCGGAACCAATTCCGACTACGCCAGCGTTTTCTTTGCAGGGATGACTTGCAAGTATACGGCCGTTGTCTGGATCGGTCACGATTATCCGTCCAATAAGCTCGAAACAAGTTCGAGCGGCGGCAAATATGCTGCAGTACTGTGGAATCTGTTTATGACGAAGCTGATGGACGGCGTAGAAAGCAAGCCGATCATCAATGAAAACGAAGCGACGCTCGGGCTTTTGCAGCGCACGGTTTGTCCGATCTCCGGCAAACTTGCCACCGACGCGTGCGTGCATTATCGGAATTCACAAAAGGAATTCAATAAGTATAAATCCGTAACGGACTGGTTCAGCTATGCAAGCGTTCCCACCGAACCGTGCGATATGCACGCTACGCTGTCGATCTGCAAGGAATCCGGCGCGGTTGCGGGGAAATACTGTAATCCCGATAACATCGAACAGCGCACGTATGTTCTGCTTCGTCCGGGCAACCAGTTCTATGATCTCAGCGATACGATCCTGAACAAGCTGTTCGGAGACACCTGGGTCCGTACGGATCGAAGCGTTTCGCAATTTATCGTGGAGTTTCCCGTTTGCACGATCGATTCTTCGTTCGATGCATTGAAGCAGAAGGGTGACAGCCTGATTCGTTCCGTTGAAGATCTGATCGCGGAAGATGATCGGATTTCGGAGACGGAGGCGAACTATCTGACCTCCTTGATCGATCAGATGCGGCAGGCCGCCAATTCGGTCGAATACCATACCGCTTATGATGCGCTCCTGCAGGAATACAACCGGCTGGTTTCCGAGCCCTGATTCTCTGCATGACAGAACGCTGCAACGAGCGACTGAAAAGATGCTTGTCTATACAAGCTGTACGGTTTATAATTGAAAAAGATAACAGGAGGAAATAAGAATGGCGATCAAAATTCTGATCTGTGACGACGAGCCGGTCGTACACGAATCGCTTCATCTCTATTTCGAAGCCGAGGGCTTCGAGGTCATTGATGCATATGACGGCGAAGAAGGTCTGAATAAGGCGGATCAAACCGTATCCTTGATGATACTTGACATTATGATGCCGAAAAAGTCCGGTATAGAGGTATGCCGTGAGATCCGGAAATCATCCTCCATGCCGATCGTCATGCTGACGGCAAAGGGGGAGGAGATCGACCGTATTCTGGGTCTTGAGCTCGGAGCGGACGACTATATCGTCAAGCCGTTCAGTCCGCGCGAAGTCGTTGCGCGCGTCAAAGCGATCCTTCGGCGCGTTGAGGCGAAATCGCAGTCTGCCGATCCGAATATCGTCTCCTACAACGGTCTGACGATCGATCTGAACAGCTACTCCGTGACGCTCCGCGGAGAGCACGTGATCTGCACGCCGAAGGAGATCGAGATCCTCTATATGCTCGCATCGAATCCCGGTCAGGTCTTTACCCGTGACACGCTTCTTTCGCGCGTCTGGGGCTATGATTTTGCCGGTGAAACGCGAACCGTCGATACGCACATTAAGCGTCTTCGCGCCAAACTGAATTCGGAAGGACTCGGATGGAGCATCAAAACGATCTATGGCGTCGGATACAAATTCGAGCTTGAGAATGCCTGATCGCCTATGAAACGCAGAGGTGAAGTGTTTCGCAGAGCGTTTCTGATATGCATGGTCCTGCTGATCATCGGAAACCTCGTTCTGGTCGTTGCCTACGCTTATTTCGGAAAGAAAACATACCTGGAGCTTGAACGCAAATCCCTGAATCAAACAGCGGACAGCCTTCAGGGCTTGTTTTCCTTTACGGAAGGACAGGAGCAGCTTCCCAAAACGTCCTTAAAAGGCTATCTTGACGTGATATCGACCTCAAACGAGATCTCGTATATCCTGTTTGTACCGGGTCCCGAAAAAACGGATATCTACACCAACATGGACAGTCTTCCGGATACCGACCGACTGCAGGAGCTGTACAGCCGTTTATCCGCCGGCGAATCTATAGAGCACGAAGACTACCGGATTACCGAAAAAATCAATGCGATCTGCGTCGGTCGGCCGCTGCACGTCAATCAATCCGTGTATATCGGGAGTTTTATCCTGATAAAGCAGATCAACCGCATCAATGTCGCCTTTTCACGTTTGTCGCGTTCCTTGTGGCTGGTCTCGCTGCTGCTGCTGCCGCTGCTTATCCTGACGTCTTATTTTGCCGTCAATCAGATGCTGCACCCGCTCAACGAAATGACAAAGGTAGCCAAACAGCTCTCGAAAGGCAATTATGACGTCCGTGCGAAGGACGACTATCCCGGCGAACTCGGGTTGTTTGCGCGTACCTTGAACAGCATGAGCAGCGCGCTGTCGACAACGATCCGTCAGCTGGAAAATGAAAAGCGGCAGCTTGGCTACATTCTTTCCAGCTTCAACGACGGCGTCGCCGCAATCAACAAGCAAGGCGAGCTGACGCATTACAATCCTGCTTTGATGAAGATGTTCGGATCGGTCGATGTGCATTCAACGATGGACCTCGTTCCGGATCGTTCGATCTGGGAAGCCTTTGAAAGTGTTGTAGATTCGGAAGAACCCCGGATGTTCCACTATAATCTTCCCGGCGACCGTGTTCTCTGGATCTCTGTCGTTCCGGTTCTTTCCGATTCCGAAGGCTGTATCGGCGCGGTCGGTCTGTTCAAAGACGCAACCGAGATCGAAAAGCTCGAGCGTATGCGGAATGAATACATCGCAAACATCAGCCACGAATTGCGCACGCCGCTGACCTCTCTGCGCGGTCTTCTGGAGCCGCTTTCCGACGGCATGGTAAAGGATCCCGAAAAGCAGAAACAGTATTTTACGATCATGCTGCGCGAGGTGGAACGTCTTTCCCGTCTGATCACCGACATGCTGCAGCTGTCGAGGCTGCAGTCCGGAACGGAATCCATGGAAATGACCATGTTCGACGTCAATGAGCTGCTTGAGGAGGTGTCCCAAAGCTTCCAGACCGAGGCAAAGAAGCGTAATATCCGGATCGAAATGGAAACGGAGGAATCGCTTCCTTCCGTCCTGAGCGATCGGGACCGGATCGAACAGGTGCTCGTGATCCTGATCGACAACGCGCTTCGATATGCAAAGAGCACCATCCGTTTGCGTGCCGTCAACGCCGCCCACGAAGTCGTGATCGACGTCTGGGACGACGGCATCGGAATCTCCAAGGATAATCTGTCCCGCGTATTCGAACGTTTCTATAAGGTCGATGCTTCCCGCAAGGACGGCGGTACGGGTTTGGGTCTGTCGATCGCAAAGAAGATCATGGATCAGCTTGAAGAACAGATCGAAGTGGACAGCGTAGAAGGAGAATGGACTTGCTTCCGATTCACCCTGAAGAAATACGTCAGCAACGCGATCCCGTTATCCTCGGTTCCGGATGTGATCGTTCCACCGAGCGAGAACAATGATCATGCGTAAGATCTGTTAACGTGCATATATACGAACCCTCCTGCGTAAGTTTTGATAACAGCAAAGGAGGGTTTATTTGATGGAACAAAAACGCCATACCGTATCTAAACGCAATACACGGAGCAGCGGAAACCG
>Ga0310697_10006828_pt1 | contig 10787 bp, 3 predicted proteins | sample 172DNAGHGlowgp2_FD_203883 | JGI IMG/M metagenome (GOLD analysis project Ga0310697, IMG submission 203883) | Sheep rumen microbial communities from Palmerston North, Manawatu-Wanganui, New Zealand - 1728 DNA GHGlow gp2 (v2) (version 2) | ecosystem: Host-associated > Mammals > Digestive system >...
TTGGGGGTTGGCCCCCAACCCCCAATCCCCAATCCCCAATCCCCAATCCCCATCCCCATTTTTAAATTGTTTAAATATAAATATATATATAATTTAAGCATTTTTATATAAAATATATTCTATTAAAATTTTTATTTTTTTAATTTATATTTTTTATTAAATAAGAAATTCATTAGATTTATAATTTTCGGCCCAATCCCATAAACAAAAATAGTTTAGAAAATTATTTAATATTATTAAATTATCTTTATATATATCAAAAAAGCAAATGCAAAAAAAACAAGAAAATCAAAAATTAATGAAAAAAAGTAGTCTAACTTTAAAGCAATCTTCAAAAATTATAAACAAAGATTCATTATCTCCACTTTCAAGCTCTTTTAATTATTCTTCTTCATATAAAGAATATCAATCTTTTTCTCCAATAGATTCAAATTATAATAAAGGAAGATTAGAGAAAAAGCAAAATTATTTCAACCATGATAAAAATAAATTTGTTTTTAATCAACTTTTAGAGAATAATAAAATAAAAAGATATATAAATTTATCAAATAATAAATTTTTAGATCGTCCAGTAATCAGAAGAATTGCTGCACCTCCTAAAAAAAAAAAAGGAAAAAAAGAAGAAGAAGATGATGAAGAAAGAGATAATGAAAGTAAGAGGAAGAAATCGAAAAAAAGGAAAGAAAAAAATGGAAAAAATGAAGAAAAAAGTGAAAACTCTAACGAAGAAAGCGAAAAAAAGTCTCATGAAGAAAGTGAAGAAGAATCCAATGAAGAAAGCAAAGAAGAGTCTAATGAAGAAGAAGAAGAAGAAAATAATAAAAGGAAAAATAAATTATCTAAAGGAAAAAAGAAATCTATTAAAAAGCCAAAAGAAAAAACAAAAAAAAACAAAGATAATTATGAAGATGAAGATGAAGATAATGAAAATGAATCAAGTGAAGAAGAAGAAGAAGAAGAAGAAGAAGATAAAGAAAAAAAACCTAAAAAGTCTAAAAATCATAATGAAAAAGAGAAAGTTAAAAAAAATAAAAAAAAATCTTTAAAAAAAGAATTAAGCTTGAGAGAAGCTGCACCAATAAATCTCCCAGAAAAAGATCAAGAAAAAGAAGAAGAAATGGACAATAAAGAAAACAAAGAAAAAAAAATGGAAGAAAATGAAGAGAGTGAAAAATCAGAAAAAGCCACAAAAGGAAAAAAAAATAAAAGTTCTAAATCAGAGTTTAAAAAAAATAAAAGAGACAAAAAAGAAAAAGATAAAAAAGCCAAAAGTTCCAAAAAAGAAAAAATGGAATCTGAATCTGATGAAGAAAAAGAAGAAGAAAAAGAGGAAGAAGAAGAAGAATCTAAAAAGGATAAGAAAAAAAAATCAAAAAATAATGATAAGGATGAAGAACAAGAAGAGGAAGAAGAAGAAGAAAAAGAAAAAAAAGTTAATTCTAATAAAAAAAAAAGCAAAACAAAAAAAGATTCTGAAAGTAGAGACAAAGGTAATAAAAATTCAAAATCTAAATCAAATAAAAGATTAAAAGAATTAAGCAATTCAGAAGAAAAAGAAGAAGAAGAAGAAGAAGAAGAAAAAGAAAATAAGAAAAAAAATAAAAACCAAAAGAAATCAAAAAATAGAAAATCTGATGTTGAAGAAGATGAAAGAGAAGAAGAAAAAAATGAGAATAAAAAAGATATTTCATCAGAAGAAGAAGATAAAATTAAAAATAGAAATAATAAATCCAAATTCAAGAAGAATAAAACATCTGTAAAAGAAGAAAAAGTTGAGGATAAAACTAAAATCAAAAAGAGAAATAAATCAAAAAAAAATGAAGGAGTTTCAGATAATGAAGAAGAAAAAGAAAGTAAAAATTCAAAATCAAAAAATAAAAAATCATCCAAAGAAGAAGAAAAAAGTATTAGTTCAGATGAATCTAATAAGAATAATAAAGAAAAGCACAAAAAAAAGGTTAAAAAAAATAAAGAAAAATTGAATGAAAATATAGATAATAATATTAATATGGATGAGGAAAATGATAAAAAGGCAGAAGAGAAAGAAGGCAAAATTAAAAATGAGAAAATAATCGAAGAAAATGAAATTAATGAAGAAAGAAATAAAGAAAAAAATAAAGATGTACTAAAAGGTGACACTAAGGAGTCAAATGAGAAAAAAAATGATATAAAAAATAAAGAGGAAGATAAATTAAAAAATTCAAATGAAGAAGTTAAAGAAAAAAATGGAGAGAGGGAAGAAGAAGATATAAATAAAATAAAAGTGGAAGCAAATGAAAAAAATAAAGAAAAAGATGATTTAAAAAAATCAAATGAAGAAAATAAAGAAAAAAATGGAGAGAAGGACAAAGAAGATATCAATAAAATAAAGGTGGAAGCAATTGAAAAAAAAAATTTCGAAGAAGATAATATTATTAAGGAAGATATAAATAATGAAATATTAATTAAAGAGGAAGAGCCAGAAAATAAAATTCAAATTATGAATAAAGATAATAATTCTTCAAATGAAAAAGAAATAAATGAAAGGAAAAAAGATAAAGAAATGAACCCAAAAAAAGATGATAAAAACGATTCAGAAAATAAAGAATCATCTGGTAAAAATAAAAAGAAAAAAAATAATAATGAAATTTTAGAAGATAATGATGGAGATAAAAAGAAAAAAGATAAAAATAAAGATAAGAAAAGTACAAAAAGAATAAAAGAGGATAGAAAAAATAAAGAAGAGAAAAAATCATAAAAAAAAATAAAAAAAAAGGATGTAGATGAATCTGATGAAGAAGAAGATAAAGGTAATTCAAAAACAAAGAAAAAAGATAAAAAAAGAAAGGATAAGAGAAATATAAACAGTGAATCAGAAGAAGAAGAAGAAGATAATAAAGATAAAAAAAAAAAAATCAAAAAATCAAAAAGTAAAAAGAAAAAAGAAGAAAATTCCGAATATGAAGATAAAGAAAATGAAGATGAAAAGAAAAAAAAGAAATCAAAAAAAAATAAAAAAAATAAAAGAGAATCAGATAATGATAAAGAAGACGAGGAAGAAGAAACGGAAGAACAAAAAGAAACTGAAGAAGAAGAAGAAAAAAATGAAGACAGCGAAGAGGATGAAGAAGATTATAATAATAAAAAAAAAAGAAATAATCAAAAAGGAAAAAAACAAAAGAAAAATGAGAAAGAAAATAGGAAAAAAGACAAAAAAGATAAAAAAGAAAAAGGTAAAAGCAAAAAAGCAAAAAGCGAAAAGAAAAGCAAGAATGAATATGAAAGTTCAGAAGAAGATTCAGAAGAAAATAATAAAGAGGATAATTCATCATCAGATAATGAAAGAAAAGATTCAAAAAATAAAAAAGGAAAAACAAAATCAAGGAAATATAAAGAAGAAAAGGATATTTCTCAAAAAAAGAAAAGAAAAAGAAAAAATTATTCTGATGAAGACGAAGAAGAAAACAATGAAAAAAATGATGAAGAAAGTGAAGATGATAATTCTAGCGATGATACAAAAACTAAGAAAAGCAATAAAAAGAAGAAAAAAGATAATAAAAAAAATAATAAAAATATAAAAAAAGAAAATAATTCTCAAGAAGAAGAAGAAGAAGAAAAGAAAAATAGCAAAAATAAAAATAAAAATAATAAATCTGAAAAAGAAAAAATACATAATAAGGAAGAAGAAAATGAAAAAGATAATAATATTGAAAATGATAACTATAATAAAAAGAATAAGAATAAAAAAGACAAAAAAGATAAAGAAAATAATAAAAAAAGTCAGAAAAAGAATAAAAATGGCAAAAATATAGATGGAAATAATTCAGAAAAAGAAAAACTAAAGAATAAAAAAGATAATAAAAAGAAGAATGAGAATGAAGAAGAAGAAGAAGAAGAAGAAGATGAAGATAAAAGATTAGAAGAAGGAGATTTAAAAATTGATAAAAATAAGCAAAAAAATATTAAAGAAGGAGAAAAAAGCTCTTCTTCAGATTCTGATAGTGATAAAAATAATAAAAATAGTAAGAATAATAAAAATAATAAAAATATAATAGAAAAAAAACCAGCCAAAAAGCTAGAAAAAAAAATAGTAAAGAAAGAAAAAAAAGAAAATACTTCTAAAAAAGATTATATTACAAATATTCATATAATAAAGCAAGAGCCACAATCTAAAAATGAAAATGGATTTTTGAAAGATCATATAGATACACATCCAAAATCCTCATATGAAAGCTTTTTATTCCAAGTTAATGAAAATATTACAGAAAATATTGATATTCTTGAAGAAAATAAAAATGAATTGAAAAAGCATGAAGAATTTTTTAATAAAATTGGATATGTTTTAACTGAGAAATCATGTGAAAGAATGGCTATGCTTATACATTATATACTAAGTGGGATTCCAGTATTATTAGAAGGGCCCACTGGTACATCAAAAACAAGAACAACATTAATAGCATGTGAGTATATAACAAACATATTAAATAAAGATTCAAAATACGATGACTCTTTATTGAGATTTAATTTGAGTGCAGAAACAAAAATAGATGATTTATTAGTCAAATTCACTGGAGATAATAATTCAGCTTCAGGCCTTAAAGTTGAAGAAGGTCAATTCTTCAGAGCCTATACAAAAGGACATAAAATATTATTAGACGAAATAAACTTAGCACCTAGAGAAGTTCTTGAATGTATACAACAGGCTCTTGATAGTAAGGTATTAAGTGTCGAATCATCTGGTAAAGTTTTAAAAAAATATCCAATGCATCCAAATTTTGGAATAATAGCTACTCAAAATCCAAATAAAGGAGCCTTTGCGAATAAAAGACAAGATTTAGGAATAGGTTTTCTTTCAAGATTTCAAAAAATTAATTTTCCAAATTTTACAAAAGAAGAATTAATAGATATTGCAAAAGGTTTGGCAAAACAAAATAACTATAAAGGAAAAGAAGATATTCTAATTGATATTGTAACATTTCATATGGATTGGCAAGAAGAAACAAATTTAGTGGATGATGTACAATGCTTTACTATTAGGGAAATTGAAGGCATTATAAGAGCATTAGCTCAAGACAAAAATATTTATGATACAATTATGACTGTTTATGGGGCTAGATATCAAAAAAAATTAAAAAATCAATTAAAACAAAAATTAAAAAAATATAAAACATTAAGAGATTTAAAGCCTTCTCCCTTAAAATTACCAGAAGATTTTCCACATTGCTACAAAAATGATAATTTATGTGAAGCTGTTTCTTCAGTTTTATTTTCCCTAACAAATGAAAGACATGCAATTATAGTAGGAGAAGATGAAAGTGGTATTACTCAAGTTGCTAGATGGTGTGCTGAATGCTTTAATAAAATGATGAATAAAGAAAAAGAAAAGGATAAAGATATTGATATTCAAAATGAAAGTTGTTTATGCTTATGTACAAAAAATTTGCAATGTTCTGATTTAATTGGACAAACAAAGCCTTGTCCTAAAAATGAAAAATCAGATAATAATGAAATTTTAAAATTTATTCCTGGCTTTTTAGTTGAAGCCATTAAACAAGGAAAAACTGTTGTTTTGGATTGTATAAATGAAGCAAATGCAACTGTTGGTGAAAGATTAAATGGTTTACTTGACAAAAAAAATAATGCTGAAGAGGAATATTTTGATTTACCAGAAAATACAGAAGAATTAAGAATTCCTATTCATAAAAACTTTAGAATGATTTGCACTTGTAATATAAATAATATAAAAGACATGTCTCCTGCCTTTGTAAATAGATTCGATGTCATTGTTTTAGAAAATCAATTAGAAAATTTAAATGATACTCAATTAGGTGAATTAATTTCTAATATGTTTATTTCATTTGAAAGAATACCTCAAAAAATAAGGAAAATAAACAGAAATGAAAAATGTGAGAATGAGCTCCAAATAGTAGAAGAAGATAACAATGAGGAAAATGAGGAAGAACATGAAGAAGTAGAAAATATAACTGTTAATATTAATAATTTGATTTTTAATAAAGAAGATATTATAAAAAGAGAAAAAGAATTTTTTAATAATGAGCAAAATTTAATTAAGCAAATAATTAATAAAATAAAATTATTACCAGAGAATAAAAATGATGGTAATGAATCAAAGGATTATTCACATTTGAGGACAATAACTTCAATAAGTAGATTTTGCTATGGAATAATGAAATTAAGAAGCCTTTTTAGCCAAATAAAATATAAGCAGGCAAATATAAATGATGATGATATTATAAGTACTATTTTTGAAATGTTATTTAGAGATGATAATGAAAAAATTAATATAAGTGAAAACATTAAAAAAATATTATTAGATGAATTAATTGAAGAAAACAAAAAGAAGATGAAGGGAATCGACAAAGACAAATACGAAAAATATTTTTTTGAAAATTCGGAAAGCTTAAAAAAATTTGTATTAATAGTATATATTTCTTCTTTAATTAATTTATATTTATGTGTTGTCAGCCCGCCTGGTTCAGGAAAAACTACAGCTGCAAGGGCAATTGCTGAGATAAGAGCAAAAATATTAATGCAAGATATACCATTTTATATTCATACTCACCATTCAAGTACAAAGCCAAATGATTTTTATGGAACTACTACAATTAGTGATTCAGAGATAATTTTTAAAGAGGGAAGTCTTACTTTAGCAATAACAGAAGGAAGTGTTTATATAGCAGATGAATTTAATATATCTTCAGAATTAAATATGAAATCTGTAACTCCTGTCTTAGAACAAACATTTAATCAAGATATAATAATACCTGGAATAGATGGAGTTACATCAATAGATCCAAATTTCTTTTTTATAATTTGTCAAAATGATGTAGGAACTTTTGGAAGAAATGAATTACCTGATAAAATAAAAATTAAATTAAGGAAAATAGTTTATCCTGAACAATCAAAAGATGAAATAGAATCAATTTGCTCAGATATAAATAGTTCTTTATACGAAAAAGGAGAAAGCAATAAATTAGATGATATAGAAGCAAGATATTGTGGTGATTTTATGATTGATGTAAATAAGAAAAATTTAACACCTCAGCCATGGTCATTAAGAGATATAAACAAAATATTTTTGAGGTTGAAAAATCAAAAGATAAAAAATGAAGATTTTAAAGAAATTGGAACAGCAGTTAATCTTCTATTCTATGCATTATCTTCAATAACAAGGGAGCAATTAGATGAAGAAATAGTAGATAAATTAATAAAATCTTTACAATCAAATTTTAAAGAAAAAACTAATGCTGAAGATTTGAAAAAAGTTTATGAAGATGAACCTAAATTATATAACGAATTTGATAGTAAAACTAAAATAAGAAAATTTTATATTCAAAAGCATAAATCTTTAATACTACTTGACAAAATTAGAGAAGATTTAGAGAGAAATGAAGAAGAAAGAATAAATAAAAGAAAAAAATTAGAAAAATATTCTAGACTTCCTAGCTTTTTAGAATGCTTATTTAGAATGAAATTATCAAATTATGATGAACCATTATTATTATCAGGTCCTACTTGCTATAAAACTTATGCAGCTAAAATGCTTTTAAAAAAAGCTAATGTAGTCTCACTAAATCAAGAATCTACAATTCCTCAATTATTAGGAGCTTCATTCTTTTATCCACCTATTGAAGATAAAAAATTTTGTTTACGATTAATTTGTGAAATACTTGAAATTCCAAATATTGAACTTGAATTAGATAAAGTTGATAAATGGGATGAATATAAAGATAAAATTAATGATAAAATTTTGAAAAATATGCCCCAACCTGATTCACCTTTTTTCGTAGCTGTTAAAAATTTAAAAGAAAAATTATTTTCTGAAGAAAAAACAAATGAAAAAAGTTTAATAAATATGGAAATAGAATTTAAACCAGGATTAATATTATCAGCAATACTTAATAAAAAATCTCTTATTTTAAAGGATATGCCACAAGTTAAAACAATAGTATTAGAAAGATTTAATGAACTATTTTCAGGAAAACACAATTTAACTTTAGTAGAAGATATCCCCGGAACATTAACTACAAAGGAAAATAAGGAATTAAGAAATTTCAATAAAAATTTCAGGGTTATTGCAACATGTAAGCCTGGAGATGAAATGAAATTATCAGAAGCACTTTTATCAAGATTTTCAGTTATAGCTTGTGAGCCATATACTGAAGATGAAGAAAGAGTTGTTTTAGAAAGTTCAGCAGTTAAAACAAAAGATATAAATGAATTTAATATATTGGCACCAAATTTCAATTTAACAGAAAGATTAAATTGTTTAAGAATAGCCAAATGCTTAGATAAATTAAATAAAGATGAGCATGAAAATAATTTAAAAATAAGTGTATATATTTTACAAAAAGGATTATTAGAACAAAGAGAAAATCAAATTGAAGAAATGAAAAAAGATTTTAATATAATTCTTCCTAATTATGAGGATGGAATATGTCCTTTTAAAGATCCAGAAAATAGTAAATACGATGGTATTCAATATATAGAATCTAAGATATTTAAAACAAAAATGCTATCTTTTGAAAAAGATATAGATTTATTTGATAAAGAAATTTTTTTTACCAAAAAATTTTCAGAAATTTGCGATGTTATATTATTTGGATTAAGCCTAAAAATACCTATTATTTTAGAAGGTGAGGCAGGACAAGGTAAACAAACTGCAATACATTATATGGCAAAAAAATTAGGTTTAGATATTATTAATATAGTAATTTCAAAATCAACTAAGGTAGATGATTTATTAATGAAAATAATCATAGAAAAAACAAATACTGGTGAAATTATTGTAAAAAATCAAGAAACAGAATTATATAAAGCAATCAAATCTTCTGAAGAAAATCCAAAAAAATTAATATTATTCCAAGGTATTAATAATGCCTCCCCAGCAGTTCTTGATGTATTAAATTCAATTTTTACTCCAGACGCAAAAATTCTTTTGTCAAATGGTTCTATATTAGAAAAAGGAATTATGAATATAATAGGTATTTTTAATAAGGGAAGAGATAATGCAAATAAAGATAAAATTCCTGCAGGTATATTATCAAATTGTATTTATCATATTGTAGATAATCCTTCTTCTGAAGATATATTAAATATAATTACTAATTTATTCTCAAGAATGGATTTTGGAAAAGAAGAGAATTTAAAATATACTAAAAACTATTTATTTGATAATGGAAAAGAAAAAATGTCAAAAGAAGAAATTGAAAAAAAATTAAAAGATAAAAACTATTTTGAAGAAAAATTTTTAGAAGCAAAAGAATCTGAAGCTGTAGATTTTGCAAATAAATTCAAAGATGCCAAATTATTTTCATTAGATGCTACAAATGAATCTCCTTTTACTTTAAATGATATTAGAAAGTATATAGATCTTAGAGAATCAGTTCCTCAAGTAAATAGTCCTATAATTCAATTATTTATATTTGTTTATCATTTCACACAAGAAGAATATATTAAAAAAATAACTGAAAAATTAAAATTATTAGAAAATATAGAATTTTTGCCTATTATTGATTATGATGAAGATAAAGAGAATTTATTCATAAAATTAGATAAAGAAGCCAAAGATTCAATTAGAGTAAAAATTAATAATCCAAAAAAGATTAAAATTAAAACATACAAAAAATTATTTGATACTTTAACTAAATCTCAAAAGCATTGCTTTATTTTCCTTATTTGTTGTATAAGAGCAAAAAAAACACCAATAATACAAGGGCCAACAGCTTCTGGTAAATCTTATCTTGTGAGTGTTTTTGCAACTTTATTAGGACAAGAAACAAATTTATATCAGATGAATTCCAATACTGGATTATCAATATTAACTGGGCAAGAAATTATAAAAGGAAACTTTGATGAAGAAGAAAAATCAAAAATTTGTGAAGCATATAATTCTATAAAAGATATAATAAAATATAAAAAAAAAGATTTTAATAGCATGGAATTAAAACATTACAAAAAAATTATTTCTAAAATTGATAAAACTTTAGAAAATGATAGAGATTTAGATGAAAATACTATCGATTTATTAAAAAAGGCAAGAAGAACTATATTTATTATAATATCACCTCCAAGTAGATTTACTCATATAGATTCTGTATTTATAGATTCTATTTTAAAAGGAAAAGGGCAATGGGTAATATTAGATGGTATTGAAATGGCACCTTCTCAAATCCCAGAAAAAATAGCCCCTTTATGTGGAGAAAATCCTGAATTAAGTATATTTGAATCAGGAAAAGGAATTTATATTACCTCTAAAAAGATTAAAGATAATTTCCAACTTTTTATTGTATATAATCCTTTTAATAAAGGCTCAAAAATTCTTGATCCTGTCTTATTTAATAAATGTATTTCCTTTACATTACCTTCAATAGATAATTCTCAATCAGATTCAGCAACGGTAATATATAATTCAATGAAATTAAAAGAAAGTACAAATAAAAATTTATGGAATATTTTAAGTTCGAAATTGGCTGCTTCTCATATGTTAGCAACTAGGATAAGTGAAAACCATTTGGAGCAGATGGCTGGAGGAATTAAAATTACACCAAGAAATTTAGCATTTATGACAACTGATAGGAATAAATGTGCATTTGATGATAATAAAGTTGATGAAACTGTGAATTGGATTAAATCAGTTTTAACATATTATTATTTTAATTCTTTTATAGATAGTAATGATAAAAATAAAGAAACTAGTGATTATACTAAAGAAAAATTTAGAAATGATATTTATAAAGAATTCAAGAAAGAACAAAAATTAATTTTAACAGCAAATGATATTAGTG
>Ga0310697_10006829_pt1 | contig 10785 bp, 7 predicted proteins | sample 172DNAGHGlowgp2_FD_203883 | JGI IMG/M metagenome (GOLD analysis project Ga0310697, IMG submission 203883) | Sheep rumen microbial communities from Palmerston North, Manawatu-Wanganui, New Zealand - 1728 DNA GHGlow gp2 (v2) (version 2) | ecosystem: Host-associated > Mammals > Digestive system >...
GGCTTATACGCTAGGCGGCACGGGCGGCGGCATTGCCAACAACGAAGAAGAACTTGTAGAAATTACCCTGCGCGGGCTGAAATATTCAATGATTGGGCAGGTGCTGATTGAACGTTCTATCGCCGGCTGGAAGGAAATCGAATACGAAGTTATGCGCGACGGCAACGACACTTGCATAACAATTTGCAGCATGGAAAATTTCGACCCTGTCGGCGTTCATACGGGAGATTCAATCGTTGTCGCGCCCACGCAGACTTTGACAGACCATGAAGCGCAACTTTTGCGTTCGGCTAGCTTGAAAATTATCCGCGCTTTGGGGATTGAGGGCGGTTGCAATATTCAATTCGCGCTCGACCCCATGAGCCAAAATTATTACGTTATCGAAGTTAATCCGCGTGTCAGCCGTTCCAGTGCGCTTGCGTCTAAGGCGACCGGTTATCCCATTGCTAAAGTCAGCGTCAAAATTGCAATCGGCTACAACCTTGACGAAATTGTCAACGCCGTAACGCAGAAAACCCGCGCTTGCTTTGAGCCGAGTGTCGATTATATCGTTGTTAAATTCCCGCGCTGGCCGTTCGATAAATTTGTTTATGCCGATACGACGCTTGGGACGCAGATGAAAGCGACCGGCGAAGTTATGAGCCTTGACCGCAGTTTTGAGGGCGCAATTTTAAAAGCCGTGCGCAGTTTGGAAATCGGCGTCAATCGCTTGCATATGCCCAAAATGGACGCTTGGGACGACGACAAAATTAAAAAACGCCTCAGCCGCATTGACGACGAAAGACTTTTCCTTATCGCTGAAGCGTTGCGCAGAAATATCGCTACGCCTGAAGAAATCGCCGCCATTACCAAAATCGACCGCTGGTTTATCGACAAGATTAAAAATATTACTGATATGGAAATTCGGCTTAAGAAGGGCGAGCTTAACGCTAAATCTTTGCGCGAGGCGAAACTTTTAGGGCTTGCCGATAAATCAATTTCTGAACTAACTGGCGTCGACTTAAAAGAAGTTCGGACAATGCGCAAGCAATATAAAATCCTGCCGATTTACAAAATGGTTGACACCTGCGCGGGCGAGTTTGAGGCTATGACGCCTTATTATTACTCGACTTATCGCGGCGAAGTGGACGAAGTAGAAGTCAGCGACAGGAAAAAAATTATCGTGCTTGGCTCCGGACCGATTCGCATTGGGCAGGGCGTCGAGTTCGATTATTGCTCTGTTCATTCCGTCTGGGCACTGCGCGAGGCGGGCATTGAGGCTATTATCATTAACAACAACCCCGAAACCGTTTCGACTGACTTTGACATTTCCGACAAACTTTATTTCGAGCCGCTTACAACTGAGGACGTTTTAAACATTGTCGATAAGGAAAAGCCCGAAGGCGTTATCGTGCAATTCGGCGGGCAGACTGCGATTAATCTTGCGGCAAGTTTGGCAGAAGCGGGCGTTAAAATTTTCGGTACCAGCGTCGACGACATCGACCGCGCAGAAGACCGCGAACGCTTCGACGAAGTGTTGACCGAATTAAATATCCCGCGTCCAAAAGGAATTAGCGTCACCAATCTTGACGACGCGATAACCGGCGCGGCTAAAATCGGTTATCCTGTTATGGTTCGTCCGAGCTACGTTTTGGGCGGTCGCGCTATGGAAATTGTCTACAACGAGGAAGAACTTCGCGATTATATGAGCCGCGCAGTTAAAGTCACGCCCGACCACCCAGTTTTAGTTGATAGATATATGCAGGGCACCGAGGTCGAAGTTGACGCAATTTCCGACGGCGTTGACGTGGTTATTCCTGGAATTATGGAGCACGTTGAGCGGGCAGGCGTCCACAGCGGCGACAGCATTGCCGTTTATCCTCCGCAAACTCTCCCGTCAAAAATCATTTACACAATCACTGACTACACAAAACGTCTTGCGCTTGCGCTTCACGTCAAAGGCTTGCTGAATATTCAATACGTCGTGGCAGACGGGCGCGTTTATGTTATTGAAGTCAATCCGCGTTCAAGTCGCACAGTTCCTTTCCTTAGCAAAGTCACTGATATAAAAATGGTCAACGTGGCGACGCGGACGGCTCTGGGCGCGACGCTTAAGGATATGGGCTATTATTCCGGACTTGTCGAGCCTAAACCCTATGTCGCGGTTAAAGCTCCGGTGTTCTCGTTCGCAAAAATGCAGGACGTTGACATTTCCCTTGGTCCCGAAATGAAATCAACCGGCGAGGTTATGGGCATTGATTATCACTACGCCCGCGCACTTTACAAGGCGATAACCGGCGCGGGAATTGTCATTCCTAAGAACGGTTGCATTTTATTCACGGTCGCCGACAAGGACAAGGAAGAAATGAAACAGCTTGCCAAAGCTTTTTCCGAACTCGGCTTTAAAATCGTGGCGACGGAAGGCACCGCTAAGGCTCTGCAATCAATCGGCATTGAGGCGGAAGTCGTCGGCAAAGTTCATCAGCGTAGCACGGATATTATCCAAATGATTAAGCTTGGCAAAATTCATATGGTCGTAAACACGCAAGCCCCCGGCAAACACGTTGCCAAAGACGGATTCAGAATTCGCCGTGCGACAGTTGAATTGGGCGTGCCGTGCTTTACGAGTCTCGATACCGCTTGGGAAGTTATGCGCGTCCTGACTTTCATGCGCGACAGGAGATTAGTTTATTCGCTGGCGATTCAAGATTACGTCGGCGGCGGTGACGCTTTAGCATGAGCAACGTTGAAAAAATTATTAACAATCAGCTATTTGAGTGGGACGACGAAAAAGCCGAATTGAATTGGCAAAAGCACAGAATAAATTTTGAGGACGCGGCACAAATTTTTGCGGACGAAGAAAGGAGGGATTACTATGCTGGTTCGTAAGTGGATTGATATTGGGGCACCATTAACTCCGGAACAACTGGAACGGCTGAAACTATTAGACGAAATTAAAGACGAAGATATTATTTTTGATGAAGATTGTCCTGAACTCACTGATGAACTGCTGAAAAAAAGATTCAAGCGCGTAAATCCCCGCCGCAAAGATAAAGTTGCTGGCTAAGGCTTGTTAAAAGTTTCAACGCTCAATTTCTTTCCGTCCGTTTTGAATTTAATCAAGCCGTCGCGGTCGGTGCGATAAATTTTCGTTGGGAGGCTTTCTAATCTCTCTAAAACTTCGGCGCGGGGATGTCCAAAATTATTTCCGTAGCCCACGCAAATAACTGCGCATTTGGGCTTGACGGCTTGCAAAAATTCTTCGCTAGAACTCGTCGCGCTCCCGTGATGACCGACTTTTAAAACCGTGCTCGATACGTCAATTCCCTCGCGCAAAATTTCCGCTTCAATCTCCTTGACTAAATCGCCCGTTATCAGAAAGCTAATTCCGCCATAACGTATGCGATAAACATTGGAAATTTCGTTGCCGCTCCCGACTTTCGGCGCGAATAAAATTTTAACTTCCACGCCGTCCACAGTAAATTTCTCGCCAGCTTGACCGGCTCTCACTTGCGGCAAATATTCTTCCGCAATCCCAAAAACCGTCGCATATTCCGATTTCCCTTCGCCCGCAGTGATAATTTCGCTGACGGGTAATTTTTTTATCACGGCACCCGCGCCGCCTGAATGGTCTTCGTGCACGTGCGTCAAAAAAATTTTATCAACCTCGCGAATATTTTTATGCTTAAGATAAGGTACAACCACGCGCCCGCCCACGTCAAAAACTTTATCGCGGACGCCGCCCGTGTCAAAGATTAAACATTTCCTGTTCGGCGTAATGACAACCGCGCAGTCGCCCTGCCCAACGTCGACGAAATTAACTTCAACATCGCCCGTCCTGAAAAGATTAAACGCTAATAGAAAAATTATTGCCAATAAAATTATCGGGCGGCGCAAAATTAGCGCGACATAGTAGAAAAAGCCCGCAATAATTCCCAGCGTCGGCACTTGCACCGCGCTAAATGGCAAGTTCGCAAAAACTCTGTTAAGCTCCGCGCCCGCGCCAAAGATTAACGCTTCGCCCGCGAAAAATATTTTCCCCGCTATCGGCACGACCGCCGCAATTATCCCGCCTAAAAGCCCGCCGATAATTACAATTTCTAACAGCGGCATAACGAAAACATTCGCTAAAACCGAACTTAACGAAATTTGATTGAAGTACCAAATTATTATCGGCAAGCTTGCCAACTGCGCGGCTATCGTCATTGACGCGGGTTCAGTGAAAAATTTTGGCAAGCGTTCCATAAGATTTCGCAAGTCTTCAGATAAATACATTAGTCCCGCCGTCGCCGAAAAGCTAAGCTGAAAGCTCACGTCGAATAAAAGTAGCGGCTGATTGATTAGCATTGCCAACGCCGTCAAAGTCAAAAGGCGTGCGCCTTCCGCCTCTGCGTCGAGTGTTTTGGCGAAGAAAATTAAAATTCCCATTGTCGCCGAGCGCAAAACTTGCGGCAAAAGTCCGCTCAATATCGCGTAGGTTCCGATTATGAAAAGTCCGAGCGCGAAAGTTAAACCGCGCGGAAATTTTAAAACCGCACAAAGCCACGCCGTCGCCATTGCCAATAAGCTCATGTGCGAGCCGCTGACCGATAAAATGTGTACAATTCCTGTCGTTTGAAAGTCTTCGACCAGTTCCGGATTTAAGCCCGCATAGCCGCCAAAGAGCATTGCGAAAATCGCTGCTGCGTCTTCTCGTGGCATGACGCCTTCCATTGACTCGCGATAATGCTGACGAATCGCCGCGACTGTTCGCAAAAATTTTATCCAAAGCCCGCCGTCAACTTCTTCAATCGAAATGCCCTGCTTGCCCGCCGACATTCGCGCCGTGATTCCGCTTGCTTTCATGCGCGTAACGCCGTCAATTTGTCCGGGGTTATTGTAATTGGTCAGCAGTTTCAAGTTGCCGCCCGCAGAAATTTTATCGCCAATTCGCGCCGTTGGAAATTCTTCGCCCGCCCTGGGATAGTAAGTTAGAATCAAGCCACCGGAAATTTTTTGCTCCGAGCCTTTGACCTTTATTGATTCGGCGTCGACGACAAAGCGCACTTGCGTTAAATCATTCGGCAAAGTTTTAACTTGCGACTCTTCGCGCACGATACCAGTTAGGGAAATTTGTTGTCCCGCGAATTTGGAAATATCATTGGGCGGAAGGTTATCGACTGCCGAAAATCTCAAGGCACCGAGCGCGAAAAAAATTATCGGGAAAATTATCCACGACGTTAGATTTTTCTTGCGCCACGTGAAAATTATTCCGCCGATTATCAACGTCGCGCACGTCCCGATTAAAAATTTCGGCGAGCGATTGAAATTTTCCATAAAAAGAACGCCCGCCGCCAGTGCCGCGAGCAAAATGTTTAGGAATGAATTCGAGACTTTAATTTTCATGATGCGATTATCTGGCTGAACTTGTCGCCGTAAGTAAAATCAATAACTCTTTTGATTTTTGGCAGGTAAATAGAATTTTCGTCATCGTTTATAAATTTTTCTGCGGCGTCGCGTGCTTGAATCAAAAGTTCTTCGTCGAAGACGTTAGCGATTTTCAAATCGGGTAAGCCGTGTTGAGCTTCGCCGAAAAATTGACCAGGACCGCGCAATTTCAAATCTACTTCAGCGAGTTTAAAGCCGTCATTCGTCGACTCCATAGTTTTGAGCCGCTCCCTAGCAACTTCGGCTTTGCTATCTGAAATCAATATGCAGTAAGATTTTTCCGCCCCGCGACCGACGCGACCGCGCAGTTGATGAAGTTGCGCAAGCCCAAATCGCTCTGCGTGTTCGACGACCATAACGCTTGCATTTGGCACGTCGACCCCGACTTCAATAACTGTCGTCGAGACAAGCAATTTCGTTTCGCCGCTGTGGAATTTTTCCATAATCGTTTCTTTGTCGTTGGGCTTCATTTTGCCGTGAAGAAGTGCGCAAGGTACGTCGCTGAAAATCCCGTTGCTAAGCATGTCGAAAATTTCTTCGGCGGGTTCAATGTCGGCGAGCATTTCGGATTCACTGCGCTCAATCAGCGGACACACAACGTAAGCTTGCCGCCCCGATAAAATTTCCGTCCGCACAAAGTCATAAACCTTTTTCCGGCTACGAATACTTTTCGCCATAGTTTTTATCGGCTTGCGCCCTGGCGGAAGTTCTTTTATCGTCGAAACGTCTAAGTCGCCATAAACTGTAAGTTTCATTGTGCGCGGAATGGGCGTTGCGGTCATAACGAGCATATCGGGCAAGGTGTCCGATTTTTTTTCGAGTGTCGAGCGTTGATTCACGCCGAAACGGTGTTGCTCATCTGTGACGACAAGTCCGAGCTTAGCGAATTGGACGCCCTCTTGAATCAGCGCGTGCGTCCCGATTACTATATCTAATTCGTGCGCGGAAATTTTTTGGTAAAGTTCTTCCTTAGCCCTTTTCGAGCGCGTAACTTTCGCGCTCAGTAATCCAACGCGGATTCCTAAATCAGTAAGTAGCGTTGAAAATTTTTCGTAGTGTTGAGTTGCTAAAATTTCTGTTGGAGCCATGAACGCGCCTTGAAAGCCGTTTTCGACTGTTTTGACTAGCGCGAGGAGTGCTACAGCCGTTTTGCCGGAGCCTACGTCGCCTTGAATAAGTCGGCGCATTGGCAATTTACTTTCCATATCTTTGACGACTTCGCGGAAAACTTTTTTCTGGTCGTTAGTCAAATCGAATGGCAACTTTTCAAGCGCGGCTTTGACGAGTTCGCCGTTTTCCTTGTGGCTGATTCCTAGCCGTTCATCTTGCGTTTGTCTTTTGATTGACATTAACTCGCATTGAATCAGAAACAATTCTTCAAAGGCTAAACGCCGCCGCGCCGCGTCGAGTTGGGCAAAATTTTTTGGAAAATGAATTGCCCGTATTGCTTCATCGCGTGAAATGAAATTTTGTTCCCGTAAAATTTCTGGCGGCAAAATTTCTGTTAGCGGCGGCATTTGCGCAAGAAGATTTTTCATCATATTGCGAAAAGCTTTTTGAGTTATCGCTTCGGTTGAAGGGTAAACGGGCATGATTCCGAGTTCTGGCTCTTCGGTGAAACCTTTAGGCGAAATTGAAAGTCTGCCCATTTTATCAAACGTTGCTTTGCCGGTGATTGAAATTATCATGCCTTCTTTTAATTTGTTCAGCAAATATTCTTGATTAAACCACGTCACCTGAATGTAGCCGGTGTCGTCACTAAGCCAAGCGTTAATAATTGGCGTACTGCGATTACGCACGAATGATTTACGGAAAGTTATGTTAGAAACTTTTCCAAAGAGTACAGCCTTTTCGTCCGCTAATATGTCGCGGATTTTCGTTACGTTGATAAAATTTTCATATTTGTCTTGATGCGGGTAATGTGTCAGCAGGTCGTATTTCGTAAAGATATTCAATTTCTCAAGTGCGGCGGCGCGTCGCGGTCCGACGCCTTTAAGGTACATTACATTATCTGTGAATTCAAATTTATCAAAGCTCACAATTCACCCTCCGTGATTTTTTATTGGGAAAATAATTTCGTCCCCGTTTGCGTTCGTGAAAATATCAGCCGCGACGTTGAAGACTTCGCCTAAAGTCTGCGCGGTCAGAATTTTTTTCGGCTCGCCCGCCGCGTAAATTTTTTTGTCCTTGATAATCAAAACTTCGTCGCTGTAAATGCGTGCGTGATTTATGTCATGCAGAACCATAATAATTGTCGTAGAAAATTTCCGGTTCACGTCGGTGATAATATCCATGACTTCGAGTTGGTGCGCAATGTCGAGATAAGTCGTCGGCTCGTCCAGTAGTAAAATTTTCGGGCGTTGCGCTAAAGTCATTGCCAGCCAAGCGCGTTGCCTTTCGCCGCCCGATAATGAAATTACTTGCCGGTTTTCAAAGTCCGTCAGCTTTGTCAGTGCAAGAGCATTTTCTATTGCTTCTGAATCCTCTTGCGATTCCCCGCCGAAAAATTTTCTATGCGGAAAACGTCCGAAAGAAACTAATTGCCGGACGGTTGTATCTTGTGGCGCGTCGCGTTCTTGCGGAAGGATTGCCATTACCTTTGACAAATTGTTTCTGCCGACTTCGCGAATATTTTTCCCGTCGAGTGTAACGACGCCCGAAAATTTTTCGTATAACAGGCAAAGAACTTTGAGCAACGTCGATTTGCCTGCGCCGTTGGGACCGATTATCGCGGTGCGCTTGCCCGAAAAAAATTTATAGCTCACGTCCTGCAAGATTTTTTTTCCGCCGATTGTCACAGAAATATTTTCCGCTATTAAGTCCACAAAGAAATTTCCCCCAAAAAATTTTAAGCGCAACTAGCGAAACGCAGTGGAGCGTACCGGCGCGGCGATTTGTCCGATAAGTTAAACGGTTGACCGCGTCCGCTGGATGCAACGTCACGTTGCTAGAAGTTGTAAAGGTGCATGGTATTATTGAGGAGTTCAACTGAAAAAACGCCCTCGTCGAAAATCAGAATGTTCAACGCCATATTGTATTGACCTATCGCCCACATTTTACGGATACGAATTTCAAGAGCCGCGCAGATTATCAGACGAATTGCCGCGCCGTGACTGACCACAACAATATTTCTGTCTTCGTTATCGGCAATAATTTCGTCGAGTGCATTCATTATCCGCGCTTGGCTTTGCAGGAAAGTTTCGCCGTTAGGCGGCTGAACTCTGTCGGGCTTCGTAAAAAAATATTCAAAGCCTTGAGGATTTTCTTTCGCCAAATCGCTCAAATATCTGCCTTCCCAGTCGCCAAAACTCGTCTCGCGCAAGCCGCGTTCCTTTATTACCGGCAAATTGAATTTTTCCGCTAAAATATCTGCTGTCATTAAAGCCCGCGATAAATCGCTTGAATAAATCGCGTCGACCGCGTGGAAGGGCGCATGATCCGCCAATAAATGAGCTTGCCTTATTCCTTCGGGCAAAAGTTTAATGTCCGAGCTTCCTTGCAATTTCCCAACCTTATTCCATTCGGTTTCGCCATGTCGAATTAAATATATCTTAGTCAACTGACTCGCCCCCTTTGGAAATTTTTCTAAAGATAACAAAAAATTTTTTGAAAATCAACCTGAAATGCATAGTGAAAATAAATTGGAACTGTGGTATCATAAATGCGTTATTTTTATCTGCGCAGGAGAAAATCTCATGAGCATTATAAAAAAAATTGAACACAAGCTCAGCGGCTTTGAAATATCTACAAAAATAACTCTCGGCTATACGGCTTGTTTTGTCGTATTGCTGATTCTGATTAATGCGGCGATGTGGGGCGGCGTTATGAACGCGCTTTATCGCCCCGCCGAAAATAGCATTCTCCATAGCATGAGTCAAATAGAAAATGTTCTTCAAGAGCTGGAAGAAAATTACGCGGAATTTAATCCTAGCGCATTTCGCGGAGCATTAGTCGCGGGCGTAGTTTTGCGGGTCGTCGACGAACAAGGCGTTGTTTTCATTGACACCGATAAAAAATATCCTTCGATTGAGCGATTCAACGAAAATATTTTGAGCAACCCGCCAGTTTTCGCCCGCAAAGATTTTGAAGTTGCGCGAATTGGCTCCGCGCTGATTTATCGCGCCAAAATGAATTACACGCACGAAGGCACGACCGTCACACTATGTTTTTTCCGCACGATAACTTCAGAGATGAAATTTTTCGACATGCTGGAGAACATTTTAGTTGGACTCGACATTTTCGCTATAATCGTCGCGCTATTGCTCGGACGGTATCTTAGCCGCCGAATTTTGAGACCGATAAAAACTATGAATGAACTTGCGCGGGAAATTGCCTTTGAGAAAATGGGCGGGCGAATTCCTGTCGGCACCGCTAACGACGAACTTAGCGAATTGGCTAAAACGCTAAATAAAATGCTTGACCGTTTGCAGGGCGGCATAAATAAGCAACAAAAATTTGTCTCCGACGCTTCGCACGAACTCAGAACACCCGCCGCCGTCATCAAAGGCTACATTGAATTCATTGAGCATTACGGCACCGAAGACAAAGAACTTTTAGAAGAAAATCTTAAAATGATTGGCTCCGAAGCGCAAAATATGCAAGCGTTGTTAGAAAATCTTTTATTCATCTCGCGCACCGACCAGAACCGCCAGAAGTTGAACAAAAAGGATTTAGACTTAGATGACATTGTTGGCGATGTTATGCAGAAAATGAAAGTCGCGGTCAAGACGCATAAAGTTGAGCTGACTAAAAATGAGCCTGCGAAAATTTTTGGCGACGAAACGACAATCCGGCAGATGATTAGAATTTTTCTGGACAACGCAGTAAAATACACGCCCGAAGGCGGCAGTATTAGTGTTGGCTCGAAAATTGACGACGGGAAAATTTTGCTAAGCATTTCGGATTCTGGCATTGGAATTGCGCCGGAAAATTTGAATAAAATTTTCGATAGATTTTTCCGCGTCTCTGCTGAACAGCTTGTAAGCGAGGCGAACGGTAGCGGGCTTGGCTTATCAATCGCAAAGTGGATTGCCGACGAACACGGGATTAAAATTTCAGTCGCGAGCGAACTCGGCAAGGGCACGACTTTTACTTTGACTATTCCGTTAAAATTTTAAGTTTCAAGTTGAAGGCGAGCCGCTTTGACAACGTTTTTCATAAGCATTGCGACCGTCAAAAGTCCGACGCCACCAGGGACAGGAGTTATCGCGCCGGCAATTTCCTTAGCCGCGTCAAAGTCAACGTCGCCAACTAATTTTTTCGGCGCAATGCGATTTATTCCAACGTCAATAACCGTTGCGCCGGGGCGAATCATATCCGCCGTAACGAGTTTAGGCTTGCCCGACGCCGCAACTAAAATTTCACCTTCGCGAGCGACTT
>Ga0310697_10006830_pt1 | contig 10784 bp, 6 predicted proteins | sample 172DNAGHGlowgp2_FD_203883 | JGI IMG/M metagenome (GOLD analysis project Ga0310697, IMG submission 203883) | Sheep rumen microbial communities from Palmerston North, Manawatu-Wanganui, New Zealand - 1728 DNA GHGlow gp2 (v2) (version 2) | ecosystem: Host-associated > Mammals > Digestive system >...
TCCTTCCACGGAGCGATGACTTCCAGCTTCGGGTTCAAGGCGGCGTAGGTCAGTTCGAAACGGACCTGGTCGTTACCCTTACCGGTAGCACCGTGAGCAACAGCGTAGGCGCCTTCCTTTTCGGCAATCTTCACCTGGTACTTGGCGATGAGCGGACGGGCGAAAGAAGTACCCAGGAGGTAAGTGCTTTCGTACTTGGCACCGGCACGGACGGTGGGCCAAACGTAGTCTTCGAGGAATTCCTTCTTGAGGTCGAGAACGTAGCACTTGCTGGCACCGGTCTTCAAAGCCTTGTCTTCGAGGGCCTTTGCGTCCGGGAAGTCGTTCTGACCGAGGTCGGCGGCGAAAGCGATCACTTCGCAGTCGTAGTTTTCCTTGAGCCAGGGAATGATGATGCTGGTATCGAGTCCACCGCTATAGGCGAGGACAACCTTTTTCTTGGATTCTTTCTTAGCCATTTTTTTTGTCCTTTTAGGAAAAATTTAGACAGGACAAATATAGTAATAGTGGTTAGTGATCGGTGATTGGTGGTTAGGGTCGAAGGACATAATAATGCATCATTTTTTCGCAGGAACGCGGCGGCCCAGCAGGTCGAAATGCCGGACCGGCACGTTTTCCGGAGAAGGCCTAAAAATTCGTCTAATGGCAGACGGCCCCTCCTCGCCTCCGTCCTCCCCGATGGGCGCCGTCGGGTCTATCTCACGGACAGTCACGAACTTGTATTCCCCCTGCACAACATTATTTGTCGTCCCGTCAGTCCGCATCAGCACAATTCCATGACCTTCAAGAATGGCATCGTAGGCATTTGTAAGGCCATTGTAGTCCGCACACCCATCAATAGTCGCAACCCCGTTATCGGCGCCCGACCAATCTGTTCCGGCATCTTCGGCTACACCCACCAGTTCCCATTTTCCCGGCGGAGTCGCACTGCTGGTGGAATCGATATACACCTCCAGGCGCACCGTAGAGGCATCCTTGTTATAGACAATGTATTTCATGCCAATCCACTTATCCACCGGTAAAGTCGAACCACCCCACAAAGAATCCTGATGGCCAACACCCGACGTACTCCTGTAGTAGCTTCCCGGATGCTTCCATTCCTTCTCGAAGTCCCACTTGCCATCATGGCGGAAACGGGCATAATAAGTACTTGCATCGCAATTGTTTCCACCGTCAGAGGCATGTCCCAGAGCTCCACTGCGAACACCAACAACCATACCGCCCCAGTCAGGACCGCCAACAGAAGCACTTCCGCGCCGATAATATCCTGTATATTCCACATTTAAGAAAAACTGTCTGTTCGGAGCCCACGAAGTCTGGCTGTTGATATGAAACCTGGGGCCGCTGCTCCTCATCTGCATTATGCCCTGACCATCAATCTTGAAAAAAGGATTCGCCTCTCCGGCACTTCGGTTATCGGTCCAACCGGTCGGATCATCTGGATCACCGTCCCAATTAATGTCCCTCGCACTGCCGTTGGCCCAATGCCTGGAATCCCAGGAATAGGAGCCTTCCTTGGTCTTGAAAAATTTCTGGAAACCGAAAACATCGGTAGCCTCTTCGGCCTCTGCACACACGGCAATGGCCCCAGCTACAACCAGAACACCCAAACATTTTCTCATTACAAGAACCTCCGCATTCTAATATATTTTCAAAATGCCTCAAAGTCAAGATTTTTTTCGTTTTCTATATTCGGAACATGCATCTTTCCGACAGGGCCATAGGCTACATTTCCATGCTTGCCATCATCGGCATCATCGGACTTATTGCCCTTGGCATGTTCAGGGCCCACCACAAAGAGAGCCATTGGGCCATCGTAGATTTCGACGAGCTGGGTTCCCTACAAACCGAAGACGTGGTGGTTGTCCGAGGCTACAGGGTGGGTGTCATCAACCAGGTCAAGTGGCTTGGGGACCGTGCACGGGTCGTCATCAACTTTGACGAACCCCTGACTATCCGCGAAGGAACCCAGTTCAACAACGTGAACTACGCCCTGATGGGGCAACGCCGCCTAGAAATCACCCTTTCCCCCACAGGAAAGGTACTCCCCCAGGGACACATCCACCAGGGGCATTTCGAACCGGGTATTGCCGAAGCGCTTCGTCTCATGGAAAACGTGAACCAGCAACTGGCCAGCGTCCGCGTGATGATACGGACAATCACCAAGGGAGACCGCAAGCACCCTTCGGCACAGAAGATTTACGAAAAGGTCATGGGCACCCTGGAAGGAATCATCACGAATTCCGAGAACACCCTGAACGCCCTGAACCCGAAGCTGAACCAACTGTTTGACCAGACCAACGTGGCCTCCGAATACCTGATCAACCTGACAGGCCAGGCGGATTCCGCCGTGAAATTTGTCACCGCCGTGACCAACGAAAAAATCCAGAAGGCAAACGAAATCATCTACGCCCTGAACCAGGGAACCGAAAAGGCCAGCCAGGTCATTACCGAAATAGAAAATTCCCCCTCCATGAACGAGCTTCTCACCACCAAGCAGGCCGTGGACCAGCTGGTGAACATCATCGAAAAGTTCAACGCCCTGATAGCCGCCATCGACACCAAGGGAATCAAGATGTACGACGAAAACGGCAAGCCCGTAAAGTTGTTCACCTGGAAAAAGACCAACCTGGTAGGAAAAACCGCACGCCAAAAGGCCAAGGAACGTGCGGAAAAAGGCGAGCGCCTTCCGGACTAACCCATGGAACTCTCTCAGTTACCGGGACTGGGTCCCAAACGCGTCCAGGCCCTCCGCAAGGCGGGCTTCAACAGCATCGCAGACCTGCTCTACAACGTCCCCCGCAACTACCTGGACCAGACCAAGGTCACCGCCATCAAGGACTGCAAGGCCGGAGAGCGGGCGGTCCTTATCGGCACCGTCGTCCGGTCGGGAATTATCCGCGGCCGCAGGAACCGTTTCGTGGCCACCCTTACCGACGGCACCGGCGAAATGAGCCTCCTGTTTTTTCAGGGCACGAGCTATTGGGCAAAACGCATCCAGAACGGCTCCAAGTGGCTGGTTTCGGGAGCGGTAGGCGAATACCGCGGGCTACAGATGAGCCACCCCGACATGCAGCCCTTTGACGACGACCAGGAATTTAGCGGTGCAATCCTGCCGGTGTATTCCATCAGCGAAGCCTGTCGGGAAGCCCGGATGGAACAGAAATTCTTTCGGGGGCTGTACAAGACCATCTTCAAGTTCCCGGGACTTACCCTGCCGGGACTCTGCCCCAGGGAACTGACGGACTACCTGCACTTTGCCCCCGTCATGGAAAACCTGCGGACACTGCACCTGCCAAAGGAATTCCCCGCCATCTACAGGGCCAAGCGGGAAATGAAGATTCTGGAGTTGCTCCCCTTCTGCCTCCGCATGGTCAAGCGCCGCGAAAACCAGAGGCTTCGGGGGCACGAGAGGCAGATTGACCTGGGCACCGTCATGAAAATCCGTGCCGCCCTCCCCTTCCAGCTGACAGGCGGACAAGAGGCCGCCCTCAACACCATCATCGACGGACTCAACGGGAAAAAGCAGTTCCACGCCCTGCTCCAAGGGGACGTAGGCTGCGGCAAAACAGTGGTAGCCATGCTGGCCATGATGGCAGTATGCGGCTCCGGCGAGCAATGCGCCCTGATGGTGCCTACCGACATTCTGGCACGGCAACACTACAAGTCGTTAAAACCCTTCTTCGAAGCGGCAGGGCTCCGAGTGCAACTTTTGGTGGGCGCCACCAGCGCCGCCGAACGCAAACAAATTCTGGGCGAGCTCCAGATGGGGCTCTGCAACGCGGTCATCGGGACCCACGCCCTCTACAGCAAGGACGTGACATTTTCCAAGCTGGGCTTTGTCATCATCGACGAGCAGCACCGCTTTGGCGTAGGCCAGCGGGAAGCGCTACTTTCCAAGGGCGACTACCCCGACATGCTGGTCATGAGCGCCACGCCCATCCCGAGAAGTCTCGCCATGACGCTGTACGGCGACCTGAAGGTCATTTCCATCAAGGAAAAACCCGCAGGACGCAAGCCCATCAAGACAAGGCTTGTTACGGCAAGCAAGCGCGACGACATGAAGCGGTTCATCTGCGGCGAAGCCTTGAAAGGAAACCTCTGCTACTGGATTGCGAGCCGCGTGGAATCCGGCGACGAAGGCAGCGCCCGCAGCGTGGACGACATCGTGGCGGAATTGCGGAATTTTGCGACAGGCATAAACGGCGCAACAGCAAACGCCGGAACAAATGGTGCGCCCCTGGTGGTAGAGGGCGTCCACGGCCAGATGGACGAATCCGAAAGGGACGCCATCATCGCCCGTTTCGCTGCAGGACAGATCCACATTCTGGTGGCCACCACCGTCATCGAGGTGGGCGTGAACGTGCCTGCGGCAAACCTGATGGTCATCGACCAGCCGGACCGCTTCGGGCTGTCGCAGCTGCACCAGCTGCGGGGCCGCGTGGGTCGCGGCAATCAAGAAGCCTGGTGCTTCTTGATGCAGCCCGAAGGCGAAACGGCAGACACCAGCATGGAGCGACTTTCCAACTTCGCCGCCACCGAAGACGGATTCGAGATTGCGGAGTTGGACTTGCAGACCCGAGGAGCGGGAAACTTGGAAGGAAACGAACAGAGCGGTGCCTGGGTGTTCCGCTGGTTCGACTGGATAGAAGACCAGGAACTGATTTCACAGACCCTTGAAACCGCCGCCAACATTCTGAAGGACGAATCCGCCTTCGACGACAACGCCAAGGGAAAAATCCAGGCCTGGTACGCCGAAAAGCCCGTAGTCAACGAAGACGGCGTGCACTGACCGTGCACCTGCGGCTAGCCTACCCCAGCAATTGAGTCATGGTCCCGAAAACAAGGGCCGTAAGCACCACGTTCAAAAAGAACATGGCCCGCCTCACAATCATAAAGAAGAGGGGCTGCCAATGGAATATGCCGTCTGTCGGGTCCAGCAGTTCCTTCACCGCCAGGAATATGTTGATAAGCCCGGTCACAATGAGCATCAGCGCTCCCGGGAAAAATCCTTCGCCCCATACCAAAACCGTAAGGCCTATGCCGAAAATCATGGCGATGACGCCGATGACAATTTCCACCCGCAAAATCATGTTCTTGATCTTGCGCACCTTGTTTTCTACAATCTCTTTCGTCTCTTCAGCCAAAACAACCTCTCAAAAATCCATCCGTCACAGGCTGTAACTGGTAGTCACCGAAAAATGGGGCATTCCCTTCCGCTCCCCGTTCATGGGGAAGCTTACGTCCAGCTTGTTCACCAGCCTGCTGATGGACTTGGTCTGGATAAAACGGATACCCGCTCCCAGCACGTAAATCAAGTCCTTGCGATTGATATCCTCCAGTTCCCAGGCAGTCTCCCCTACACTTGCAAAGGCCACCACCACCGGCACCAGGGTCGCAATTTCGAAGTCAAAGAAATACCTGGGCTCGATGCTGCCGTAAACCCTGGCCTGCCCCGTATAGTAACCCGTAGGGAACCCAACAAATCCGTCGGAGCCACCCAGCGAAAGCTGGTAACCCAGGCGGGCGTCTTCGTACACATCCACCAGGCCCCGCAAGGCCGTAGAGAAGGAATTGCTGGGGTGGAAAATGTATTCACCATCAACACGGCCGTAGAAATCCCTGCGTTCCCCGTGGTCCAGGTAGAAGAACATCTGGGTTTTCAGGTTCAGGTGGTTCCAGCCGCTGCCCAGATACAGGTTGGTCCAAAAGTCCAGACGGATATCGTTGTTGTCGGAACCCAACTGCTCGTAGTTCTTGGAGATTTGCGCCTTCAGGGAATATCCCTTGTCCACGTCTTCGGTCCACTTGGCGTTGTGCAGGTTCTTCACCTTCTCGTAACGCAGGTTGGAATACATCACATAGGCGCCCAGGCGGGAATCCTTGCGCTTCGGCAGCCACAAATCCCACGCTGCAGAGGAATCGATGACATAGGTCTGGTCGTTATGGGTGAACAGGTAGCGGTACAGGCGCCCCTCTTCTGCTGTCTCCCGGTGGTAATCGTATGTGGCCCCCAGGTAGAACTTGCGCTGGGTACCGCCAAAGGAACGGCTAAACCGAAAACTCAAGGAGTCCTCGATAAAGTCCTCCACCTTCAAAAGCCGCACCGTTTCTTCGCCGTTGTATTCCAAGGTATCCTTCGTAAGTATCCCGGACTTGAACGCTTTCAGCTTTTCCGAGTTCAAAGCTACGAAGTTCAAATCTACGTCCTTGTTGTTCTTCGCAACGGTCTCGTCTGCGCTAGACTGGACAAAGTCGGCATCTTCCACGCCAAGCTCATACACATGTATGTGAGGCGTGGTAAGCAGATAGGTTGAGAATCTTGCCACAGAGCCCCGAGGCAAGTCCCCGCTTCCATAATAATAGGCAAACCGCTTGTTTTTGAGACCCGCCAGGGTATAGGCCCACTGGTTCACTCCCCGACTCAGGAACGGCACGTACATCTGCCAGCTGGCCAGGTATCCGTCGGTATTGTAACTGTAGAGCACGTCCAGGTGGTTGTAGCGGAAAAGGAAGTGCGGGTCGGAATACTCCGCCTGCCACATGTCGCGGAACTCGTCATGGCCGTAGTAAAAGCCCACCTTCTGGCCCAGACCGAGGAAGTTGCTCTCCTGGATGCCGATTCCGTAATTCAGGTTGTCATAGCTCCATTCGCTGCCCGAAAAACCAATGCTGAAAGGCAGCGTCAGGGTCCAGTTGTCGCTGGTGTAAACATCCACGAAGGTGGAGTCGCCCTGGCCACTCACCTGGATACTGGCGTCCGAAAGGAAGTTCTGATCACGCAAGAACCGTTCCGATTCCAGCATCAGGTTCAGGTCCACCACATCGCCCTCGTTGAACAGCAGCAACTTGCGGACCGTGGCCTCCCGGGTCTCGATATGGAGCACATTCAGCAAGTCGTAGGCCCACTTGTCGTACTTGGTGTGGTACTTGGAATCGTCGAAGGCGTCGCCGATGTGGTAGCGGATTTTATCTACCCTAAAAGGCGCCGTGGAATCAGCGGTTGCTGCGGCAGCAGTCGTAACAGAAGCAGCGGCGGAATCAGCGGATAAGGCCTGCGCGCCGGACACGCCCTCGGCAAAAACCGAGACCGCAAAGGCACAGACGACAAAGGGCAAAATCCGCATGACGGGGACAATATAGAAAATAGGGGTTAGGGGATAGGATCTAGGGGATAGAATCTAGGGGCTAGGTAATAGGTTGTAGGTGTTAGGGCTGCGGGTTACAAGAAGTTTGAGGCGTGTGGCTCGATGGATGTCATTGCGACCCTGGATTTGTTTCAGGAGCGTGGCAATCTCTATCCCAAATACAAGGGGGGAAGCCTCCCCCTCGGCGAAGCCTGTAGTCTTCGCCTACCCCCTCGTACGTCGCGCCTCTTTCCGCACTACCTCAAAAAAGTCATTTTCTGTCACTAAATTTAATGTAGATTTAAGGAGTAAAGAAAAGAGAGGTCCACTATGTCTTTTTGCGCTTTGGTCATCCTCATCACCGCCGTCTGTTTCTGCTCCACCGGTGAAACCAAGAAATGATTTTCATCCTCTAACTTGGTAACATGGGCTCAGCCCATACGAAAATTGTCTATTTTTTGCTTTTGTTTCTTAAAGCAAACACATGATTCTACGTAAGCCCGACTTTTATGACAAATTCAAATGCACGACCTCCCGATGCAGCGATACCTGTTGCGTCGGATGGGAAATAGACATCGACCAAGCTTCGCAAAAAATCTACGGCAAGGTGCAGGGAATATTTGGCGACAAACTCCGCGCAAACATTGAAGACGGCCATTTCAGGCTGCTTCCCCAAGACCGTTGTCCTTTCTTAGACAAAGAAAACCTTTGCGAAATATACAGGAACCTGGGTGAAAGCGCCCTCTGTGATATCTGCAGGGAGCATCCGAGATTCGTGGAAGTCTACGGAGACATCATGGAAAAAGGCCTCGGACTCTGTTGCGAAGAGGCGACGCGACTATTGCTCGAAAGCCAGGGTCCCCTCACCTTCACCACAGAAAAATGCGACGAGCCCGAAGACAACCTGGACGAAGACGACATTGAAATTCGTGACCAGGTCCTGTACGAAAGAGAGCAAATGTTCAAGGCACTTGGTGATTTTGACAAGCCTTTGGGTGAACGACTCTACACCGCTTTCGGCTGCACAGCCGAAAATCCGTTTGCACCCCTAGAAAACGCCCGGGCCTTGTACAATCTCCTCGCCAAGACGGCCAGTTTCGGACCCGCCTGGGATGCCGCACTTGCGCGCATCAAAACAAGCATAGAGAAGACAGACGGGAACATCCAGGACCAGGGCTACTTTTCCGAAACCGAAAGCATGCGCCTGCTGGCCTACCTCATTTATCGCCACTTCGCCAAGAGCCTTTACGAAGGCTTGGACCAGGGCAAGCGAAACTTCGCCCTATTCTTCTGGAATACGGTTCGATTTTTCAGTTGCGAACTAGCAGGCATCACAAGGAACAATGCGGACGAAGGCTCCCAAGATTCCGAACTTATCAAAATAGGAGCCATCAAGATTCTTTCTCGCCAGCTGGAATACTGCGAAGAAAACATGGTCCTGATCGAATCGGCACTGGATATCTGACAGCACACAGACCGCCGGGGCGAAAGTCCCCGTGGGAATGAGCCTTTCTCGCATGCGGGAACTGATTATTGGCGAAGACCTCCCCCACCTTTTTAGCAACCGCTAGTCCCGTTTTATTGCAGTTCTGTCGTTTCCCTGACCAAAGACCACTGAATTTTTGCCCCATTTTTCTATCTTTGAGCCCACTATGAGCAATTTGAAGAACGATTTGTGGGTCGGCGTGGACGTGGGTTCCACCACCGTGAAAATCGCGGTTGTAGATCCAGAGACCAGCAAGCTTTTGCATTATACGTACCAACGCCACAACGCCATGCAGGCGCAAAAGGTTTACGAGGTGCTGCGGGAAGCCCACGGGCTGTTCCCCGAAAAGAATTTCAGGGTTGCCTTCTGCGGTAGCGGCGGTCAGCCCTTCGCCGAAGCCACCCATGCCTTCTTTGTGCAAGAAGTGGTGGCCAACGCCCTTGCGGTGCGTGCAACTTACCCGGAATCTAGGGTCGCCATCGAGCTTGGCGGCCAGGATGCAAAGGTGGTGTTCTTCGAAAAAGACAAGACTACCGGCAAGCTCATCGCCTCTGACATGCGCATGAATGGCGTGTGCGCGGGCGGTACCGGCGCCTTTATCGACCAGGTGGCCGAACTTTTGCGCATCAAGACCGAAGCCTTCGAAGGTTTTGCCAAGCGGGGCCAGAAGGTCTACGAGATTTCCGGCCGTTGCGGCGTGTTCGCCAAAACCGACATCCAGCCCATGCTGAACAGCGGTGTGGCCAAGGAAGACATCGCCCTTTCCAGTTTCCACGCCATTGCCAAACAGACCATCGGCGGCCTTGCCCAGGGCATGGAAATCAAGCCGCCCGTGATTTTCGAAGGTGGCCCGCTCACCTTTAACCCCACCCTCGTTCGCGCCTTCAAGGAACGCCTGGGCATTACCGACGAGCAGGCCATTGTGCCGGAACACTCCGAAGTGCTGGTGGCCATGGGTGCCGCCCTTTCCCTCGGGTCCATGTTCGCCGATCAGGAATGCCAGTACCGCCGGGAAGGCTCCCTGGATTCCCTCATCCACTTCAACGAAACCCGCCAGGCCGAAAACAAGGCCAAGGCCGCCGCCGACCTGTTCTTCAAAAACGACGCCGAATACAAGCTGTTCCTGGAAGAGCACAAGATGGCGGGCAACAACTACCCCCAGCCCGCCTCGGGCTCTACCCTGAACGTTTACCTGGGTATCGACGCGGGCTCTACCACCACGAAGTTCGTCTTGATGGACGAACAGGAAAACATCGTGGACGGCTTTTACGCCAGCAACAACGGCGAACCGCTGCAGGTGCTCAAGAACGCACTGAACGAACTCAGTGACCGCTACGAGGAATACGGCTGCACCCTGAACATTTTGGGTGTAGGCACTACGGGCTACGGTGAACAGCTTTTTGCGAAGGCCGTCCATGCCGACTTCCACACGGTGGAAACGGTGGCTCACGCCAACGCCGCCCAGAAAATCTGCCCCGACGTAAGCTTCATCCTCGACATCGGTGGCCAGGACATGAAGGCCATCTCCGTGCAGGACGGCGTGGTCACGGGTATCATTCTGAACGAAGCCTGCTCTTCCGGCTGCGGTTCGTTTATCGAAACCTATGCCCGCAGCCTCGGCATTCCGATGGAAAAGATTGCGGAACTCGCCTTCAACGCAAAGAGCCCCTCTCAGCTGGGTTCCCGCTGCACCGTGTTCATGAACAGCTCCATCATCACGGAACAGCGCGACGGCAAGCAGCCCGAAGACATTATCGCGGGCATCTGCCGCTCCATCATCAACAACGTGTTTACGAAGGTCATCCGAATCCGCAACCTGAACACCCTGGGCAAGAAGGTGGTGGTCCAGGGCGGAACCTTCAAGAACAACGCCGTTCTCCGTGCCTTCGAGCAGTACACCGGCCTAAAGCCCATCCGTCCGGAACGTCCGGGCGAAATGGGTGCCATCGGTATCGCGCTTTTAACCAAGAAGTTCATGGAAGAAAAGCGGAAGACCGAACCGGAACTCAAGACCAAGTTCATCGGCCTTGACTCCATGAAGACCTTCAGCTGGCACAACCAGCCGGGCCAGCTCTGCCAGTACTGCACCAACCACTGCTCCCGCACCATCGTGACCTTCAGCGACGGCCAGAGTTTTGTGACGGGTAACCGCTGCGAACGCGGCGAAGTCA
>Ga0310697_10006831_pt1 | contig 10784 bp, 8 predicted proteins | sample 172DNAGHGlowgp2_FD_203883 | JGI IMG/M metagenome (GOLD analysis project Ga0310697, IMG submission 203883) | Sheep rumen microbial communities from Palmerston North, Manawatu-Wanganui, New Zealand - 1728 DNA GHGlow gp2 (v2) (version 2) | ecosystem: Host-associated > Mammals > Digestive system >...
CGGAGCCGGTCTCGATCGTGCCGGTCCAGTCGGTGTCGATCGCTTTGCCTTCCGCCGCCGCTTTGATCGCGTACTCATAGTACGGCTCCCAGTTGATGCGGGACGAAATGATGTAGGTGTTCGGACCGACCTTGACGGTGCTGCCGTTGTAGGAGACGTTCGGAACGCCCATGCTCTCGCAGGCGGACGGTGCGCCCATGGAGTCTGCGTGCTGGCTGATGAGAACGCAGCCGTTGTTGATCAGCTTCATCGCGCCTTCCTTTTCAGCGGTCTCGTCATACCACGAACCGGTGAAGGTGACCTCCATCGTGACCTGCGGAACGATCGAGCGAACGCCGAGGAAGAACGACGTATAGCCGGAAACAACCTCTGCATAGGTGAACGCGCCGACGTAGCCGATCTTGAGCTGGTCTTCGGTGATCTTGCCCTCGTCCAGCATGGCTTTGAGCTTCATGCCCGCCGCGATGCCCGCGAGATAGCGGCCTTCATAGATCGCCGCGAACGCATTGTGATAGTTGGGGAGATTCTCGGTGTGCGCCTTGGTGCCGGTGGAGTGGCAGAACTGCACGTCCGGATATTCCTTTGCCGCCATGATCATGTAGTCCTCATGACCGAAGCTGTCCGCAAAGATGACCTTGCAGCCGTTGTCCGCCATGTCCGCAGCGGTGTCATAGCACTCCTGACCCTCGGGGATGTTGGTCTTGATGACGTAGTCCTTGATGCCGAGCTTCTCGCACGCGGCTTTAGCGGCGTTGATGAAGTTCAGGTCATAGGTGGAGTTTTCGTCATGCAGGCAGATAAAACCGACCTTGATGTTCAGTCCCTCTTCGCCCTGCTGTTCGCCCTGGTTTGTCGTACAGGCAAACAGTGCGGATACCATCAGTAGGCACAGAACAATCGCCAAAAACTTCTTCATGTTTCCCTCCATACTCTGTAAAAGAATTTGCTGTATATCAACACATTGCTGTGTTTCAGCCGGATCGGAATCGTGTCGGAGTTCAAATATCTTACCGATTACATTGTACCGAAAAAGTAAGATAAAGTCAAGCAACGACGGAAAAGAACATTTTTTAGCGTCGAAAATATAGTTTGTACGCAAAAGAAAAAGCGGCAGACCGATCGGCCCGCCGCTTGAAGGGTTATTCGGTTGCGCGATAAAGAGCCTCGATCTCCTCCGCGGAGAGGAAGCGCCATTCGCCGGGGCGCAGCGCGCCGAGCTTCAGGGACCCGTACTGTTCGCGTTTCAGGCGCAGGGTGCGGTGTCCGACCGCTTCGAGCATGCGGCGGATCTGGCGGTTGCGTCCCTCGTGGATCGTGATCGAAAACGCCGTGCCGCCGGTCGTGGCGCGGCGGATGTTGTTCACCTTCGCGGGCGCGGTCATTCCGTCGTCGAGCACAACGCCGTTACTGAGCGCTGCAATCTCGGACGCGGACAGCGTCCCGTCGCAGACGACGCGGTAGGTCTTTTCCACGCCGTAGCGCGGATGCATCAGACGATTCGCAAGCTCGCCGTCGTTTGTGAGCAGCAGCAGGCCCTCGGAGTTCAGGTCGAGCCGTCCGACGTTGTACAGCCGGTACGGAAGCTCCGACACGAACGCCTGCACGGTTTTGCGGCCCGACTCGTCGCTCGACGTGGACACCACGCCGCGCGGCTTATAGAGCATCAGCACGACGCGCTTTTCCTGCGGCACGAGCCGTTTTCCGTCGAGGCGCACGTCGTCGTCCGCTTCTACGGACATGCCGAGGACGGCCGGGAGTCCGTTGACCGTTACCCGTCCGTCCGAAATGATCGTTTCACAGGCGCGGCGCGAAGCTACGCCGCAGTCCGCCATGTATTTTTGCAGTCGCATACGCCCGTCGGTCTCACCCGGCAAAGTCCGAGACCGTTCTCCGAAAATAGTACAGAAACCCGACCTTTTCGACCGTTTCGATCGCCGCAACGGGAACCGTGCATACCGCAATGCCGTTCCGGTACAGCGTTGCCGTTCCGACCGTCTGTCCGGCCGGGACCGGCGCGCAAAGCGTCGGCGCAAGCGCGACGTCCACGGTGTAGGTTCCGTCCCCGTCGATTTCTGTCGGATACAGTATACTCCTCTTCGGCGCGGCGCACAATGTTTTTTTCACGCCGTCCTGCACCGGGACCGAAAAAAACGTGTCATACGTGAGGAATGTTCTTGCCCGGTAATTCTGAAACGCCGCGTCCAGCATGGACTTTGCGGTGTTCCACATCGAGGGGCAGTTCAGCACGACGCCGACCGGCTTCATGCCGCCGCGCTCCGCCGCAAACACCAGGCACTTCCCCGCCGCCTTCGTATAGCCGGTTTTTACGCCGATCCCGCCCTCATATTCCCACAAAAGCCGGTTCTTGTTTTTCAGCTTGTGAAGGACGTCGCCCTCCGTATCGCGGTACTTCGTCTGCACGATCATGGCAAACGTCGGGTTGTCAAGCGCCGCGGCGGCAAGCAAAGCGAGATCGTGCGCCGTCGTGTAATGGTTCGGATCGTGCAGTCCGTTCGGCGTGACAAAGTGCGTATCCTTTAGTCCGAGCGCCTCCGCGCGCGCGTTCATGCGCGCGGCAAACGCATCCGTGTCGCCGTCCAAAAAGCAGGCGATCGCCACCGCCGCGTCGTTGCCGGAGGTCAGCATCAGACCGTAGACGAGATCGATCAGCGGGATCTTCTCGCCCGCTTTCAGATACATCGACGAACCTTCCGTGCCCGCCGCTTCCTTCGGTACCGTCACGGTCTCCTTTAGCCTTTCCGACTCGACCGCCAAAAGCGCGGTCATGATCTTGGTCGTGCTCGCCATCGGAAGCCGCGCGTCGGCGTTTTGAGAGAGCAGCACGCGGCCGGAGTTCGCCTCGATCAGGTACGCCGCCTGCGCCGGAACCGATTCCGTCTTCGCGGCAGACACGGCGTCCGCCTTTGCCGAACCGGCGGCAATCAGCGCTGCGATCACGCACAGCGCCGCAAGCGCGCGTTTCACGGTTCGTCCTCCGGCGCCGGTTCGGACTGCTGCCTGCGCACGTCGTCGATCGCCTCGCGAATCTCGCTCATCGCGGTCGGGATCAGCTGCACCAGCCGGTCGAGCGTGCTGTCGCAGTCCGCATGCAGGAGCGTGACCTGCCCGCCCTGCATGTGCAGGAACGCTTTCGGAACAATGGATACGCCGACCACGCTCGCGCCGAGGAACGGATACCGGTCCGCCTCGTTGTCCGGCTGCCCTTTTTTCAGAACGGTCTGCGTCGGAAAATCGCCGCCGCCCGCAAAGAAGCCCAGACATACCTTCGATACGGGGATGACCACCGCGCCGTTTTCGCCGCAGATCGGATTGCCGACAATGGTGTTCACGTCGACGATGTTTTTGATCTCGCGCATCGTCGTTTCAAGGATTGTTTCAACAGGATGCATACGTTGCCCTCTTTTCATTGGATTTACGGCTATTGTTTGCGGCATTGCGTTTCGCTATACGCCGCGCGCGCCAAAGCCCGAACAGCGCTTCGGGCAAAACCGCCATTGCGCGAATCGAAACCGTCCAGCGCAAAGTCGACTCGCCCGAGAGTCCTGCGTTTGCCGATCCGCTCTCCGCAAAGCGCGCCGTCAGCATCGACAGCAGCACCGCGCCGGTTCCCGCCAGCAGCACCGCGCGCGCCGGATCGTCCCGGATGCCGACCGTCGTTTTCGAATCCAGCCGCAAGAGCCGCACGCCCTTCAGCAGTCCGATCTCGCCGCCGGACCGTCTTCGTTTGATCAGCGGCACGGTTTTTTTGCCGATTCGCAGCGTAAAATACGGTTTTGAAAACAGCCGTACCGAAAGCCGCAGCGGGATCGGAAAAAGCCCCAGCACGTAAACCTTTGCGCGCACCGCCGCGCCGCGCACGCCGAGACGTACCCGCGCCTCGACGATCAGCGGCATGGAAAGCAGCAGCAAAAGAAAAAGCAGAAGAAAGACAACGATCAAAAGCGCCATATGCTTAGCGTTCCCGCTTCCAGTTTTTGCATACAAAAAGAACCGTCCGAAGACGGTTCTTTCGTGCGTTTTTTATCTCATACCCTTGTCGTACGGAATACCTTCCGCCTTCGGCGCGCGCGACTTCTTGGAGGTCAGCGCGAGAACAACCAGCGACACAATGTACGGCAGCATGTTGTATACGCTCTTCGGGATGTTCAGGTTGTTGAGGAAATCGAATCCCGTATAGACGCTGCCCAGTGCACGGAAGAGTCCGAACAGCGCTGCCGCAAGCACGATTCGAAGCGGTTTCCACTGACCGAAAATCATGACCGCCAACGAAAGAAAGCCGAATCCTGCGACACCGACATCAAACGACCACTGCGAAACGCCTGCCGTGATATACACAATGCCGCCAAGACCGCCGAGCGCGCCGGAGATCATGACACCCGCATAGCGCATCTTCATTACGTTGATGCCGACGGACGCCGCCGCCTGCGGATGCTCGCCGCACGCCTGCAGGCGAAGACCGAACTTGGTCTTGTAGAGCACGATATACGAGACAGCCAGCAGGAACAACGCGAACAGCAGGAACCAACTGTATTCCGTACCCGGCGCCATCAGCAGCTTATCCTTGACGCCGCTGTAAATCACCTTCGGAGAATTGTTGGAGCCCATGGATTCCGCGATGTTGATTGATTTTACAACAACGGTCGCAGCAGCAACGCCAAGCATATTCATTGCCGTACCGACAAGCGTCTGATCCGCTTTGAACGTAATGCTTGCGACGCCGAGCAGCAGCGAGTAAATGATTCCTGCCGCGATCGCAACGCCGACCGTGGCCAAGACCACCCATATAGCAGGCACCGCAGCACTCATGTATTTCAGGACCAGCGAACCGCCGAGTGCGCCGATGACCATAATGCCCTCAAGACCGATGTTGATGACGCCGGAATGTTCCGAAAAACATCCGCCGAGCGCAACAAGCGTCAGAACAGAGGTAAATACAAGCGTATACTGTATCAAAAGATCCATTATTGTTTACCTCCTTCCGTTTTTGCTTCGGCAGCCTTTTTCTTCTGAATCCTTCGTTCCTCCGATCGATCGATCAAACGGTTCATCGTTGTCTTAAAGAACAGAACAAAGCCGCAAAGATAAATGATAATTGCCGAAATCAGATCTGCAATCTGCGGCGGATAACTCTGCGTATTGAGGTTTAGCGCACCGCCGTCGGTAATATGCTGGATAAAGAAAGAGGAGAAAATCGATCCGATCGGATTCAATGCGCCAAGGAACGCGCCGGCGATTCCGTTGAACCCCATTCCGGGAACGGAGGACTGATTGATATCCCACTCTTTAAACCCGGAGAGGAAGTAGAGACCGGCTGCCGCACCGGACAGCGCGCCTGCTATCAGCATGGTCAGAATAATATTCCGCTTCTCCTTCATGCCGCAATACTTTGCCGCATTCTTGTTGAGACCCGTTGCACGAAGCTCGTAGCCGAGCTTGGTCTTTTCAAGCAAAACCCAGATAAGAATAGCCACGATGATCGTGATCGGAAGCGCAATCGTAACTTTTGTGTTTCCGTTAAAGAGCTTATCCAGTCCGAGACGCGGCAAAAGCGCGCCGGGATTCACGGCAGAGATCTCGATTGTGTCCTTCTTTCCGACCGGAGCAAACGGCGAAAGCAGCGTATTGACTGCATACAGGCTGATCCAGTTCAGCATGATGCACGAGATAACCTCGTTCACGTTGCAATATGCTTTCAGCAACCCCGAGATGCCCGCAAGAAGCGCACCGGCAACAATCGCGGCGAGAAGGCAAATATACCAGGGAAGTCCGAGCGCCAGCGCACAGTACAGACAGGCGCCGGCGGCGACGACATACTGACCTGCGGCGCCGATGTTGAACAAACCGACTTTGTAGGCAAAGAGCACCGACAAACTGCAAAGAATCAGCGGCATGGTCTTGACCAGCGTATTGCCGAGTTCCTTTAACCGCAGCCCCGAACTCTTCCGCACAAAAAAGTTCTTGAGAACACCGGTGATCGCGGCGTTCGCGCCCTTCGGTTCAATCAGCAGCAATACGATGTATCCGACAAATACGCCGATGACAATACAAAGCAGTGCCGCAAGGATCGACTGCAGCGCTCTGTTTTTCAAGATCTTTTTCATTTTACGACCACCTCATCTCTCTTCGCGCCTGCCATGTACAGACCAAGCTCTTCCTGTGTCGTAGTCTTCGGATCCAATTCGCCGACGATCTCACCCTCATACATGACAAGGATCCGATCGGGGACATCCATCACCTCGTCCAGTTCAAGCGAGATCAGCAGAACCGCTTTTCCCTCGTCGCGCTGCGCAATCAGTTGTTTATGAATGAACTCGATCGCGCCGACGTCGAGTCCGCGGGTCGGCTGCACCGCAACGAGCAGTTCGGGATTCTTGTCGATCTCACGGGCGACGATCGCCTTCTGCTGGTTGCCGCCGGACATCGAACGCGCCGTCGTAATTGCGCCCTGCCCGGAACGGATATCGAAGTTCTCAATCAGTCGCTCTGTATACTGCCGAATGTTCTTGCGTCTCAAAAATCCTGCTTTGTTTGTGAACTCCGGCTCAAAATAGCGTTCCAGAATCATGTTGTACTCAAGAGAATAATCCAGAACCAGACCGTGCTTATGGCGATCCTCCGGAATATGCCCCATACCATTGATGTTGCGTTTTCGGATCGGCATCTTGGTAATGTCTTTTCCGCACATGGTGATCTTTCCGGAGACCAGCGGTTCCAGACCCGTCAGACCGTAAACAAACTCGGACTGTCCGTTGCCGTCTATTCCCGCGATGCAGACAATTTCTCCCGCATGCACATTCAGACTGACGTTCTTGACCGCGTTGTTCTTATGAACTTTTGATGCGACGGTCATATTCTCAACGCGGAGAATCTCTTTGCCGATTTCCGGTTCTTTCTTTTCGACATGGAAGCTGACGTTGCGGCCGACCATCATGCGGGACAATTCCTCTTTGGTCGTATCCGCAATGTTGACCGTGCCGATGTACTTGCCTTTGCGAAGCACCGTGCACCGGTCTGCCGCCTCCATGATCTCGTTGAGTTTATGCGAGATGAACAGGATGCTCTTTCCTTCGCTTTTCAGATTCTTCATGATCTGCATAAGCTCCGCAATCTCCTGCGGCGTAAGCACTGCCGTCGGTTCGTCGAAGATCAGGATGTCATTGTCGCGATACAGCATTTTGAGGATTTCCGTGCGCTGCTGCATACCGACTGTGATATCTTCGATTTTGGCATCCGGGTCGACCTGCAGTCCGTATTTTTCGGACAGTTCCAAAACCTTCTTTTTTGCTTCCGCTTTTTTCAGAAATCCCAGGGTGTTCGGCTCAACGCCCATGATAATGTTGTCCAGAACGGAAAAAACTTCGACCAGCTTGAAATGCTGATGCACCATTCCGATCCCCAGGGCGTTTGCATCGTTCGGATCGTTGATCTTAACGACCTTTCCGTCCTTCTTGATGATGCCTTCCTCCGGCTGATATAAGCCGAACAGAACGCTCATCAGCGTTGACTTTCCCGCGCCGTTCTCACCCAAAAGCGCATGGATTTCCCCTTTTTTCAGCTGAAGCGTAATGTTGTCATTTGCGATAATGCCCGGAAAGCGCTTGGTGATATTGAGCATTTCAATGGTATACTCAGGTTGCGTATCATTCGTGCCGGGAATATTCGCAGCAATGCTTGTTTCCAATCTCACTACCTCCATCCTCTTTTTGCATTTTCATGCACCTTATAGACGCAATTTTAACATATTGTGTATTATATTTCAAGAGCAGATGTCCCCGCATCGTCTTTTTTTTGCGGGAGCATTCGCCTTTGATGCAAAGGAAAAGGGCCCGGATTTCCGAGCCCTTTATCTCACAGGGAATTAGCCCTTGATGTTGCCGTACGCATTGACGGTGATTTCGGTTGCCGGCATATCACCGATATCGTTGGAAACGGTGATCTCTCCTGCAAACATCTTTGCGACAAGCGCCTTGTAATCATCCTGCGTAAAGCTGTCCGCCCACTGGGTCGACTCCATCGGGATCTGGACGAAGTTCACCGTCGGATCGTCGCCGGAGACGAGGCCGAGGTTTGCAACTTTGCCCGCATACGCTGCCCAGTTGTCCTTGAGAATAACGTCGGTGAGCGTTGCCTTAACGGTTGCCGCCAGGCCCTTCATCGCGGAGGTAACGGTCATGCCCTCGCCGCCGAGGCCTGCGATGATTGCAGCCTGGTCGACGTCAACGCCGATAACCTTCGAACCTTCGACCTTCTTCGCAGCTTCAACCGCGGAGGTGTAGATGCCGCCGCCGCAAGCGAAGACGACTTCAACGCCCTTGGTCTGATACCAGGTATCCATGTAAGCGGTGATATCCGCATCGCCGAAGAACTGGTTGCCATAGACATACTCAACGGTCACTTCGTTTGCAATGCCGAGTTCGACAGCCGCCGCATTTGCGCCCTGAACGAAGCCGTAGCCGTAACGGATAACCGCCGGAACCGCCATGCCGCCGAGGAAGCCGAGGTGCTTATAGCCCAGCTTGACAGCCGCAACGCCCGCCATATAGCCGCAGAGCTCTTCCTGGTAGACTGCGCAATACGTGTTGCTGACATCCACAAAGTCTGCAAGGTTCCAGTTGTCCGGATTGTAATCATACTGCTGACCCGCCGCTGTTACAGCCGCCTCGAGCAGGTCGCCCATGGAAACGTCCAGAGCGATGAACTTGGTGTCCGGATACTTCGGAGCAACTTCGACAACCGTGCCCGCGAACGCAAAGCCCGGCATAACGATCACGTTGAATCCCTCGTCGATCGCGGCTTCCACAGCAGAAACGCGCTCTGCGGTGCTGTCGCCGGACGGCTTCTTGTAGGTGAACTCTACATTATTGGCTTCGCAGAACTCTTTGCAGCCTTCGTAGGTCGCCTGGTTGAAGGACTCGTCGGTGATATCGCCGTAGTCGGTGACCATTGCAACTTTATAAGCTGCGCTGGCATCCGGGTTGACCGGCTGATCCGGCGTGTCGGGGTTGACCGGCGCGTCCGTTGCAGGCGTGTCGGGGGTGTCAGGCGTTGCGGGGGTCGTCTTGCAAGCGACAACCGCAAAGACCATTGCCAGAACCATCAACAATGCGATGATTTTCTTCATTTGGAATTTCCCTCCTATTAATTTCTCCTGCGTTGCGCAGGAATAGTATGCACGATGAACGTACGAATGTATTATAACAGATACTTTTCGAGATGAAAAGAGGAAAGTAGCAGATTTTTCAAAAAATTTTGCGAATCCGTTCCGCTCCCGGATCCCCCGCGGATGCAAGCCGGCGTCGCGCGGCCGTGCATACAGAAAGAAATCCGGCCGCCTCAGCGACCGGATTTCGAATGAGATGTCTGAATTATTCCTCTTCGTCCGCCTTGAAGTTCGCGAACAGATCCGCAAGCGACGTCGTGGTCTGCTGTACGGGCGGGAGTTCATACTCGCCGTCCTCGGAGTTGCGGCGACGGCGATCCGGGCGGGACTCACGGCGCTCGCCGTTGTCCTGCGCGCGGCGCGCGCTGCGCTCCTCGCGGTCCTTGTTCTGCTGCTCACGCTGTGCTTCACGCTGCGCCTTGCGCTCCGCGTTGACACGCTCGCGCTCCGCTCTCTCCGCCGCGACCTGCTCCGCGATCTCGGGATTCTCCTCGATCAGAGCGTCCTTGCGGCTGAGGCTGATGCGCTTTGCTTCGACGTTGACGTCGAGCACCTTGCAGCGAACGATGTCGCCGACCTTGATCTCGTCTTCGACCTTCTCGATGCGGTGGATGCCGACCTGCGAGATGTGGATGAGACCGTCGATCGTCGGCTCAAGCGCGACGAACGCGCCGAACGGAACGATACGGACGACCTTGCCTTCCACGATGGTGCCGATCGGGTACTTCTCGGCCGCCATGGTCCAGGGCTTCGGCTGGAGCTGCTTGTAGCCCAGCGAAATGCGCTCTTTCTCACGATCGACGCCGAGGATCAGCACTTCGATCTCCTGGCCGATGGACAGCGCGTCGCTCGGATGCTTGACTCTGCCCCATGCGCAGTCGGTCACGTGTACGAGACCGTCCAAGCCGCCGATGTCGACGAACGCGCCGAAATCGGTGATGCGGCGAACGATGCCGTGGACCTTCTCGCCGACGACGAGCGAATCCCACTTCGCGGCCTTGGCTGCCTTGGCTTCCTCGATGAGGACCTGCTTGATGGACGCGACGATGCGCTTCTTGGCCTTGTCCGCTTCGAGGACTTTCACTTTGAACTCTTTGCCGACGTACTCGTTGAGGTTCTCAACGTACTTGGTGGAGACGTGCGACGCCGGAATGAACGCGCGGATGCCGCCGTTGATCTCAGCGATCAGGCCGCCCTTGACGGCTTCCTTGCCCACTGCGTCGTAGATCTTGCCTTCGACGTCCTCGGAGAGCATCTCGTCCCAGAGCTTCTTGCCTTCGACGTTCTTGCGGGAAAGACGGACGTTGCCTTCGCCGTCGTTGACCATCACGACTTCGACGTCGATGCTGTCGCCTTCCTTGACGACGTCTTCCGGACGGACTTCCGGATCCTGTGCGAATTCATTCTTCGGGATCACGCCGTCGGCCTTGTAACCGATATTGACAAAAACTTCGCCGTCCACGATCTGCAGCACGGTGCCCGTGATCAGCTGACCGGGATGGATCCGCTTGACGGTCTTTTCAAATGCCTGTTCGAAGGTCTCGGGTTCGGCTTCCGCCTCTGCCGCTTCGACTGCTTCCGCGACGGGCGCGGCCGCTTCTTC
>Ga0310697_10006833_pt1 | contig 10784 bp, 2 predicted proteins | sample 172DNAGHGlowgp2_FD_203883 | JGI IMG/M metagenome (GOLD analysis project Ga0310697, IMG submission 203883) | Sheep rumen microbial communities from Palmerston North, Manawatu-Wanganui, New Zealand - 1728 DNA GHGlow gp2 (v2) (version 2) | ecosystem: Host-associated > Mammals > Digestive system >...
CGATGCCCGGCGGCTACAACCGCGACCTTCAGGACTGCAAGGGACTCTACATGAAGGGACTCGACGTCACGCGCACCACGCTTCGCATCCTCGCGAAGGTGGTGGCCGGCATGACGATCGACGAGGGCGCGCTCCGGCGCGGCTTCATCCCGGGCGTGTTCGCGACGGACGTGGCGCTTCGCAAGGTGGCGGCTGGGACGCCGTGGCGCGAGGCGTACCACCAGGTGCGCGACAACCTGGAGGCGCTTTCCGCCGAGGATCCCGACGCGGCAGTGGCGGCGAAGACGCACACTGGAGCGACGGCCGGCCTAGACTGGGAACTGTATGCAGCGCGCCTGGCGAAGCTGGGCGATTCTGTGGCCGCGAGGCGCATGGCCTTTGACGCCTGCAGGCGTGCCCTGCTGGGATGAGGCGCAGACCGGTGGCTGGGAAGGCGCGAAGCCCGCTGCCGCTGGAAGGCACAAGTCCGGTGACTGGGAAGGCGCGAAGCCCGCTGCCGCTGGAAGGTGCCTGGGCCGGGACCTCCGGGACCTCCGAGACCTCCGGGATTGTGCCTGGGGTGGCGCTTCGCACAAGGAATAGGCTTGCGGGCTTCGCACCGGCAAATGGCATGGCGCGGGAGCATTAGCTTTGCACCGGTGAATGGCATGGCGCGGGAGCATTAGCTTCGCGCAGGTGAATGGCGTGGCGCGCAAGCGCGCCCCTGCCACCTCCCGGAGGTCTCGGAGGTCCCGGAGGTCTCGGCCCGCCCGCCTTCCAATGGAATCCCTTGCGGGCGGCCCGCCCACTCCCGGCGGCACCCCCTTGCGGGCGGCCCGCCCACTCCCAGCGGCACCCCCTTGCGGGCGGCCCGCCCACTCCCAGCGGCACCCCCTTGCGGGCGGCCCGCCCACTCCCAGCGGCACCCCCTTGCGGGCGGCCCGTCCACTCCCAGCGACACTCCCTCCTCCCCCCAAAAAAAATCCAAAAAAATCCACAATATTTTTTCTTCACCCACTTGCCCTTTTTGCCGCAAATGGTGTATAATAGCGTCAAAAAATTATGGACAAGTGTCGGCATTCGTAACAGATCCTAGTGGATAACTAACGGAGAATGGCATGAAGAGGAGCATTTTGTGCATATTGGCCGTAACGCTCGCGATGATCGCGAGCGCGTCTCCGGTCATGCCTAAACAGGCTAAGCAGGTTGCGCAGGCGTGGGCGCAGAAGAATCCGGGGTTTGGCGAACGGTCGGTAGCGTCCGGCAGTGCGGTGGCGTTCACCAACGAAGTGACGACCTTGTGGTATCAGGTGCAGATGTCGGACGGCTCGTGCCTGATCGTTTCTCCCGTGACCGAGCTGGAGCCTGTTATCGCGGTGCTTGAAAAAGTCGATGCCACGGAAGGCCTTCCTGAAGGCCACCCGATGCTCGCCATGCTGAAGGCCGACATGAAGGATCGCCTGACGAAGCTGGGCCTTTACCAACCGGCGCAGGCTTCCACAGGCCGGAGGCTCATGGCCGGGGCGTCTGAAGGCGAGGAGGACGCCGCGCCGTCTGACCCTGTGCTAGCCGACTGGGCGGAGCGCGGGAAGGCCAAGTGGGAGCGGCTTCTTTCTGGTGGACGCCAGCGGCTTGGGGCTGCCCCGGAACAGGGCGTCACCGAAATCGAAACCCAGATGGGCATCGTGGACGGCTTCGAGGAAGGCGGACGGTTCACGCACTGGAATCAGGATGCCGGCGGCGGCGGCTACTGCTACAACTACCACACGCCCGGCCATGCGGTGTGCGGGTGCGTGGCGACGTCGATGGGCGCGATGATGCAGTTCTTCGCAGTGACGGGATGCGTGAAGGGCGCGACGTGCCCGAGCGGGCTGGTCCGCGAGAATCAGGATCATGTCATCGGGGCGACGTACAACGGCGGCAACGCGGGAATGTACAGGACGCTTGGCGGCACCTACGACTGGTCGATCCTCGACGGCAAGACGGATCTGGCGGGCTACAACTCCCTTACGGACGCCCAGCGCGAGCTGCTGGGGCGCGTGGCATACGACTGCGGCGTGGCCGTGGCGATGGCGTGGACATCCAGCCAGTCCGGCTCCAGCGCGTACGTGATGGACGTGGCGGCGGCGCTCCGCGACGTGTTCGGGTTCAAGGACGCTCGCGCCGTGATAAATCCGACGGCGGAGCAGTACGTAAAGCTCATATACTACCAGTGCCGGGCGGGCGCTCCGGTGCAGCTGGGCATTACCGGGTCTGGCGGCGGCCACTCCGTCCTCGCTGTCGGCTACGGCGAGGACGACGACGGCGTCCCGCGCGTGAGGGTGTTCACGGGCTGGGCGGGCGCGGGAGATGCGTGGTACTCCCTGCCGTACATCACTACGGCGAGCGTTCCCGGCGGCAGCAGCTACAACTTCGAGGCAGTCCAGCAGATCGTCACGATGATCGGCTACGACACGGACGAGACCGTTCCGGTGGTGGGCCACATGGACGCGCCCGGCAAGGAGATCGAGGTAGAGGGCACGGGCCGCACGATCTACTCGAACGAGCAAGGTTACTTCGGGACTCGCGTCTCGCCAGGCGTGACGGTTACGCTGAGGTGCGACGGGAAGTCTGCCGAGGTCGTGGTCAGCCCGGACGCCGCCGTGAAGCCGGACGCCGCCGTGAAGGAGGGCAAGTACTGGGTGGATGACGTGGACGCTCTCTGCGGCGCCATTCCCGAGGAGATCGAGTTCATACTGCTGAACAGCTCAGTCGCGTACTCCTTCGCGCAGGCGAAGGCGATTGCCCTTGCGGAGGGCAAGGCGATCCTGCGCGTGAGCGGCAAGACCGGCGACGAGGCGACTACGGCGCTCCTCGACCGCATCTACGCCATGGACAAGGTAAACGAGGGTGGCTTCACGAACAGGTACGTCTACTTCTTCTCGTCCGCGAAGTCGACGAACCCCGTCCTGCCCGACGGCAACCCGTCCTTCGGCGTGTTCCTCCCGAGCGACGCGGAGCAGAGCGGCCGCTGGCAGTACGTGAACGGACGCCTTTCCTACGGCTACGGCTACTCGTCCGAGCTGCAGCAGACGGTGACGAACGACTACGACGTCGCCGAGGAGGAGATGTTCTACACGATCACGAACGAGTCGTACGTGGCCACGTGGGGCCTGTACGGTACCGAATTCTACTCGATGACGAACTTTCCCTACACGACCAACGACCTCGTCGAAAGCGTGGTGCCGCTCGTGCTGGACAACGGCTGGGCCGAGTTCTGCCGCCGGACGCACGGCATCAGGCTGACGGTGGAGTCCGATGCGGAAGAGACGGGACTCCCGTCCCCGACTTTCGGCGTCCACGACAACACGTATACGAACGGCCAGGAAGTCACCGCGATCGCGCCGGACGGCCTGGTGACGAACGGCGAGACCGTCATCTACGGATTCGACGCCTGGACGCTCACGGTTACAAACACGGTCTCCGGAGGAAGGGCGAGAACGAGGAACGGCACGGGATCGGAGGCCGTGTTCACGCTGTCGTCCAACGACGTGGCGACGCTCGTCTGGAAGCTCGAGCCTAAGTCCGTGTGGATTGAAATCGAGGATATTGAGGAGGGCATGCGTATGGGCGTCACTTCTCCCGGTACGGGCTGGTATCAGTACGGCAAGACGGTGACGTTCACCGCCACGCCGGAAGACGGTTGCCGTTTCGAGCAGTGGACAAATGGAAAGGGGAACACACTGCCATCCTACCTTAAATCGTACATAAACCGGGCGGCCATTACCTTCCGCGTGACGGAGCCGTTGTCCCTCTACGCATACTACTGCGAGGGCGAGCCCACGCCGCCGGAGGTCTCGACTACCAACCAGACGCTGACTGTGTTGTCGGGCGTTCGCATTGATGAAGACCCTAATGTTCTCCCTTACCTGTACTACGATGACAACATGCCGACGGTCGATGTGACTATATATCCAGGCGCAAGTAGCCAGCAGATGGAGATGGAAGAGGAGATTGATCTGCCGCCGGAGACGTATGCCGTCGCTTCCATTGAGGCAGACACTTTCACGGACAACTGGTACGGCTACAAATGGAGATGTACAGGCTGGGAGCTTTATTATACAAACAGTGTAACGCGGATCGCCTCCGGTTCCGGCACAAGGACATACGAGTTTGCGCTGAAGGACGGCGCAGAGCTGTACTGGATTTGGGAGCCTGTCATAGACGATTCCGGCGGTACCGAGCCGGAGCGCGAGGACGCCCAGGTGCCGGTGGCGGAGGACGGCGTGTCCTCTCCGCTCACGATCTACTCGAACGCAGGCGGCACGATCACCGTGGAGGCGAACATAGGCAATGCTGTCAAGGGATGGTGGTACGTCCTCAAGACGGCGACCGAGGTGGCGGGGCCGTACAGCACGGCGACGAAATCTGACGCTGGCGACGTGTGCGAGGCGTACGCGGAAAAAGACGGTGCGTTGAAGTTGCGCACCACGTTTGCCCCTGAGGACACGAAGCGGTTCTACAAGGTTGTAGTGGAGGATGAGCCATGACGACGATGCGCCTAGCTGCGGCGGCATTGGCCTTGTCCGCATTGTTCTGCGGATGCGAGAAGGAGCGGAAGCCGGAGGCGTCCGCCCCCGTGCCGCGCATGAAGGATCCCGCCTACACGAACGCCCTCAAGCAGGTGCAAGTGAAGCGCAAGGCGGTCGCGACGAGCCGTCGCGAGATCGTCGAGCAGATGGAGAAGCTCGTGGCGCGTGCTCGCAAGGCGCTGCCGGCGGACGCGACCGAGGAGCAGATCCGCAACGAGCTTCTGAACAATCCCCGGAAGTATCCCGGCTGGAGCGCGCTTTCGCGCGCGCTGCGCGAGCTGAACGCTAGCGCTGAGAACGAATTGCAGGAGGCGCGGCGCCTGGTGGCGTCGCGCATAAGGAAGGAAATGAAGGAACAGGAAGACTTTTCCAAGAGAGGCGGTGCCAAATGAAAACATACAAGACGTTCGGACTCGTTGCGGCCGCATGGGCCGCGATCATGTGCGCGATGCCTCGGTCGGCAAGCGCTGCGCCTGAGGGCGACATCTGGTCGATCCGGCGCGCGGCGGGCGGCGACCATGGGACGGAAACGCTTTCGATGGCCGAGAATCCGCTGACTGCCGGGCAGACCGTCAAGTTCAAGTTCAGGCTGCTCAACAGGGACCCCCAGGCGAACTTCGTCGAGCACGGCGGAAAGGCGGGCACCGACTGGGACAACCGCTGGTACTTCAAGTACGTCGGTGCGGGTGGCACGAACGAGGCCGCTGCCGCCGCAAGCCTCTACCCGCCGAAGATCGGCGTTTGGGTGAGCGGGCGCTACCAGTGGGCCGACGTCGAGAGCCTGGCGCTCGTCAAGTACGACGACGGCACTATAAATTACGATTTTACCGACCTCATCTGCTCCTACACGGTGCAGCCGGGCGACTTCGGCCTCCTCACGCTCGCCGCCGGCCCCGATAGCAATCCCGTGGAGGCGGCTGCGGACGGCACGGGGGCATCGGCCTACTGCCTGAAGAACAGCGCGTTCTGGGGCATCTACGACAATCTGACGACGACAAACAGCTGCAACCTGTGGCTGACGAGCCAGGCGGAGGGAAGTGTTCGCGACTATGTGACGTTCCCCTCCGACGACGTCCCCAGGTGGGTGCAGGACCGCGACTTGTCGCAGGCGGGAATCTACATCCGCACGGTCGATTTCGACTCGTCCACGTTCAATGACGGCACCTGGCGCAGGATTGCCGCCGGCGGCACTTCCGCGTACGTCAACAACGGGAACGCGAAGCGCGCGCCGACGCTATCCATCCCCGGCGGGGTGGCGACCGACCACACGGTGACGCTCTACGCCTGGACGGAGGACGAGACTGTCGCCTACATGAAGAACGGCGTGGAGTACGACTTCGGCGGCGGCGTGACGCGCCACGTGGTTCACATCCCGATCGCGCCGGAGGACGGCGAGACGAAGGAGATTCCCGGCGGCATCTTCGCGAAGGGCGATGCCGAGGGCCGTACCACGACGCTCTACCTTTCCGCCACGCCCACGAACATCTTCCGCTCTGGCGTCATGATCACGAACTTCGTGACCCGCACGGTCGCCGTAGGCCCGCAGGAGCCGCCGTCGATCGTCGTGACCATCAACGACCAGGCGGACTGGACGGCGGTGGCAGGACCTGTGAGCAAGTACGATCCAATCGTGCCGATCACCGTCGGGTACGAGGGTGTGGAAAGCTATGCGCGCGACTTGGACGTGACCGTCACCGCAGCGATGATCAACTCCTCCGCCAACCTTCTCGACTTCGTTGGCCTTTCCTCCACGAACAGCCCCAACCCCAGCTCCTACGGCGCGAGTGCGACCGTGAAGATTCCGGCCGGGCGTCCGTCTGCCTTCGTCTATGCCTACGTGAAGCGGGCGAACAGCGATACGGCTGACTCCGCGAAGGGAATCTCCCTCACTCCGTCGATAACGGACACTACGGCCCAGACGGACTTCTCCGGGGGACTCCACGCCGGCATCCTGCACATCCAGGCTGCGAAGCCGGTCATCACCTCTCCGGCGACCGACACGCTCTATCCCGAGGTGCCTGCCGGCGAGGCGTACGAGATGTCCTTCAACGTGTCCGACGCGTATGGCGAGCTTTCCGGCAAGTACACGCTGGAGTACACGCTTTCCGGCGTCTGGTCCTCGATGAACACCAAGTCGCTAGATATCGGCAAGCCGACCGGCTCCGACAACACGCTGACCACAAACCTCATCTTCAACACCACCACGTCCAACCTGCTGGTTCGCGTGAAAAACCAGGACGGGCACGTGTCCGACCCCATCCACCTGATCGTCGAGGTGTTCGCAAAGCCGCTCATCGGCGCGGTCCCTGTCGACCATCAGGGGGCTGACGGCAACCCGTCGCGCGTCTACACGGAGAGCGACGAGTACGCGAAGCTGAAGTACACGCTCGCTACGCCGTTCTCGCTCGCGGATCAAGGCTACATCTTCCTCGTGCCTCTGACGGAGGCGTCGTCGAACCTCGTCGAGACCACGGCGTTCGAGCAGGGCGTCCGCATAGAGCGCGGACAGTCGGAGACCGAACGGAACGCCACCCTGAGGCTTCTGGACGGTTCTGCGGCCGGCACGGAGCTGCTGTACGAGTTCGAGATCTGGAACAAGCCCACCAAGACGGAGGCGGGGGCCGTGCAGCTCGGCACGGGCACGGACGGCTACGCCAGCGGACAGCTGTCGCTCTACGTCGAGAACGTGGCGCCGACGGTGCAGGGCGTCTCGATGAGCGACACCCCTCTCTTCACGAACGGCGGCACGATGGAGGCCAAGGCGGCCAAGGACGTGACGAAGACGTTCAGGCTCGAGAGCGTCGACGAGCCGAGCGACATCGACCTGGACAGCACCGACAAGGAGTTCATGACCGAGTGGAAGTTCTACGAGGGCGGCGCCGTGCTTCTTACCACGAACGTCTACGGAAATCCATATACGGACGCGGCGGCCGTCCAGTACGCCTTCCACAACTCAGGCACGAACAAGGTGACGGTGAAGGTGCGCGACAAGGACATGAGCGACCAGGAGTTCAAGCTGGCCCCGGCGTTCACGTTCTTCGTCGAGACGCTTGACGAGCCGACGATCTCCATGCTCCCGTACCACGGCTCCTTCTACTTCACCGAGCAGAACGTCGGCTCCTGGGACGGGCGCGTGGACGTGAAGCTCAACATCGCGCCAACCGAGACCATAGTCGTCAAGATCGACGTCGAGCGCGACGGTCCGAGCGACGGCCTGACGAGCGACCCCGTTCTCAACACGAACCTCCTGACGTTTACCTCGGGGACCACGAGCCGCTACTTCTACTTCAAGGAACTGGACGGCGGCTCGAGCTACACCGTCAAGGCGAGCGTGATAACGGATACGCAGAGCGCCGACCCGAACAAGACCTGGGCGCAGTACTACCGCCTGGAGGAGGACGGCGGATATCCGATGGCCGTGGACAACGTCGCGCCTGTGATCCAAGGCGTCGCCTCGACGAACCCGGTGCCTGCCAGCATCGGCGTCCCGACGAAGCCGATCCAGTGGTCGGCGAAGGACGTCGTGCCCGACGTCCGCGAGGGAATGATCGCGAGCTGGACGGTCGAGGGCGGGACGATAGACGTGCCCATCACCTCCATCAACACGGCCCAGGGACTCGTCGGCGGTTCCTACAGCCCGACGTTCACGAGCTCCGGACACAAGACGGTGACGCTCACCGTGACCGACAAGAACGGTCTCTCTGACACGCGCAACTACTATTTCGTGATCGAGGCGTCGAAGGAGCTGTTCCTCTACCCGCTGGGGCCGAGCCACCGCGGCGCGGGCTCGCTCTTCTCCAACTCGTACCTCTCGGCTGCCGGACTCGGCGCCGGGCGCGTGTGGGCGGACGGCGGCACGCCGACAATCAGCGGATTCGCGCAGAAGTCCACGCTTTCGTCATCGCTCGACTCCGTGAACGTGTACGGCTACGGATACCGCGTGGGCGACCAGGCCACAGGAAACCTCATGCCGGGCAAGGACTATAAACTCACTCCCGGCGGCGACATGACCTCGGGATCCAGCGTCTACGTGTATACCGACGATCTCTACGACAGCTTCTTCTACTGCTGGATCCTGAACAAGAAGGAGGAGAACGGCAACTACACCGGCGAGATACTCGGCACGATCCAGCCGACAACCGGCACGAACTCGACCGATACGGCAAGGCATCCGGTGGGTCTGCCGGAGTACGACAAGGAGGCGGTCCAGTACGAGCAGCGCCATGTGGAGGCCGTCTTCTCGAAGGAATACCTGCCGGATGACAACGTCGGCGACATCAACCAGGACGGCATCCCCGACATCTACGCAGCAAGCGTCGCGTGGGAGGGCTACGGCGCCTCCTCCGACGGCCAGGGCGGGGCGGTCGCCACGGCAGGCGGCGGAAACCGCCTCTTCGAGATCGCCGGCTACGCGGGCGTAAGCGCCGGCGACCTGAAGCGGATCGCCAGCTACAACGGTGACAACGACTTCCTGCCTTCCAAGACGAGCGCGGGCGGGAACCTTATCCCGAACATCGCCTCCGGGTGGGCGACATACGGCGAGCCCTTCACGGCCATACTCGAGCTGCGCGGCTACGGTTCCGGCCTCAACTTCCGCGAGTCCACGAGAAATGGTCAGGGCCGAAACTCCGCCGGCACCTGGATTTCGGGACGTTCCTGGGTGAATCCGCCCAGCGCGCTCGACAGGGAGCAGCGCGACCTCCTGTACAGGGAGGCCGAGTCCAATGCGTGGGCCACCGTCTACGCCAGCGATCCGGACTGGACGCCAGAGAACCGCACCGACCCGACCATCGACGACACGGACGAGGACGGCATGCCCGACGGCTACGAGTACTACATCTGGTACCATGCCTACGTCGGCTGGATGGAAGACGGCAAATACAAGCGTCTCGAAGGGTCTCGCTTCCAGCTGGACGATATCGCCGTCGGCACGAAGATCACGCCAGATGAGATTGCAGAGGCGTTCAACCCGAACATCTACGCGGTCAACATGTCCGAGCGCGACACCGACATGGACGGCCTCACGGATCTCGAGGAGTTCGCGATCGGCAGCAACCCGGTCCACTGGGACACGGACGGCGACGGCTGCAGCGACTACTGGGAGGTGTTGCGCGGCCTGAACCCGCTCGTCGTCGAGAAGGACGGCGCGACGAACCCGGACGGCGACTACATGGCCTGGGCGGACGTCGGCAAGGAATACGCCGTGCTGAAGCTCCCGGACGGCCGCATGTTCGCGGTGGCGGGCAACGGCGGCGTGCTCGTGAAGAAGGACGACGACGGCAAATACTTCGTCAACGAGTCGGCCACGAACAATGTTGCCGCCATAGAGGTCTACCGCTACGGAGCGGCAGGCTCGTCGGTCATCCCGGTGAACCGCGGCGAGTGGGGGGCGCAGAGCGGCGTGGCGATCTGCGGCTCGTCGCAGCAGACTTACTCGGAGTACGTCTGCTCGGTCAAGCCGCTTGACACCGCGCCCATCGACTGGGGCGAGGACATCGAAATCTCAAACGTCACGGTGACCGTCGGACAGACGCTCTCGCTGATCCACGAGCAGGTGCGCGCCCAGTACGGGTTCGATCCGCGGACGGCCTGGCACAGGAACGTCAACGGGCGCGTCTGCGACCGCTGGGATCCCAACCTCAACTCGAAGGGACGCTTCATAGGTTCGGACTCCACCACAGCCGTCAACACGAAGGCGTACTCGAACCTCGACGAATACCTGCTTCTGAAGTACCGCTACAAGACGAAGGGCGGAGCGAACGACCTTGCGCGCGACTTTGCGAAGGACAAGGCCGATTGGCGGGCAAAGACGTCCGCGCTCGGCGGCATCTTCAAGGGCGGCACGACGAACCCGAACGTGCCGTACTCCGGCAAGACGTACGGCGACCTCGGCAAGTCGGCCTCCGGCGCGGACGGCGGTTCGCAGACGACGTTCGCGGACAAGACGCACGGCGCCGACTCCGACAGCGACGGAGTGCCCGACGGCTGGGAACTCTACGTCGGCTACGATCCGGGCGTCAAGAAGGACGGTATCGTGGATTCCGACGGCGACGGCCTCACGCTCGCCAGCGAATACGCCGGAACGGATTCGTGCACCGCCTACAAGTCCGCAACGACGTCGGAGGAAGGCACGGAGACGTCCGACGACACCGGGACCGGCGGCGAGGGCGAGGTCACGAGCGCGACGATCTACAACAACCATCCGGGCATAAAGAAAGGCTGGTACAACAAGTT
>Ga0310697_10006834_pt1 | contig 10783 bp, 9 predicted proteins | sample 172DNAGHGlowgp2_FD_203883 | JGI IMG/M metagenome (GOLD analysis project Ga0310697, IMG submission 203883) | Sheep rumen microbial communities from Palmerston North, Manawatu-Wanganui, New Zealand - 1728 DNA GHGlow gp2 (v2) (version 2) | ecosystem: Host-associated > Mammals > Digestive system >...
GCCCCGCTGAAAGTGCTGGACAATACGCTGTCGTACAACGGACAGATAGGCAAGTCGAAGATTTCCATATCCTACGACAACAGCATCTACTTTGACAACATCCTGCACCGCTACGATGCAGACCTTCAGACCATCTACGACAGTCGCACGAACGACGGCAACTACTACGGCAACATGCTCACGGCCACCTACGCCTACAGCGTCTTTGCCGATAAACTGCGCCTCAGTGTGACCGCCATCGAGGAATACAACATACTGCGTGGCGACACTTACGACCTGTCACGCAATATCTTCCGCATGAAAGCCTCCGTCACCTACCTCACGGGCGACTGGATGCTACGCTTCAACTACCACACACCTTACACAGCACTCGACATCCGCGAGCCGTACCTCATCAGCCATCGTCCCGTCTATGAGTGGCTCGTCAGTTGGAAGCACAAGAACTGGGCCGTTGAAGCACTGGTTCGCAATCCCTTCAGTCGCTACACCAAGCAGCACGTTACGATGGACTACGGCTGCTACCATCGCGACACCTGGAACTACAGTGAGGCCGACGGGCGCAACGTCAACCTGACCGTGACCTACAGCCTCGGCTACGGCAAGAAATCGGAGCGTGGCGACACCGACATCAACAAGAGCATCAATAGCGCCATTATGAAAGCATATTAAGCAATGCGAAAGGCCATCTTCATATTTATTGCCATCGTCCTCGTAGCTGCAAGCATCGATTGGATCCGCTCGTGCAGCGGCTTGAAGTCGCACAAGGAGGTCTTCGGACGGGAACTCACTTACGCTGACATGTACGAGTACAAGGATGCGGACTACGATTATGTTGTCCGCGTTCCCTCGTTCTTCACCGCCCAAGCAGATTCCCTTCAGGATGAGAAAGGCCGCATGCGCTTCGAGTATGGCGACCAGTGGATCACCGTTGTCATCGAGAGCCATGTGATGCACAACAACGGCCAATCATTAAAGAACGGTATGGACTCGCTGGCCCAAGTATTGAAAGCCACAGACCGCAAACTCGGCAGCGACTACTTCATCCTTTCTGGTCCGCAGTACGAAAACGGACGAAGCAGCGAGAGCTATCGAAGGCTACAGTTATTACTCGAAGGTCATGACCAATCACAAACTCTGGTTTGTCTATACGATGGTCTATCCCGACGACTACAAAGACATCCTCGCCCGTCTGTTTAAGGAAATCGATGACTGGCAGATATGGGAGCGTCCCCGTCCGAAACTGAAGCAGGGCGAGAGTCAAACGCCAAAACAATGACGCCACCATCCGCAAGGATATCACGTTCGAAGCGAAAAAATAGCGCCACTTTCTTTAAGTAGTTTAAGACTTTCACCCTCGGCACCCGATTTCCGGGCTTTGCCGAGGGCTTTTTTGTGCCGTTTTCCGTACCTTTGTGGCTCGGAATGACTCTCGGAGGGGGTTACAGCATGACATGAATGCCCCGAACGGGATATTTCCGCGAAAACGTAGTATATAATAAAAAGGTATAACAATAAAACAAAACGATTATGAAGAAAAGTATTATTACAATGATGCTCGCACTCGCTGCAATAGCGGGACAGGCGCAAGACGTGAACACATGCCGACCGATAGCAGAGCGCATCCTGACTGCTGCACAGGACCATACGCCAGACGGCATTGACGAACTGTTGGCAACCGACTTCCGTTTCACCAACATCAAACAGCCAGTGGCTGCCAAAGTGCTGAAACAGATTATCGCCCAAATGCCAGTCATGACAGGTTGGGAACTGGCGGGTACCGAACAGGACAGTGCGGGGCTGATGCTGCGTTACACCATAAAGAAGCCCGACAGCACCACCTCGGAGGCGACAATCCTTTTCAATGCCGATAACTTGGTGCTTGAAGCCAATTTGCTGCCGGGAATTTCGCTTGGAAAGGCCACCCCCACGGCTAAGGCTCAACCCGAGGTGAGCATGGTGTGCATCCCCATGCATCGTTATGGTGGACTGCCCATCGTGACCGTCACCATCGACGGCCAGCCGTGCAATATGTTCTTCGATTCAGGTGCTCCGGGCGTCATACTCAACAGCAAGTATTTCGATCACAACATCAACGGCCAAGTGATGGGAAACGGTGGCCATGGCGCAGTCGGCACGGGGACAGTCAACGGTATGCATCACGTAAAATTGATGGACATGGGTGGTGTTTCGCTCAGCGAGACGGATATCATGACATCTGACCTGAGCAATCTGGAAACCGTTGGCGTAGCTGTGCATGGCATCTTGGGGCAGAGCTACTACAAAGACTTTGATGTGCTGTTCGACTTCAAGTCTGGCGAGATAGTGTTGCTAAACCCAGACATCACGCACCAATGGCTACTGAACGAAGGCTACCACTGCCAGACGGTGAAAAGCGTTAAGAAAGGTCATTTGCTGACCTTCGACTGCCAAGTTGGCGGTGTGCCCGTTGTGCTTGCTTTCGACAGTGGAGCAGAATGCAACTTGCTCGCCAGCGATTGGCCACAACTGCATCCGTCCACAGTTAAGGGCATCAAGAAAGCCCACCTCACGGGCTATGGTGACGGACGAGCATCGATTACAAAGGGCAAGACCATCCTTACACTCGGAGGACGCACGTTCAAGAAACTGCAAACAGCTTTCTCCGACGTGTCTCATCTAAAAGAGAGCAAAGGCATAGATGGCCTCTTTGGTTGCGAGGTACTTGCCAAGCAAAAATTGCTAATCTCTTACAAACGCCAAGAACTGCTAATGATTGATTAAAAGCGCAAACGAACATGAACAAGAAAAGTATTATTACAATGATGCTCGCCCTCGTCACAATGACGGGACAGGCAAAGCAAAAAACGATCGTATGGGAAAACCCTGCAATAGGCTATTCCGACAAACCGTATTTTGAAATCCATAAAGTGGAACTAACGAGGGAAAAGACTGCATTACATGTCTGTGTGAAGCTTTTGCCTGCCTTGAAATTCCGTATCAAAAGCGCTTGCTATCTGCAATCCGATGGAAAGCGATATGAAGTCATTGGGAGTGACAGCATCCAATTGGACGGCAATTACATCACCCTAGACGACACAGGCAAGAAGGACTTCGTACTTTATTTCAAGCCCCTGCCATTAGATATTAAGGAATTTGATTTTATAGAAGGCTTGAATTATAATGATTTTCAGGTATTTGCTATTCACGACAAAAACTATGCAATGCCTGTTACGCCTGTACCTGCAGAATACTTGATTGACGATGCCGATGAAGAAATGGCAGAAATGAAGTACGATGCGACTCCTGCTACCATTCATTTCAAGTCTATCAACTACCGAAAGGCAATGAATACGAAAATCTATCTTGGATATGTCGATCTGAAGAACCCTGCAAAGTTTGAACGTATGGAGGTTAGATTGAACGACGAAGGGGAGGCAAACGCAAACCTTCCGATTAGCGTGCCACAGATAGTACAATTGGAGATTTATGCCTCTTCCTCATTCGCCTTTGCATACTTGGCACCAGGTAAGGAAGTGACCTATCTCATTGACATGTTGCGTGACGACTCAATCCCTTATAGCAAGTTTGTAGGTGCCAAAGGTTACTTCACCAACTTTGGAAAAGATCGGTATCAGGCCATGATCGATGAGATTACTGGGAATAAGCCTCAAGATCCCACTATCGCATTGGAAGATATACACGATGTGCAGACACTGATGAGATATTATGATGAGGAGCGGGAGAACTATAAAAAGTGGATCAACAAATCAACCTATTGCAAGGCAGTAAAACAATGGAAGACTCAATATGCCTACGAGCCGAGGTTTAGGTTGAAAGGCGAGTTGGATTCTTTGGCTCACACCCCAAAATTTAAAGACTATCTGCTTCGGAACTACACAGGAAATCTTTATGATAATAATATTGTGTTTGGCGTAAATTTCGTGAGAGCCAGTAAATACTATTCAATGATTGACGCGCGAGGCTTCAATGCAGACCTTGCCCGCTATTGCTACTATCTACCTCAGGCACTCGATTCCAAACCCGTAAAGAAACCGCTCATCGAAGACAAAGACCTTTCTGATCTCTACGACAAATATGTAGCCGAGACCCAGAAAACCAGTGTGGCCAACAAAGAAGGACTTGCCTCCAACGCCCATTATCTCGACATGACAGACGTCGCACCTGACAGCATCCTTCAAACCATTCTCGACCGCTACAAGGGCAAGACCATATTCATAGATATCTGGGCAACATGGTGCGTTCCCTGTAAGTTAGGGCATGAGAAGATGAAACCGGTCAAAGAAGAACTTAGCGACAAGGACATCGTATATGTCTATCTCACCTCGCCTACTTCGAATTACGAGGAATGGAAAAAATACATTGCTGACATTTCTGGCGAGCATTACTTCCTGACCGAAGAGCAGTTGGATGCCATATTCAAACAGTTGGAGGGTACGGGATACCCCACCTACGCCTTCTTCGCTCCGAATGGGGAAAGAACCACCTCTTTCTCTGGTTTCAACCTCGAAGCAATCAGAGAAGCATTGGAGAAAGCGCTCAACGAATAAATAAATAACGAACAATGAACAAGAAAATCATCATCACCTATTTGCTCGCCCTCGTCGCAATGACACGGGGACAGAGATACATGGGTATGAACTAAGATCGAGAAATAGTATGAGCATGTCGAACCCTCAAACAAAGAATTTGCACGATTTAAGAAGATAAAAAAAAAACGAAATGTCGAACCATATAAACGAAGAAAGAATTATGAGTCCTTAATTAAATATATATTAGTTGTGGATGTCGAAGATTTCACTGTCTTTGACTCCGTCGAAGGTGGAGTGCATATCGGAAATGCAAATTAATGCCAATTTATTTGGTATTTTGCTTGATTTGTACTATCTTTGCCACCAAATCTTATTGGAAAAAGGAGCCAAGTCGTTCGAACAACACGAACTCTAGCCGGTAAGTAAAGTTATTAATGTAAAATACATGCGACGAATGGCCAATTTTTTTAATGATTAACAACCAACTAAAAAAACAAATAATCAACAATTATGAACTTCTCTTGTAAAATCAAGAAGTTTTGCGACGGGATGTTTGTCTATGATCACCTTCTCGAGGATGAAGGGGCTATCCATATCCCGTTTGCACTGAGTTTCTTTGTAACCATCACCACTATCGTAGGACAGTTGAAGCAGTTCCTCATTGATCTGAAAAACCATGTGTGTCATGAAATACCGGATATCAACATCGAACAGATGGACGTTGATAAGATCATGAGCCCGAAGTTCAAGCGGGACATGGAGGGATTTGGCGACATCACCATGAGGGAACTGCTGGAAAACTTGTTTGGCCCATTCCTGGACAAGACGCCCCTCGAGTTTTTCTGTGCCATCAGAGACCATATCGTTCAGATGGTGCAGTATGTGGTGGAGATACGCAAGGTGTTGGATAATTCAAAGCCGGAACTCTTCGGCAAATACATTTGCAGACGCATCAAAGAGGGTAACTATGACGATGTGAAGGAAAATTACGCCAAATGGAAGAAAAGACATGCAGAGGTCACGATGGAGATGCTTCTGGCAAAGCAGGAACAGATGTTGAAGACGTATCTGGATAAGGGTATCATGCGCTTTGAGGACTCGCCTACGAATAAGATGATGAAGATAGTGGATTATGACTATCATACGGCCCATTTGGATTGTGACTTCCGGGATACCGAGGAATACAAAAAGGCATACACCAAGTTGATGGGCTATGCCATACGCAATGAAGGGATGCTATGCATCAACTACAACAAATATGGTAAATATGTCTTCAACAACTATGACAAGTTTTCAGAAGGACAGAAGCCTGCCCTGCTGGAACTTTGCGTCATCCTTGACTTGATTCAGGAAGACATGAAGGAACTGATGAGTCACGAGGTGAATTCTGTCCCCATGATCCAGGCGATGGCAAGGGCCGTAGAGCAGACGGTGGCGCAGGGCTACTGGTGGGCCAGTACGGCGTGGGCCGTGGTGTATCGCGTCTATCAGATGAAGGGCTATACGGGCAGCATCAGTCAGTTCGTGCGCGAGGTGGAGGAATGGCCCTGGCAGAAAAAGCCCGCGTATGAGTGCAACTATGATGCGGTGTGCAAGCCCATTCGCAGCGGCAGACTGGCAGGAACGCCAGACGGCTGGGTAAGGAGCGGCGCATCGTCACAATATGCCATTTTGGGTCAGGAACTGCTAAATGAGTTCCAAAAAGTGGAACTCCAACTCCAAAAATAGTTCCACTTGTTCCAAAAATAATCCCACCACTCCGACAATCTTTGTCGGAGTTTTTTCTTTTTCGTAACTTCGCAGCATCAACTAAATATTGTATCTATGATTCAACAGAAACTGAGTTTGTTCCAGTGCCTGACGAGCGTGCCGAGCAAGGCGGTGGGACTGGAGGAGGTGGTAAGGCTGATACGCTACGACAACGGCGTGACGGCAAAGACGGAGAACTACCGCAGGATGGCCTCGGTGCTGGGCAAGGAGAAGGCCGACGAGGAGGTGAAGAAGAAACTGGTGCCGGCATTCTCGGTGGGCGTGCTGTTCGACGGAAACGGGCGCGGGGCGGCGAACGTGCTGGGATTTACGGGACTGGCGCTGTGCGATATTGACCACGTCAGTGGTGAGGGGCAAGAGGTGAGAGGTGAGAGAAATGACCAAGCACTGAACGAGTCCTTTGAGAAAGCGACGGCTGACCCGCATGCGCTGATGGTGTATCGGACGATCAGTGGCGACGGGCTGCGCATCATCTACCGCTACGTCAGGGATGAAGGGCCTCTGACGGCCACGTCGTGGCGGGCGGCGTTCCTGAAGGGCAACACGTACTTTGCCGAGTTAACGGGCCACGACTACGACACGCAGTGTACCGACTACTCGCGGCTGAGCGGGATGGCGCACGACGAGGAGGTGTACGTGAACTGGGAGGCGGAGGCGTTCGTCGTCACCGACGAGGAGATACTGGAGGCCAACTTCGACGGACGGGGCGAGAAGGGCAAGCCGCGCAAGGAGTATGCGGCAGGCACCCACGCCGTGGCGGTGGACGAGGCTTGGCCCCGCGTGGAGCAGACGCTGGCACGGCGGCAGATGGCCTATCAGAGCGGTCACCACCACGACTACGTGATGCACGCGGCGTTCCTCTTCAACCGCTACGGGGCCGACCAGGACGAACTCCTGACGTGGGCGGCGCAGGAGTGGAGCGACTACGACACGAAGCAGCGCGAGGCCACCATCCGCAGTTGCTACAAGAAGACGCAGGAGCACGGCACGTGGCGCCTCAACCGGCAGGGGCGCAAGCAGAAAGAGACGTCGATGATCACCCTGCCCGAGATACGCCAGTGGCTCAGCCAGCGCGTCGAAGTGGTGTATAACCTCGTGACCGACCAAACGATGTTCATGATCAAGAACACAGCCGATTGGCTGCAACTCGACGAGCGGGTGCTCTGCTCCATTCGCGGACAGATAGCGGCAGACACGGGCAAGCGCGTGCTGAAACAGGACGTGCGCGACGTGCTGAACTCCGACTTCTCGCGCCTGTCCCACCCCGTGCGCGAGTACGTCGAGGCACTGCCCGCGTGGGACAGTCGCGACCGCGTGAAGGAACTGTGCCGTCACGTCTCGGCCCAGGAACCGCAGTATTTTGAGTGGACGCTGCACAAGTGGCTGGTGGCGGCGGTGGCCACGTGGATGAGCGACCTGTCGTCGAACCACGAGATTTTTGTACTTATCGGCGCCCAGGGCATCTACAAGACCACCTTCTTCCGCCACCTGCTGCCCCCGCAGTTGCGCATGTATTTCTGGGAGAACGCCCACAACTCCTTCTCGTCGAAGGACGACCACCTGGCACTGGCCGAGAACTGTCTGGTGGAGATTGAGGAGATCGACCTGCAGTCGCCCCGCGACATCTCGGAACTGAAGGCCCTGGCCACCAGCGAGAAGGTGAAGGAGCGTCGGCCCTACGCCCGCTTCCGCGAGGAGAAGCACCGACTGGCCTCCTTCTGCGGCTCGGGCAACCAGGAGCGCTTCCTCAGCGACGAGACGGGCAACCGGCGCTGGCTCTGCCATAAGGTGGACCACATCGACGACCCCCGCACGTGGGGCCTCGACTACGACCAACTCTACGCCCAGTTGCGCGACGAACTGCGGCAGGGCTTCCGCTACTGGTTCGACCCCGACGAGCAGCGGCGCGTGGAGCGGCAGAACGAGGCCTTCCGCATAGAGAGCGACGAGGAGCAACTGATACGCTCGCGGCTGCGCAGGCCCTCGGCGGGCGAGAAGGTGACGCTGATGAACTCGGGCATGATCTGCCAGTTCCTGAATGGCGGCGTGGTGGGTCGCGGTCTCTCCACGCGCAAGGTGGGCATCATCATGACCAGCCTCGGCTTCAGGAAGGTGCACACCATGCAGGGCAACTTCTTCGAGGTCTATCAGATACCTCTCGACCAGATACAGGCCACGCTGGCCATGACCGACACGCGGGAGGGCGAACCGAGCGAGCCGCAGGAGGGCGAACTGCCGTTCTGACCACGGGACGGCGGGCCGATGAACCCATGGCGTATGAAGGATATGAAGGAGGTTTTTGCAACTTTCTCTTATAGGAAATTATTTAGTCGGCCACTAAATGTTTTCCTTTATATAAAAGTTTGGTTTCTATCCTTCATATCCTTCATAATCGGTCAGCAACGGCTCCTGGAAGTATGGCGTTTATGCGCCGGAAGTATGATGTTTAGGCACTGAAAGTATAATGTTTACGCACTGAAAACAAGACTGTTATGACGATCAAGAGTTACCCCAAGAGCGAACTGGCTCAGTTGTATTTCCCCGACAGCGACCCGCACGTGGCCACCAACCACCTCGCGCAGTGGATCAAGCGTTGTCCGCCGCTGGTGGACGCCCTCGCCGGCTGCTACCAGAGCAAGAATGCCAAGTTCTTCTCGCCCCAGGCCGTCCGCCACATCGTCGAGTACCTCGGCGAGCCGTAAGGAGGGAACCGTTAAATGTTGTCACTTTTTCGGCGCAAGCGTTACGAGTTTGCAGGAAAATTCGTAACTTTGCAGCCGAGAATACAAATAAAACGTTGATATGAGCAAGTACGAGATACCTTTCCTCACGGCGTGCATCCAGGCCTTCGGGCGACGCTTCAACATGACACGACAGGCGGCCTTCCGCTACCTGCACAAGCACAAGGGGCTGGCCTTCCTCATCGAGTTCTATGATGTGGAGCACCTGCAGTCGATGGACGAGACGATAGACGACCTGCTTATCATCTGCCAAAAGAACGGGGGGACACTGGCATAGAAATCGTATGAACCAGCCCAGTCATCACCAGATAGCGACTTATCTCACTGACTACGCCCTGAGCGAGTTGGTGAAATATGTGATGGAAGACACGGGTTGCAGCATCGAGGAAGCGATGGAGCGGGTGTATAACTCGCCGCTGATGACGGCTCTGCAGGACGAAGAGGGCGAACTCTATGTACAAAGCCCCGCGTATCTGTATGAGTTGATGAAGTAGTAAGGTTTTCCTTAATTATTTGTTCGTTTGAGATCATTTCCGTAATTTTGCAAGAATTTCGGTGCGAATAAATGTTAATTCGGATAACGAAAAGCCATCGTAATTACGAGCATTCCTGCTTATTTTATTTTATAATTAGTCCCCGATTGGGGGCTATTTTTTTTATGTTTATTGCATTGTAACGTATCGTTGCGCATGATGCGCACGATTGGCGCTTCCCGAATGTAGTAATTTTGCACTATCAGAGAAACACTCTGATGGAGTTGTTGAAGATGCAAGTCGCGCGGTAGCAAATTTTACACTCTTCATTTTTCACTTTTCACTTTTTTGATTATGATTTTGTATGTATTGAAACAGAACAAGAACCGGAAGTCTCCGGCGTTCGGGAAATGGTTCGCCTTCCCCGTGATCGAGGAGACCATCGACCTGGATGCGCTGGCCGAACACATGTCGAACCACAACACACCGTACTCGAAGGGCGCCATCAAGGGGATGCTCACCGACATGGTGTCGTGCATCAAGGAACTGCTGCTGGAAGGTAAGAACGTGAAGATTGCCGACCTCGCCATCTTCTCGCTCGGCATCAAGAACAACAGCGGTGCCATGAGTGAGGAAGTCTTCACCGTGTCGAAGAACATCAAGGGCGTGAAACTGCGTGCCCGTGCTACCGGCGAACTGATCGCCAAGAGCCTGAACCTGGAGGCTACGCTGAAGAAAGCCAGCGCCACATCGAAGACGAGCGGCAACGGCGGTAGCAATGGCGGTGGAAACACTCCGACAGGCGGTGACAGTAACACTGGCGGGTCGCAGAGCCAGGGTGGAAACGGATCTACGCAGAGCGGTGGTGAGTCGCAGAACGGTGGAACCAATGGCGGAACCAATGGCGGTTCGCAGAACGGTGGATCTGGTAGCAACACTGGCTCAGGCACCAACGGCTCAGGAAGTAACATTGGCGGTAACAGTGGTTCGCAGAGCGGCACCGAGCAGGGTCAGGAGGGTGACTACCGACTGGTCATCTACAAGTATGGCAACGGCACCTCGACCGTGACCGATGACAGCGAGCAGGAAATCAACAGCAACGACCAGGTGCATTCCGGCTCAAACGTGAACGTCAGCGTCGTGTCTGTTGAGGGTAAGGAACCCATTGCGAAAGTCAACGGCAACCGCATCACGCTGACCGAGAACGACGGAACCTACACTGGTTCGTTCCAGATGCCTACCAAGGGCACTGTGCTGGAGATCAACTCCG
>Ga0310697_10006835_pt1 | contig 10782 bp, 6 predicted proteins | sample 172DNAGHGlowgp2_FD_203883 | JGI IMG/M metagenome (GOLD analysis project Ga0310697, IMG submission 203883) | Sheep rumen microbial communities from Palmerston North, Manawatu-Wanganui, New Zealand - 1728 DNA GHGlow gp2 (v2) (version 2) | ecosystem: Host-associated > Mammals > Digestive system >...
ACCAGAGGAAAGCCAGAAGACCTGCCTGGAATGCCGCTATCAAAACGCAAGCCCTCAGGACCAAGGGCCGCAAGAACAATCAGATTGGCAAAGATGAAACGACTATCAGCCATGGCTCTGGCGTTGTGCTGCCAGTGCTTTGCATCATGGGCTCAGACGATACTGAAGACCGACTCCCTGCAGGAGGTGGTCGTCACGGGCACCGGCACGCAGCACCTGCTGAAGAACGCTCCCGTGCAGACCGAGGTGATCACGCGCCGGATGCTACGGCAGTACGGAGGCAGTTCGCTGCAGGACATACTGAGCGGACTGTCGGCCTCGTTCGCCTTCAGTGAGGGCGACATGGGCTCGCAGATGCAGATGAACGGCCTGGGCAACAGCTATATATTAATATTGGTAGACGGCAAACGCCTGCACGGCGACAACGGCGGCGAGAACGACTTGGGACTCATCGACCCGCACAACATCGAGAAGATTGAGATTGTGAAAGGCGCCTCGTCGGCCCTCTACGGTTCGGATGCCATCGCCGGTGTCATCAATATCATCACCAGGAAGCTGGACAGCGGACTGGCCGATGAGAACATGCTGCGAGTGGGCAGCTATGGCGACGTACGCGAGCATCACGCTATAGGCCTGGGCATCGGCAAGGTGAAGAGCCAGACCAACTTCCAGCTGCAGCACAGCGACGGCTGGCAGAACACGGCCACGGAGGACCGGAGGCAGACGGAGTTTCTCATCACCGACTCAAGGAACAAGACCGTGAACCGACACACCAACTACCAGCTGTCCGAACGGCTCACCTACGAACCGCTGAAAGGGCTGGAGCTCTATGCCGAGGGCTCTGCCTACTGGAAGCGCATCTACCGACCCAGCGGCAAGTATCCGGGCGTAGACGTGAAGACCTACGACATGCAATACAACAACCAAAGCCTCGCCGCCGGAGCTCAGTGGAAGATGAACAAAACCGACCTGCTGACGCTCGACGTAGACTGGAACCGGCACGTCTATTCCTACGAGTTCACCGCCTTCACGCTGACCGACGGCTACGACCCCTACGGCAACTTCACCCCCTACTATCCCTATTTCGAGGGCGATGAGGAGACGCAGAGCGACCAACGCCGCACGACGGCCCATCTGAAGGGCGTGTTCTCCCTGCCGGCCGGCAACCGGCTGAGTACAGGGGCCGAATGGCGCTACGACCTGCTCAAGGCACCGATGCGTGTAGAGGGCGGCAGGGCCAGTGACCACACGGAGGCCGTCTACGTGCAGGACGAATGGCTCTGCCCGGTAAGCGGCGACAAAGCATCCATCCACCTGACGGGAGGCCTGCGGCTCACCCATAACGGACAGTTCGGCGCAAGGCTCACGCCCAAGCTTTCAGGCATGCTCTCACTGGGCGACAACTGGCGCATCAGAGCCACCTGGAGCCAGGGATTCAAGACTCCCACCCCCAAGGAACTGCGCTACCGCTACATCCGCAACATGAGCGGCACCTATCTCTACTTGGGCAACACCCAGCTGAAGCCGCAGAAGTCGAACTATTTCGCCCTCAACGGCGAATGGAACTGGCAGGGACTGAACATCACCGTGACGGGATACCTGAACAATGTCGACGACATGATAGCCCTGGTCACCATACCCAGCAGCCAGGCTCCGGCGGAATACATCCTGCAATACGATCCACGCAAGACCCGACAATACCAGAACCTGGAAGAGGCACGCACCAAAGGCATCGACGTGTCCATGCGCTACCTTATAGACAAGGAATGGACCGTGGGTCTGAGCTACAGCTACTTAGACACCGATGCCAGGCAATATGACACAGAGAACGAGCAGCTGACCGACGTGGTCATCGACGGCATGGCCCATCACAAAGGCAGCTGGTTCGGCACATGGAACCACCGCTTCACGCAGGGCTACAAGCTGGGCATCGGGCTCTATGGCCGCATGTCGACCAAACGCTACTACCAGCTGAACGGCAACGGCAAGGGATACCAGATATGGCGACTGACCACCACCCACGACTTGGGACACTCGAAATGGATGACGTGGCGCGTAGAAGCCGGCATCGACAATATCTTCAACTATTACGACGATACCCCCCACGGACTGCATCTGGGCACCACAACGCCCGGACGGACGGTCTATGCCACGCTGACCGTGAGGTTCAACCGTGGAGAAAAAGTGAAACTTTCAAATAACACTAAGTCAAACTATAAAATTTATGACAATGAACAAGATTAAGTATCTGATGCTAGCCTTCATGGCTGCATGCTTCACTGCCTCATTCCTCTCTTGCGGCAGCGACGACGAGAAAATCGTTGAGAAAATCGTCAACAAGACCGACACCGTCACGGTGAAAGACACAGTGAAAGTGGCCGACACCAACTGGTCGCGCTATCAGGAGATTGTGAACACCACCGTGAACAAGCAAAAAGCCCAGAGCAGGAACGAGAAGGTGATTCTGCTGGTGGCCTTCGGCTCAACCTGGCAGCAGGCTTTCGACACCTTCGACCGCGTGAAGGCCGAGTATGAAGCCGCCTACAACAACCAGGGCTACGACGTGTACATGTCGTTCTCGTCGGCCATCTGTATCACGCAGGCTGCCGCCGGTGAGAACGTTTCGAACCCCGACCAGCCCGCCGAGGTGCGCAACTACTACGACCCCGAGCACTGGCTGACGGCTTTCGGCCTGGCCAACTACAAGGAGATTGTGGTGCAGTCGCTCCAGGTGATTCCCGGCGAGGAATACCGCCGCGTGCGCGACAGCTACGTAAAGGACTTCATGAACAACAAGAACGGCGACCTGAGCGAGGACTATCTGCACAGCATCGACGGCAAGGTGGCCGTGGGCCGTCCCCTGATGGGCGATGATGCCGACGTGGAAGAACTGGCCAAGGTGCTCTATGCCGAGAGCGACGTGAAGACCGCACTGGAGAACAACGGCGTGGTGGCCTTCATGGGTCACGGCAATCCCGAGGGCTACGACTACTATGGCGCCAACATACGCTATACGGAGCTGGAGACAGCATTGCAGGAGCTGAATCCCCACTTCTTCGTAGGCACCGTGGACATGGAGAACAACTTCGTGGATGACGTGCTGAAGCGCATGACAGACAACAATCTGAGCGGCAACAACGTGCAGCTCTACCCGCTGATGTCGATTGCCGGCGACCACGCCCATAACGACATGGCCGACGCAGAGGACGAGGAGAGCTGGTACAGCGTGCTGAATGCCGCTGGCTTCAAGGCACAGGCCTATGAGACCAACTACCCGAAGAGCGAGGCCTGCTACACGAAGTATGAGGCTGGCGACGAGTACATCCCCGCCCTGGCCGAGCGCTCCGCCGTGCGCAAGCTCTGGATGCAGCACACGCAGGATGCCATCGATGCCATCAAGAACGGCGAGGGCATGTCGACACCTGTGACAGCAGTAGAATAATTGAACACAAAATGAACAAAAGACCTACACTTTTACTAATGGCAGTGCTCTTCATGGAGAGCACTGCCTTTTCGCAGATACACCTGATGGAACGACCCGACACGGCTCTGCGAACCTATGACCTGAACCCCGTCGTAGTGACTGGCTCAGGCCATCATCAGCGACTGAAGACGACCGCCACGCCCGTACACGTATTGTCGCGCCAGGAGATTCAGGAACTGGGCATCAGCACCTTTGAGGACGCTCTCATACGCATGCTGCCGCAGGCCTCGATGGCCCCCTCGTCGATGGGTACCTTCCTGCGGCTGAACGGTCTGGGCAACAAGTATGTACTCATACTCATCAACGGCCAGAAACTCACGGGCGACATATCCAATAACGTAGACCTGCAACGCATCGACATGGCCCGCGTGAAGCGTATCGAGATTCTCGACGGAGCAGCCTCATCGCTCTACGGCAGTGATGCCATAGGCGGCGTTATCAACATCATCACCGACCAGCCCACGAGCCAGTTGGTCAGCGTGGCCAGCTCCACCCATGTCAGCGGCGAGGGCAAACTGACGGAGAGCGTCACCCTCGATGTCTACAAGAACGGCTTCGGCTCATACACAACCTTCACCCACGACCGCGCCGACAGCTATCAGACCTACACGGAAGAATATGTGAAGGGCAGCGACACGGAGACACGACCCACCATAGCTCCGCTCTTCACGGGCTACCGCTCTAACCTCGTCACGCAGAAGTTCACCTATTCGCCCAACAGGAAACTGGCCATGAACGCCGGCTTCAGCTATAACCACAAGATAACCGACCGCCCAGAGACACGCCCCGACGTGACGGGCGGCACCGACTACGAGATGCGCTACAAGACGCTGCGCTGGACGGCAGGCGGCATCTACAAGTTCGACCGCCGCAACTCCGTACAGGCCGACCTGACCATCGACCGCTTCCGCTACGGCAAGGAGTACGACGCGGCTACAGCCAACTATGAGGCAGGCGACTATGTGCAGTCGAAAAAACAGCGCAACATTGAGCGGCAGCTCAAGGCCATCCTCGGCCTGACACCCCAAGGCACCACCATCGTAGGCACCGACTGGCGACTGGACAAGCTCATCGCCTCGTCGGGAAACATCAACGAAGAGACCTACACACTGGCTTACTACGCCCAGCACGAGGAACCGTTCCTGGGACACTTCACAGCCACCGTGGGCGCACGCATGGACTACCACAAGGACTTCGGCGACCAATTCACGCCGAAAGCCTCGCTCATGGGCTCCTTCGGACCGGTGAACATTCGGGCCACCTACAGCGCAGGCTTCCGCGCACCAGGGCTCGACGAGCTCTACTACCACTACTTCTCCGTCAACCGAGGCAAGGCTCAGATCATCTTCGGCAACAACAACCTCTCGCCGGAGAAGAGCAACTACTTCTCGCTTAACGCCGAGTACCGCACAAAGCAGCTGGCCGTAAGCCTTACGGGCTACATGAACCGTATCAACGACATGGTGGTGCGGCAGGACATCGACGTGGATGCCACCTCGCTGGCAATGCTGCAGAAGGAATTTCCGGAGATGACGGCTGAACAGGCTTCAAAGCTCGAACGCTACTCACGCTACGTGAACAGTGACAAGGGCGACGTGAAAGGACTGACGCTCAACGTGTCGGCCAACGTCATCGAAGGGCTGAACCTCTCGGCCAACTATGCCTATACATACGCACGTAATAAAAGCGGGGAGGACTGGACGGTGATGGAGCGGAGCATCCGCAATACGGCTACCGTGGCCGCTAACTACCGTCATACGTGGGGACGCTATACGATGGCAGTCAACCTGAACGGCCGCCTGCAGTCGAAGACCTACTACACCAGCTATGAGAATGCACCCGGCTTCGGCATCTGGAACCTGAACACAACCCATACGCTGCGCCTGTTCCGCTGGGCTGACCTGGAGCCCAGCCTCGGCATCGACAACATCTTCGACCGCACCGACTGCCGTATCGACTCAAGCAACCGCCGGTACGCACTCTACTCGCCCGGCCGCCGCGTGGTAGCCGGTCTGCGGGTGCGCTTCAAATAATTCCGAATGGGCCGATAGACAGGAGCTTATTGTCCGCCTAAGTGGGAGAAATAGTCAAGCAAGTCCTCCCAGTTCTTGAACGTATCGCTGCCGTAGGCCAGACGCGTGGCCATAGCGTCACGCGTGGCTTCGGCCTCAATCAGGTAGTCGCCTAAGAGCAATTGCCGCTGATTGGTGAACACGGTGTGTCCCCATGCCGGCACATTGATGTACTCCTCCAGCCACTGAAGAGCCGAGGCGTAGGCATCGGGCGAGGCCGGGGCTGAGGCCACGAAAAAGAGCTGATAGTGCTCCGACAACTCACGCACCGCCTTCTGGCTGCTGCTCGTCGGCTTACGGTAACTATCCATCAAAGTCTCAATACCGATATAGACAATGGGCCGTTCGCGCCGCTCCTGACGGTCGTCAATCCAGCGGATGACAGGCAGCACGGAATGCATGAACGAGCGGTCGTTCATGCGATGCTCACCATGAAAGCGGATGGCCTGACAGTAGTGTCCGGCAAAGGTATCAAAGGTGTCAACCAGCGGGTCTTCGTCGCCAAACAGGCCGAAGACCCGCTGCTGCTCGCCTTCGTCAGCGGCATGGGCGAAGTTCTGCTCGCTTGCCGCCCGGTACTCCTTCACCAACGGTTTGTCCACGTAGAACTCCTGCACGCCGTCCTCGCGGGGGGAGAAGAACTGCTGCTTACCCGTCAGACCGTGGCTCTGCATGGTGTCGGCAATATGGAAGGCGGGGTTGGTCAGTATGCGGTCATAGCCATAAAGCTGCTCGGCAAACATGCCGCCCATTGATGTGCCGATGATGAGCGACGGCTGTTCCTTCTCGCACGTCTGGCGTAGCAAGCTTAAAGCCTCCTGCGGATGAATGGGCAGGTCGGGAGCCACAATGTGTGCCTGTGGCAGCACCAGCCGCAGACGGTCGACCGTACCCGACCGTCCGCTGGAGCCGAAACCATGAACATAAAGAATTGTTTTTCCTGCGAAAAGCTCGGGAAACTGCTTGATATACTGATTCTCCATAATTCGTAACGCTATTCTTTAACACATCGCTCGTATTAGCCGCCCGAGCCTACTGGCGGCTCACCACCTTGGCGGCCACGGGATGCTTATACCAGTCGAGCGCCTTCGTATGGTCGGCCGACCAAGTGATGAACTCAGGATAGGCATCCTTGATACAGGTACGCTCGGTGGGCCATTGCCACTTGCCGGGAATGACGATGCCGTGAGGATCCTGTCCCTTCGAGGCTATCTTGATGTAGTAGTAATCGTTTTCGTACATGCCCTTCTTGCTGTCCTCCACCATAGCACCGAGGATGAACGAGCAGGTCTGGAAGTCGAATCCCTCAGGCTTGGCCACCGTCACCGTGACAGGCTTTGCCGTTGCACCGCCGGTATTGACCATTGTTCCGCGGGCTACACCGAGCACCTCGTGCAGCTCCTGGCCGAACACAGCCTTGTAGTCCTTGTAAGTGACGGCAGCCTTGTTGTCGAAGCCCAGCCAGATGTCGTGCATGGCACCCAGAGCCACCAGTGTGACGTCGAGATTGTCGGCATTGGCGACATTCTCCTGCACCTCAATCACACAGTCGTTCATGTCGTAGTCGCCGAAGTCCTTGTCCTCCCATACGTAGGTCCACACCTCCGGCTTCGTGGGTACAGGGTCGACGATATCAGTTTCCAGCCGCTCCACGCCGTAGGGCATCCAGTACATGCGGTCGTTGTAGTCCCAGTCATCGCCGTCTTCGCAGCACACGACGACATACTGGTTGATCATGATTACCTTCACGCGCTCGTCATCGCCGTCGGGCAGCAGCTCACCGTTCTTGGCCACGTGGAACTGCACGATGTCGCCCACGGAAAACACCTTCGACTCGTCTTCGTCAGCATTGCGGCAGATGAGCTCATGGCCCTGCAGCTCATACTCCCTGACACTGGCGTCGTAGGTGTACACATTCCAGCCGGCGGGGTAGGTGTCGTGAATGAGAAACGACCCCATGCCGAACTCCTGCCCCTGCGGGAACCACTCGTAGGCAAGGTCGGTCTCGGCACCGCTGTTCCCCCCCATATAAGCTAAGGACAGTTCATGGATGGCGTAAGGGTTCTTTCGCACCTGCACCGTGTTGGTGTAGTTGTGCTTGCCCATCACGCCGCGGTTGTCGGCCCCTTCGGGCAGCGTCTTGCGCACCAGTCGGAGGTAGGTGAGGAAGTCCTTCATATAATAGGATGTATATTCAGGTTCGTAGCTGCGCGAAGCGTTCCTGCGCATGGAGAGCTTTCTGGCAGCAGGGCTATAGGCGAACGACACCGTCTTGTCGGTGCCGGGCACGAACGGCCGGGCAACAATCTGGCCTTTGTCGGTCATGCAGGCGGCATAGAGCACATCGGCAGCCTTGGGCACACGGAAGGTTAGCGTGACAGAACCGCCATTGGTCAGGCTGGCAGAGGCCAGACGATAGTTGTCGCCTTCGAAGGGATTGGCATCGAGCACCATCACCTCGCTGATATTGTCGAGGTCGGCATCGGCCGTAACCTGAATGTTGCACTCGGTGGTGAGCATCCAGTCTTGCTGCTGGTCGATGGCGACTCCTAAGATATTCTCAGCATGCGACACACGCTCCTTGTCGGTTACGCTGTATGGCAGCCTCTCATACTTCGAATCGTCATGGCTGCAGCTGGTAAACACGGCCAAAGAACACAGTGGCAATACTGCAGCAAACTTCAATTGGTTGATTGTTTGTTTCATTAGTTCAAAACAGTACGATGATTTTTTTAACATGGGATATATATATATAAAATAAGTGCGTGGTCAGAATTTCAAAAGCATGCTTGTTTCCTCGCCAACGGGCTGCTTCATGCTGTAGATGCAGCTCTGCTGCGTGCTGTAGTAGCGCAGCTGCAGCACCTCGCCGGCCGTTGTACGGAAGACGGTGAACGGCTTGCCCACGCTGCCTGCACCACGGCACTCATCGCCAGCGAAGACGGCCACGAGGTCGCTGCTCTCTGGTACGAAAGGTGTGCTTTCAGGCAGACCAACCGTCAGCTGGCCTTGCACAGGATACTTACTGCTGCCACTGAGAAGGTCGGGAACGAAGTCCTCGTCGTAGCCGTATGTGATTTCAGCGGCAAACGATTCCTTCCCTTGAAGAGTGAACACCTGATGGAGCTGTGCACAGTAGTAGCTCAGGCGGAAAATCACATTACGGTCGGTGCTGTTCCCCCTAATCTTCAACACGAAAAACGCATGACCGTCATCGTCGGCATTCCGCATTGAAGGCAATGCCCGGCACTCATCGCCGATAAACACCGTCATGCGGTCGTCATCGGAAGAGTAAGGTATCAGTTCCTCCTGCAGCTTCACCATGATGAACATGGAGCTCTCGTAATTCGAAGGGTCGGGAGCCATCCACGCCGGAGCCGCATCATTGCCCACAAGGTTGACACGCCATGAGGGTTTGCCCGCCACGGTCTCAAGGGAATAATCTGCAGGAGCTTCTTCATCCGATGAACAGGACCATAAGACCGATAAGCAGAACATCAGGAGGAGGAAGAAGAAACCCCTCCTCCAGTCCCTCCCTGCGAGGGAGGGTAATAGATAGCTTTGCTGTTTCATTCGTATTTTTACTTTATCAACTTTTTCATACCATTATAAATATACACGCCGCTTCTTGCCGGGGCCTTCGGCAGCTTCACGCCCTCAACGGTGTACCAGCCGGTCTGCGGCAGACTGGCCTTGGCGAAGCTTATCTGCGTAGGTTCTCCGGGACTACCGCTGATAACATTCGACTCATAGGTCATCAGCTCGCCGGTAGTGGCAATGATGTCACCGCCGCGCTCGATAGCAAAGGAGAGAGGCGTCCTCGCGTCTCCTTCGATGCTGAGGAAGAACAGTGGTCTTCCACCAACTATGGACTCAGGACGCTGCACTCTGGACTCAGAACTCGGAACTAAGCATCGCGCCTCGCCCACCTGTTCTCCATTGGCATACGCCACCAGCTTGTCGCCTTCCATCAGGTCGATGCCCGTAGGCTCAGCCACCATCGTCATCGTTGTGTGGAATCGCGAAGCACGGCTGGCACCGGTCTCGATGAACGAGGTGCCCGGCTCATAGTAAGGATATACGAACCTTACGGTGTCATTCTTCAGACGATGAATCATATATCCGTCGCCCGGCTTCATATACTCCAGCGTTCCGAGCCATGAGCCGCCGCCCCTGCCGTCGCTGACGAACATGGCAAACTCATGCTGGTTCTTTACCACATCGCCAGGCGAAGCCTCAACGAAGTAGTCGCTCAGAGCCGTTGCCACGGGGAGGTTCATCAGCGGTGTGTAGCCGATACTGTTCCAGCCCGGCTTCACCGTGATAGTGCGCTGAGCAGACGACTTATAGGCAGTACCCCAGATTTCTACATCTCTATCCTGTCCCACCTTCACGCGATAGCTGAACTCCTGCGACAAATTGACCTGGTCGGCAACGTTGTTGGCATTGCTCATCCACTTTCCGTGGCGATAGGTCATGGTCAGATCCTCCGAATCTTCCGTGAGGATGTCGCCCTCCTGCCAGGGGAATCGGGCAAGGATGGTCTCCAGGTTCTCAAAGGCCTGGTTCCAGACGTTGAACGAGATCCAGTTCCACCCCTCTAAGAGTTCAATCTTCTGCAGATAGAGGTCATCGGCCGTCAACTGCAAGGGTTTGTCGACGGTACCCACGATGGTCTGCTCGCCAAAGTTCACGATTTCCGATGCCGACAGCTGCATCGTCTTGCCCGTTGCAGCATGCCATAGTCGGAAGAAGAGCCTGTTGGCCACCGTCGTGCTGTCGTAGACGGTCATATAGAGCAAGCTGCGCTCCGATACCGGGTCGTGCTTGATATTGGCCACGCCCATGCAGCGTCCTCCCACTTCCTGGTCGAAGACTCCCACAATGTCGCGTGAATCGGTGACAAGGGTGTTGCCCACGTAGACCTGTGCCACGACGTTCATTGAATAGCGTTTCTGCGCCATATCCACCCACCAGTTGGGTTCGGAACCCTCCACCGTGAGTTCAATGTAGCACGGATCCGACAGTCCGTTCTCGTCGGTCAGATAGAGGATATAGTCGTAGACACCGACGTTGAGATCCTTATGGATGGAGATAGAGACAGTTTCCCTGTTCTGGGCATCAATCACATTGGTAGTCTTGTCGGGCGTCATCCATTGTGGCAGATTCTCTATGGTGTAAGTATGCGACTTACTGTCGTTGTTCACAATCTCCAAATAGATTTCG
>Ga0310697_10006836_pt1 | contig 10781 bp, 13 predicted proteins | sample 172DNAGHGlowgp2_FD_203883 | JGI IMG/M metagenome (GOLD analysis project Ga0310697, IMG submission 203883) | Sheep rumen microbial communities from Palmerston North, Manawatu-Wanganui, New Zealand - 1728 DNA GHGlow gp2 (v2) (version 2) | ecosystem: Host-associated > Mammals > Digestive system >...
TCTTCGCGGTGGTGGCGCTGTTCGCGTTCGGAGACGGGTCGATCTTCGACTTCGCGCTCACGATGCTCATCGGCGTGGTGGCGGGCACGTATTCGTCGGTGTTCATCGCGACGCCTGTGATGATGTGGTGGTACAAGGGCCGCCGTCCGCAGTTCGCCTCGCAGCCGGCAGTCGAACGGAAGTAATGGTAGGGTCGCGCGTCCCGCGTGACCGAAACGGTAGGGTCGCGCGTCCCGCGTGACCGAAAGGAAAATCAAGACCATGAACATCGAACTTCTCAAGAAAGCCCACGAGCGCGTGGCGTCCATTCCCGTGCTCGTCAACCTGATCTCCAAGCGCACGAAGCAGCTCATCGCTGGCGAGAAGCCGCTCGTCCGCCCGATTTCCTCCGACGAGGAGAAGGTGGACACGGCACTGCGCGAGGTCGCCGAGGGCAAGCTGATCTCCGAGGTGGACTTCGACGCGATCGACCGCGCCGAGGACGCGAAGACGCGCTGGCGTCGTCGCGCCGCGCTGAAGTCGATCTTCGCCGACTGACGCTGCGCGGCGGACCTTCCCCCGCTATGGCAGAAAAGAAGAAAAAAGCCGCTATCGGCGACCTGGCCGTAAACCGCCGGGCTTGGCACGACTATTCCGTACTTGAGAAGATCGAGTGCGGAATTGCGTTGACCGGGACGGAGGTGAAGGTTCTGCGCGCCGGCGCGGGATCGCTGGCTGGCGCGTATGGGGCCGTTCTTGGCGGCGAGTTGTATGTCGTGCAGATGCACATTCCCGTCTATGAGTTCGGCAACCGTTTCAACCACGATCCCAAGCGCAACCGCAAGCTGCTCGTCCACCGCAAGGAGGTCAGGGAGCTGAAGATGAAGACAGAGGCGAAGGGCCTCACGCTCATACCTCTGCGGGTCTACCTGAAGAAGGGCCGGGTCAAGCTGGAACTCGGCGTCTGCCGGGGCAAGGCACTGCACGACAAGCGCGAGACCCTGAAGAAGAAGGCCGTCGACCGCGACCTGGACCGCATCAATCGGTGAACGCGCGGGAGTCCTTCCAGTCTAGCGCCAGCGGCGGTGCGCCCATAGGTACTGCTCCGGATATTTTCGGATCGCCTCCCCTAGTCGGTCGTTGAGCAGTTGCGTGCAGGCCGCCCTATCCGCGTCCTTCGGGAATGATAGCGGCTCGCCTCCGACTAGACGGTAGCGGAACGGCGCGATCCGTACGAACGAGCCGACGACGATGGGATGGCCAGTGCGTATCGCGAGGCGCGTCGCGGTGGTGTACGTCCTGGCCGGACGGCCAAGGAAGGCAAGGGGAATCCCGTTGGCCGTATGCTGGTCCATCAGGATCGTCATCGCCGCGCAGTCCTTCTCCCAGGTACGGAGGGTTTCGGACGTGAATCCGTGGTTCTTGTCAACGATAGTCACAGGCCCCCTGAAGTGGTGCTTCTTCATCCAGTTGGCGACAAGCTTGTTGTTCATCACGCGGGCGATTGCAATCATCGGGCGCGCGAAGGAGAGGAGGTTGGTGGCCGCCTCCCACACGCCGTGGTGCGCGCTTACGAGCAGGATGGGCTTGTCGGTCTCCTCCAGAAGCAGCCGGACGGCCGCGGGATGTCCCTCCGAGACGTCAAGATGCTCGCGCCAGTTTTCGCGCGTGATGACGTGAGGTACGCGCAGCGCCTCGCAGATGTGCCCTGCCAGGTGTCCCCAGCTGGCTCGCGCGATGCGGGCGGCCTCCTTGGGATCGCTTGTTATGCCGGCCTTGATGATGTTGTCGATCGCGATGCGCCGCCGCTTTCGGAAAAACGGAAAGATGAGGCAAGCGAAGGCGCTGCCCCACGAGTAGGCGTGTCGGTCGATGAAGTTCATGGGCGGTACATTATACCATATCCGGCCAACGGAACCCCGGCAGCACCTCCGCGAGGGGCTCCAGCACGAACGCGCGCTGTCGCGCGCGCGGATGCGGGAGCGTAAGTTCGGGCTCGTCCAGCACCAGACCTCCGAACGTGATCAGGTCCAGGTCGATCGTTCGCGGCATGTTCCGAACCGGCCCGCGCACACGCCCCTGCGCCGTCTCGATGGCCTGCAGTCGATGCAGAAAGTCGTGCGCCTCCAGCGCGGTCTCGCACACTACGACCTGGTTGAGAAACCGTTGGTCGCGAAACCCCTCTGGCACGTCCACCGGCTCCGTCTCGCGGACGGAACTGGCCTTCACGAGGCGCGTCCCGGGCAGTGCGTCGATCGCGGCCCGCGCGTCGGCGAGTCGCCGTTCGCGCGGCTCGATGTTGGTGCCGAGCGAGACGACGGCCTGCGTCATGCGGCGCCTCACTCAGTAGTTCTCGGCCTCGATCTGGAAGTAGGCCTGCGGGTGGTTGCACACGGGGCAGACTTCCGGCGCCTTCTCGCCGATGTAGATGTGGCCGCAGTTGCGGCACTGCCAGCGGTTCTCGCCGACCTTAACCCACACCTCGCCCTTCTCGATGTTCGCGAGAAGCTTGAGGTAGCGCTCCTCGTGGTGTTTCTCGATGGCGGCCACGCCCTCGAACTGCCTGGCGATGTCCTCGAAGCCCTCGGCGCGCGCCTCCTCGGCGAACTTCCTGTACATCTCGGTCCATTCCTCGTGCTCGCCGGCCGCGGCGGCCGCGAGGTTGGCGGGCGTGTCGCCGATGCCGCCGAGGTGCTTGAACCAGAGCTTGGCGTGCTCCTTCTCGTTGAGGGCCGTCTCCTGGAAGAGGGCGGCGATCTGCTCGTAACCGTCCTTCTTCGCGCGGGAGGCGAAATAGTCGTACTTGTTGCGGGCCTGCGACTCGCCCGCGAACGCGAACGCGAGGTTTGCCTCGGTCTTTGATCCTTTAAGTTCCATGGTATTTTCCTTGTTTCTTTGTGTTTGCCGCGATATTCCGCGTCAGTTCTTCTCGCTTGTCGCCTTGATGCGGTCCCACGCCTTGTCGTAGAGCGCCTTGACCTTGGCGTCGTCGTCGACTGGCTTGAGGACCTGTCCGCGCTTGATCGTCTCTGGCGGCAGGACGATGAGCTTGCGGTAGTCGGCCTCCAGTGCGTCGATGCCGGGCTTGACGGGCATCGGTCCCATGATGTACTCCATGTTCGTCTTGGCGATCTTGCCGTCGTAGACGTAGTTCATGAACGCGTAGGCGAGGTCTGGGTTGGGGGCGGACGCGGATATCACCATCTCGTCGAACGCGATCGTGAAGCCCTCCTTGGGAAGGGCGAAGCCGATGTCGTTGCGGGGGGCGTTGCCCTCCTCCTCGTCGCCCACGATTACCTGCGTCGTGTCGGTGGAATATGCGTGGCCGATCCACGTGGCGCCGGACGGCACCTCGGTTTTGTAGCTCTCGGCGTCGAACTTGCGGATGTTGGGCTTCCACTTGAGCACCTCGTTCACGGCGGCCTCGATCTCGGCGGGGTTCCGGGAGTTGAGGGAGTAGCCGAGGGACATGAGGCCCGCGCCGATGACCTCGCGGATGTCGTCCATTAGCGTGACCTTGCCCTTGAACGCCGGGTTTTCCAGCACCTTCCACGACTCGATGTCGGCGCCCTTCGGGATCTTGTCCTTGGCGTACATGAAGCCGGTGTAGGTGACGGCGTAGGGGACGTTGTACGTGAACGACTTGTCGAGGATCTGTCCTGCGAACTGCGGGTCGAAGTTCGCCTTCACGTTGGGCATCTTTGAGTGGTCGAGCTTCGCGATGAGGTTCTCGCGCGCCATGAGTGGCACGAGGTAGGAGCTGGGCGTGATGATGTCGTAGCCCGCGCCGCCCGCCTTGAGCTTGGCGTACATCGTCTCGTTGGAGTCGAACGTGTCGACCACCACCTTGCAGTCGTTCGCCTTCTCGAACTCCGCGATCACCTCGGGGGCGATGTAGTCGCTCCAGGTGTAGATGTGGAGCGAGCGCGAGTTCTTTCCGCATCCCGCGATGATCGCTGCGGCCGCGATCGCGCCAACCATTCCTGCTCTCTTCATGTCATTGTTTTCCTTTCGGCTTTTGTTGCTGCCCGCGCGCGATGAGCTTCGAAAGGCCCACCAGCGTGCAGGTGAAAAGTAGCATCAGCGTGGATAGCGCGAACACCGCCGGGAGGTTCCGCGAGTGCTTCGTCATGGAGCTGACGTAAGTAGGGAACGTGTTCGTGCCCGCGCCGTTGACGAAGGAGGTGATGACGACGTCGTCGATTGAAAGCGTGAACGCCAGCAGGCCGCCCGCGACGATTCCCGGCAGGAGGATCGGCAGCTGGACGTGGAAGAAGGTGTACCACGGCCCCGCGCCGAGGTCGTAGGCGGCCTCGATGAGGCGGTCGTCGAAGTCCTGCAGGCGGGCGAGGATGGTCATCACCACGTACGAAACGCAGAAGGTGACGTGGGCTATGAGGATCGTCCAGAACCCGCAGTCCACGCTGCACGCCACGAACAGCATCAGGAGCGATATGCCGATCAGGATGTCAGGCATGATGAGCGGGGTGTAGACGAGCGCGTGGTGGACGGACTGGAGGCGGCTCTTCCACCTGTGCAGCGCGAGGGCGGACGTCGTGCCGATCACGCATGAGACGAGAGTCGCGAGGCCGGCGATGGTGAGCGAGAGCCAGAAGCTCTGCATGAGCGCGTCGAGCCGCATGTTGCCAGTGAAGATCATCGCGTACCACTTGCCGGAGAAGCCGGTGAAGCGCCCGGCTGAGTCGAAGAAGCTCATCGAGATGCCGTTGGGGATGAACCCGTACACGACCACGAGCAGGATCGGCACGTACAGGAACGCGAGCACGAGGGCCAGCATCGTCACGGAGAAGAACGAGCGTTTCATGACACTCCTCCCGCCGTCATCAGCTGGGCCGTGCGCACCTCGAGCCGCTTCTTGTCGCGCGCGTTCTGCCGCTTCCTCCACCACATGGCGATCCCCATCGGCACGAAGACGGAGACCGCCATCAGCGTGGCGAGCGCGGAGGCGTGCGGAATGTTGCGGTTCTGCATCGCTCGCATGAAGATCTTGTTGCCTATGAGGATGCAGTCCGTGCCGCCGAGCATCTGCGGGATCACGTATGAGCCGATTGCCGGGATGAACACCATCAGTACGGCCGAGACGATGCCCTGCCAGATGCCGGGGATGAAGATCTTGCGGAAGGCGTAGAAGTTTCTGGCGCCAAGGTCGCGGGCCGCCTCCATGAGCGAGAAGTCGAACTTCTCGGCGGCCGTGTAGATCGGCATGATCGCGAAAGGGAGGAACGAGTAGACGGAGACCAGCACGACGGCGACCTCGGAGTCGAGGATCGTCGTCTTCGCCGCGTCGATCGTGCAGGACGCTATGCCGATGAGGCAGTCGTTGCCGGAGCCGGCCGAGACGGGTGCGTGCGCGCCCTGCACCCAGGCGAAGAGCCAGTACTTGAAGTGAAGGTAGGCGTGGTAGCAGGTCTGAAGCCATCCGTCGGGATGGAGCATCGTCTTCCACGCGAAAACCCGCACGACAAAGCTCGTCCAGAAAGGCAGCATGATCGACCCGGCCACGATCGCCTGCCACCGCTTCGGCATCCTGGCTATCGCGTAGGCGCAGGGGAGCGCGAGGAGGATGCACCAGGCCGTGACCTCGAACGAGATGCGGATCGTCTTCCACACGATGGTGGGGTAGTCGGGGTCCACCAGCTCGCGCCACGTGGAGAGGCTCCAGTCGCCCACGCCGCCGTTCGCGGTGTGCCCGTGGAAGGTGAACGCCAGCACTATCAGCGCGGGGACGGCGAAGAAAAGCAGCAGCCAGACGAGCGACGGCAGCGTCACCAGCCACTCGGCCTTCTTCGACTTGACTGAATCGTTCATTTCTTTTCTGTTCCCAGTTCTTCCGGCTTGCACCTTTGCGGGCATTCGCCCTTTGGGGTTGCGCCGCGAATGATACTTTATTTCGCCCCCGGTTGCAAGTCGAAAAGTGACTGCGCCCGGCCTGATCCTCTCCATCGGAACGAAATGCACACGGCGGCGGGATTGTGGTATAATGTCGGCATGAAAAATTCAGCTCTCAACCTGTTGGCGGCGGGCGTCGTTTCCGCCGGAATCGCTATCTTCTCATCCGGCTGCGCGTCTTGCTGCGACGGCGGCAGCTGCGCCGCGCCGAAGTCGTGCGGCTGCGCCAAGGCGCCCGAGGCGTGCACGTGCGCCTCGCCCTGCGCGTGCGCCGACTGCGGCTGCGCGTACGGCAACTGGGCGCTGAAGCTGCCGTACCCCGAAATGAACGCCGCCCACCTGATCCTCGAGAAGGGCAAGGACGGCAAGCCCGCCGGACTCCTCCTCTGGCGCTGGGGAAGCCCCACGCCGGTCGACGTGACGGAGATCGGCGTGAAGTCGTTCACCATCCGCCGTCCGTTCAGCAAGCCGAAGGGCAAGGCGAACGACAAGTCCGCCTGGCGCGCGCTCTGCGTGAAGGCCACGGTTGACGGCAAGAAGCTGGATGCCACCTTCTGCACGGTTGACGGCAACGGCAAGGCCGTCGACAAGGTGGAGAAGCTCTGCGGCAAGCGCAACCCGCCCATCGGCCCCGCGCCAGACTTCGCCAAGGCCGAGTACGGCCAGCCCATCAACCTCCTCGCCGGCACCATCGCCGACTTCGAGCTGATGGAGAAGGGCAAGCTCAACGGCTGGACGCTCAAGGACGGGATCCTGTCCAATCGCATCGAGCGCGACAGGAAAGGCAAGTCCACCCACAAGAACGGAAACCTCCGCACGAAGCGCGCCGACTTCTTCGACTTCAACCTCAAGTACGAGGTGCGCGTGCTGCCCGGCTGCAACTCCGGCGTCTATCTGCGCGGCATCTACGAGATCCAGGTGCTCGACAGCTACGGCCGGCCCGTGGACAAGCACAACATGGCCGCCTATTACGGCCGCGTTACGCCCAGGGTCGCCGCCGAAAAGAAGGCAGGAGAGTGGCAGACCGTTGACGTGACGCTCTACAAGCGCCATCTCACGGTGATTCTCAACGGCGTCACGATCATCGACAAGGCCCCAGTCGTGGGCGTGACCGGCGGCGCGATGACGTCCGACGAGTTCGTGCCTGGCCCGATCTACATCCAGGGCGACCATTCCGACGCCGACTTCCGCAACATGGTCCTGACCCCCATGAAGTAACAGGACCCTTGGCCCGTTAGATCACTGTCCCTGGGTCGGCTCCATGAGGAGCGCGATCTCGGGGAAGTGTTCGAGGAATGTGGCGGAAAGGCCGGGAATCGACTTGAGCCGGTTGAGGGCGCTTTGGGCCGTGCGGTCCACGTCGCGGTCGCCGCTGCCCCTGAGGATGGTGAAGCCCAGCACCCTGCCGCCGGCGCCCAGCCCGAGCTTGACCTGAAGGGGCTGGAGTCCGGGATGCCACTTGAACGACTCCTTGTTCCACTCGCGCTTGATCGCCTGGGCGATTATGCTGACGCACCGCTGCTCCTCGCTCGTGGCGAGCTGGTTGCGCGCGCCGATGCGGTAGCCCTCGTTCATCTTGCGCAGGAACTCTTCCTGTGTGAGCGGCTTGTCGTGGGCGGTGGCCTTGCCGGTCTTTTTCATGGGCGGCGCGTCAACCTTCTTCGCCTTGTCGCGCAGGTCGAGCTTCTCCGGCTTCTTCGGCGGCGTCTTGACGAGCTTCGCCTTGTCGCGCAGGTTGAGCTTCTCCTTCTGCTTGGGCTTCTCCTTTACCTGCTCCACGGCCGGCACCTTGGGCTGTTCGATTTTCTCCGGTTCCGGCGGCTTGACCTGCGGCTTGGGTTCGGGCTTTGCCTCCTCCGGCTTCGGCAGCGGGTTGGGGTCGGGGTTCGGATCGTCCGTCTGCTCCGCCCACGGCGGGACTATCGTCATGTCGATGGGTATGATCACGTCGGGCGTGCGGAAGGCGATCTTGGCCACGCCCCAGAAGAACACGAACGCGGCCAGATGCAGGGCGAAGGCGTAGCCGAGCGTGCGCGCGCTAAGCACGCCGTCCGATGGCTTTTGCCTTTCCATGTACGTTCCGAGTTGCATTGGAGCCTTACTTCTCCACCGTCACGAGGGCCATCTTGTGGACCTGGCACTTGTAGACGACCTTCACGACGTCCATCACCTCGCCGTATTCGAGCCGCTCGTCGCCGCGCACCAGGACCGGCACGTCGGGGTCTTCGGCCACCTTGAGCTTCAGCGTCTCCTCCAGCGCCTCGAGCGTGGTGGGGATGTCGTTGAAGAATATCTTGTGGTTGACGTCCAGGGTGATCGTGTTCGCCTTGTTGTTCTTGTTAGGCAGCAGGTCCGTCTTTGCGCGCGGGAGCATGATCGAGATGCCCTGCTCGAGCGCGGGGATGGTGAGGATGAACGTCACGAGCAGGAGGAAGGTGAGGTCGATCAGCGAGTTCATGTCGATCGACGCCTTCCCGACGCCAGTGCGCGCGCCGCGTCTGCTGCGTCGGCTCATCAGGCGCTCCTCCCCTGGAACTCCAGCGCGATGCGGCCCATGAGGTCGTCCGCGAAGCCTTCGAGGTCGGACATCAGGCCGCGTAGCTTGGACGAGAGGTGGGTGTGGAGCCCCACGCCGGGTATGGCGATGAGGAGTCCGACCACGGTGGTTACGAGGGCGGACGAGATGGCCGGCGCCATCGTGGCGATGGTGGCCGTGCCGGCCGCGCCCATGTCCGCGAACGCGTCCAGAACGCCCCACACGGTGCCGAGCAGCCCGAGCATCGGCGCGAGCGCGACGACCGTGGATATCAGCCCCATGCCTTTCTCCAGGCGGATCTCCTCTTCCTCCAGCACATGCTCGCACAGCGCCTTCACGAGACCCATCTCGTTAGCCGTGAGCGCGGCGATCGCGCTCGCGCCCGGCTGGCGGCCCACTAGCATGGTGCGGGCGTCCGGCGTGAAGAGCTTCAGCAGGCGCTCGCACGTTGCGGTGTAGATGTTCTCGATCGCGGAATGCGCGCTGTCGTGGCGGGCGGTGTAGTAGTCCAGCACCTCGCGTCCGCCCATCACGTCGCGGCCGACGCGGCGCGTCATCAGCACCGCCGAGGCGAGCTGCCGCCACTTGCCGATCACTGCGGCCACCATCACGATGGAAATGGCTAGCTGCACGAGCACGATGCCCTTGCCCATGAGGCTCGACTTGAAGAAACCGTCTACGAGCGAACTTGCGAAAAAATCAACCATTGTCCTATTCTCCGTTTGGGGAGTTGATTATACCAAAAACCTTTCGACGCGGCACACGCTACTTGCGTTTTCCGAACGTTCCGCTCTTGACGGCGGAAGTCACCTGCCCTTCGGGCGGCAGGTCGGCCCGCGACTTGCCGCACGCGGCGAGAACCTTGTCCGTTGTCTGGAAGTGCGCCTTGCAGTGGTTCATCAGCCACACGGGGCCGTGCTTGCGCACCATCTCCTCGGCAAGCTCGCGCACGCGCGGGTCGCTGCTGCCGCGGGGGATCATGTCGAGCGGCACCTTGTCCACGGGAATGGGGCCGTCCTCCGTCGCCATCGCGCCGATCGCGCGCAGGAACTCCGCTCGCGCCATCACGGACGCGGCGGCCACGGCGATGTCGTCCTCTGCGCGGTGGCGCTGCTCCACCACGATCTTCTTGCCGCGCTCCTTCAGCGAGCGGCGGATCGTCGCCTCCGTGGGCGCGAACTGGTCCACCACCACCTTCGGGCACGCCTGTTGCTTCTCCAGCAGCTCCTCTATGCACGTGCCGTGCGCCCACGCGAGGAGGCGGTTGATGTTCTTGATCTTCGCGTAGAGGCGGTTGTACGCGGCGGGGCCGATCTTCACCACGGCGTAGCGGTCCGGGCCGAGCAGCTGGCGCAGCTTCCCGCCCACCGCGAGGACGGCCTTGTCCGTCATCTGCTTGCAGTCCTTCACGCCCATCTCGCGCATCGCCGCCGAGAGCGTCTCGTCCGTGTAGCAGCAGGCGACCACGAGCGGGCCGAAAAAGTCGCCCTTGCCGGACTCGTCGCTGCCGCCGTGGGCGGAGCTTCGCCCGGGGTCGAGAACGTCCTCGTAGCCGACGGTCGCCACGCCGAGCACGTTCGGCTCGAGGAAGAACTCGACGAAGTCCTGCGCCTTCGAGCCCTGGATGCAGAGCTTGCGGCGCCCGTGCTTCTCCTTCTGGTAGAGGGCGCAGTTGAAGCCATCCCCCTCCACGGCGGCCATGGCGTAGGGCACGGTGCGGGGGCGGTAGTTGCCGAGCGCAAGCATGGCGAGCAGCTTTTCCTGCTGCTCGGCGTCAAGCTCGTACGTGAAGCATGTCTTTGGTGTGGGCATAGGGAGGTTAATTATACCAAAAGTCAGCCCGCGCGTGGGGTGCCTTTTTCGGCTTGACATACACGAGGTGGGGGGCGCATCTGCGTTTCTCACCCATGCGTTTTGAGATTGGAAACAACCAGAACAACTGGCAAAAACAACTTTGAGAGAGGTGCGCGGGCTAACTCGCCCACGCTTTTTCTGTCTTCTGCATATCGTCTTCGATGGATTTTTGATATGATTGCGCCGTCACAATCGTGAAGGAGACTCCATGAAAGATGCAGCAGAATCGAGTATCCGTTCCAAAGTCGGCAAATGGGCACGGGCGAGTTAGCCCGTGCGCCAAAGGCAAGTTGTTTCAAATAGTTGTTTCCAATCATCAGAAGGTTCGGCGGTGAATTACGCGCCCACTCATAACCGCGCCAAGGGTAACCGCTAGGCAGAACACGTGAATTTTGCTACACTAGACGCAAGTCAATGAAAGTATTGTCAACAACCTTGGCGGCCGTTATGTCCGCTACAGCGTTCGGCCTGCATGTCGCGGTGCGGCCGGGGGCGGCGGAAT
>Ga0310697_10006837_pt1 | contig 10781 bp, 11 predicted proteins | sample 172DNAGHGlowgp2_FD_203883 | JGI IMG/M metagenome (GOLD analysis project Ga0310697, IMG submission 203883) | Sheep rumen microbial communities from Palmerston North, Manawatu-Wanganui, New Zealand - 1728 DNA GHGlow gp2 (v2) (version 2) | ecosystem: Host-associated > Mammals > Digestive system >...
ACCGAGGTAAAATGGAGCTTGGTAATATTGAATTTTGCGCTAGTCGCTGTAAGCCAGTCCTTGAAAATACGACTTTCCAAAATCAAGGGGTAGTCGGACTCGGCGATTTCAGAAGCAAAAGAGTATTCCATAATTAGTTTTCAGTTACTACTCAAAACTCACAACCCACAACTATCTCCGCTTATTCGGATTCACGTCGGTTGCCACAGTTGCTTTTTCCCATATACCACGCAGGGAATCCATACTAACAGAGTCTGGAACCATACGCTTATAGTTCAAATCATACCAGAACATGTCTTTCTGGGTTGACGGGCCACAAAAAGTTTCAGATTTGTCAGGAGACAACAACCCTCGGGTAACAATCATCTCTCGTTTGGTGGCATATGGCGTATAAGAGAACAGCTTTGAAGAAATATCAACCGCCCCACATTCTGGAATTTTTTCCACGTAGTAAAGATGGGTATGCCACAAGGTATCTAGTCGTTCCTGCACCGCCCCCAGGGCATTAGAATCATTTTCCCAGCCTGCCGATTTACAATAAGTCAAAGTAGAGTCCGCACAACGTAGCCGCATTGGAACAAGAGCCGTGTCCATAAGGCTCCAAAATTTAGGGAAAATGGTATCCGGGACAGTCTTGCCACACTTGTCCATGTAAAATTTACAGGTTGATTTCATAGCACGCCAATGGTACACTCTTGGTGTCAGGGAATCCAAAACCTTCAACAAGGAGGGAACGCCCTTTGTGCGTAACGGCAGAACTTTCACGGAATCAAAAAGCGAATCCACATAGATCTTAAACGTATCTTGGCTAAAAGAACCATGACGAACTAAAATTGTATCCAACAAGGAATCTAAATCATTGTATATGTTAATTTGGGAAATACCTTCCAAAGACCGTTTATCAACAAGATATTTTATAACAGTATCGGGCCTATACATAGGAGAGGCACAATCTTCTACAACCGTTTGAAACTTAATTGCAGGCCGGAGTTTCAAGATGGAATCACTCCATTCGGGAACCATATCTATTGATTTTAGGGCACAGTTAGAAAAAGACCAGATACTGTCCAGCCCGACAAAAAGTGTGTCGCTCGCCACATGAATCTGTCTTCCAGAATCTAGTTCTGCTGCGAGAAAAAAACCATCACCAGCAAAAACATCGTTGGAATTCGAAATGTCTATGGGACCATCATCATCTTGAGTACAGGCTACAAGCAATAATAGCCCCAAGACCATAAACAACGAAATTTTCTTAACAAAATTCACAACGACCCCAAGCCTGCTTACAAGCCTATCTGTTCCTTGAATTTAGAAATTTTGAGAGAATCTACCGGATGACTTTCGGCAAAGAATTCATTCCAACGAACAAAATGCCCATTACGTTGAATGGTCAGGTAAATAGCGGAACTATCCTTTGGAGCAAGGCGCCCCACTAGCGCATGCGCATCTACAGGAGCCCCCGGAGCAAGCGAAATGGAATCTTTATCATAGCGGAATAAACCGGACATTTTTGAAATGACATTGTACCCATGGTCTATTTCAACATAGTAACCTAAAGAATCTTTACCCGCAGTCAACACATTACCCGCCAAAATCGGCCGTACGGGAGCCTCCCCCACACCGCACAACTTGTCCATGGCAAGAAGAGATTCCTGGCCACTAAAATCAAAATCTTCGGAAATCGAAAGGGAAGACCAGCCCAAGGGCTGTTCGGGGCACAAGCCCGGAAAACGACAACCCGTGGATGCATCAATCCACACCAAGGAGGAATCCGCCATAGGAATATGCAAATAAGCGTTAGAAACAGAGTCTTCATGCAGAACAAAAACAGCTCTCGAAAAATCTCCAACAGGTGCGACCCAATGAAGAGTGGAAACAGGACCTTTACGAAGCGAAGCCACATAACGTAAAAAGCCGTTAGGCAATTCGGCCATGGAATCCTTAACAAACCAAGAACACTGGCCTAGTTCTCCATCCAACTCAAACGCTTTTCCCGAATATTTTTCGCAAGCGACTTTCCATGAGGGCTTATCGCTTATTTCCGCTGCTCCCGGTAAGGGCAGCATTTCTACCACCATGGAAAAGAAGCCCAAATAATAGACTAATAAAAGAGCCAAGCCCAAAAGGATTAGCCGAAACAAAGGAAACTTGTGGGATCCCGATTTGTACTTACGTTTACAGCGGTATTCCGAAAATTCGACGGGCATTCATTACATCAAGATGAACACCGCCAATGCGGCAAAAAGCAAAAGAACAACAGCTATCACAGGTGCAACCTTGTGAGTCGTAGGCGGTTCCTCGAAAGGATCCTTCATCCCTTGATTGTCCAAGTTGTCCTTGTTCTTGATGATGGCGTTGAAACTCTTGGTAAAGCGCCTGTTTAGACCGGTCTTTCGCTCTGTCCGCTTTGCAGGGGCAGCTCCACCACCAATGTTCTGAGACGCAACAGCCGCCACAGAGGGCTCTTCGGGCACACTAGCAGCGCTTTCCTGTTCAGGAGACTGGCTGTGCAGGGAGAAAGACATCATCTCCGCTTCAAAGGAAAAAACCTTCAACTTGGAGGCGAGGCCCGCCTTCATAAGACCGTCGGCAATGGTCTTGCTGTTGGAAAGCAAGGCCAGCATTCCGCCTTTGGAAGACAGCTCTTGCTGGAATTGAATAAAAGCGTTATAAGCGTCACTATAGACGAAATCGAGCCCCATCAAATCTACGGCCACGAACTTGTCGTCGGGGTTGGCGTCGATCAAGGCGCGAACATCTTTCTTGAATTGCTCCGCATCGAAAGCCCCAATCGGGTTAAGGGGGGCAGACAAAAGGTCAAATATTCCGACTTCGCGATAGTTCTTCAAAGAATTCATGGTCTAAATATAACCAAAAATTAACGAAATTAAAGGTTTTTACTCTTTTTTCTTGATAAAACGCCAATTATTCTTCCCAATAGACGCCACCAGCAGGTGCATTGTAGAGGACTTCATCTGAAGATTCCTTTGATTCGTCGGCACCTTCTTCAGGTTGGACCGGATTTTCGTCGGGAACGGTTCCCTCAGGGGCTGCCGTTTCCGGATCCGGACTGGACTTTTCTTCGGCCTCAACAGAAACATCCTGCTCCACAGTCTCCCTTACCGGATCAACCCGATGTTCTACCGGGGTTGGCTTTTCTGGATGGGAGAACAGGTACGGGCTGATGCTGACGCTCACCCGATGAACTGGAGAGAGCACCGGGTGAGATTCAAAGGCGTAGTTCACTCGCAAAAACTTAGCGATGACAAGACCCGCACCTGCGGTTACACTTTGAAAAGTCGTAAAACTGCTGAGGCCGGCCCTGAGAGACAGTCCGAAATCAAAGGTGAATTCCACACCGCCGCGACCGCCGGAAAGCCAATCCACCGGGTCGTCCCAGAGGCGTCCGCCGCTATCCTCGTCGGTATCGAAATCCAGACTGCGGGCTTCGTGATGGAACAGGCCCGCGCTCTGCCAGTACAGTCCCAGTGTTCCATAGAGGTACGAAACCGGAAGGGAATAGCTTGCCGCAAGGTAAAACTCCGGCGAAGAGTATTCCACCTCCCCCGACTCCCAGGTTGTGGCAGAAGAGGTCCAGCCCTTCAAGAGGCCCGACAGGTAGAACTGGTCCAGCACCCTATAGCGTAACCCCGCATCGCCCCGGAATCCCCAGCCGGTCTGGTCCATCTCACGGTACAGCCCATGAAATCCAACGCCAATATCCAGACGAGGCAAAATGCGCCGACCAAAAGTGACCGAAAACATCCAGTCCGCATAGGACAAGGTATTGTAATCGCTCCCTTCGGGAATGGGTTCTCCTTCACGAATATAGGGGATGTCGTCAGCACCGAATCGAGCAAAGGAAATCCCCAGGCCCTGACCCTCGCCCAAAGGTAATGCCGCCGAAGCAAAATCGTACTGGGTATCTTCAAAATAAGCCGTATGGGAAAAACTAGCCCACCCATAGCGGATATTGGATAGCTGGTACGGATTGGAAACCAAACCTAGGTAATCCCCGTCTACCGCCATAGTGGCCGACCCCAAAGCCGCAGAACGGGCTCCGGGCTCTGTATCCAAGGTCGCATTCGCTCCTGACACGCGATCCATGGCGAACACCTGAACCCCCATCCCAAACAAAAGGATGGCGCACCACAAACGTGGTCGGCTGAACGCAGCAAAAGATTTTAATGTCATTGACATTTTCTCCAAAACAAAATAGATTTTTTTATCGACTCAGATGTAATTCAATGAATCTTCAAAACCACATATCCAATTTTTTGACCTACCTGGAAACCCAGCGCAGGTTTTCCCCCAGGAGTATTGACACCTACCGCAAGAGCCTGGACAAGTTCCTTGCTCTAGTGGGTGAAGAAGCTCTCCTGGAGTCTTTCTCGGAAATGCAAGTCAAGAATTTCGTGTGGGATTTAAAGATGCGGCAGAATCTTTCGCCAGCAAGCATCTGCGAACATTTGGCCGCTTTAAAAAGTTTCGGAAAATACCTCGTCCGTTCTTCTATTCTAGAAATCAATCCGGCCGGAAATGTACCTATGCCCAAGAGACCAAAACGCCTAGTGGCATTCCTTGGGCAAAAGGACCTCGCCGAAAAAAATTTCGACGATCTAGAGTGTTCAACATTGCCTCAAATTAGGGCCCGCGTACTGCTAGAACTCATCTATGGTTCCGGACTCCGCATTTCGGAATGTCAAAGCCTCACCTGGGACCGCCTGCGGGAAAAGGAACGGTTAGTCCGAGTACTGGGCAAGGGCAACAAGGAGCGGATTGTGCCCATCACGGACTCCCTTGTGGAGCGCCTAGGACTTTTCAAGGCCAAGCTGACCGAAGCAGGCCACCTGATTTCGGCCACAGGATTCGTCTTTGTCAGCGAAGACGGCAAGCCCTACAGTATAAGAACCCTCCGTAACGACATTCAAAATCTGCTTCGGGAAATTGGTTGGGAGGGCAAGGCTAGCCCACACGTGCTACGGCACAGCTTTGCCACCCACCTGCTGGAAAACGGAGCCGAAATCATGAGCGTAAAAGAGATGCTCGGACACTCCAGCATTTCCACCACACAGATTTACACCCACGTGAACGCGGAACGGCTAAAACAGGCCTTCAAAAAGACCCATCCGAGAGCATAAAGAACAGATTTGATTTTCTACAGCGAAAAGACCCGCTTGATGTCGTCCACCCGTTCCGTTACCGTGAGGGCGAGCTTCAACAGCACCGCCGCCTTCTGGGGCGCAAGTCTCCCTGCGCAAATACAGCCGGGGGCAAGAGTTTCGTTCAACGTCACCAGCCCGTGATGGGTGCGGCTCGCTATGACCACGGGAATGTCGATACGCTCCAAAACCTTGGCCCAGGCCTGGCTGAACTCGCCCGAGCCCGCCCCCGCAATCACAAGACCGTCCGAAACGCAGGCGGCGTATTCCAGCACCTTCGGGTTCGCATCTACCGTAAAATAGACCACGTTCACCCGAGGCAGTTCCTGGAGTTTCGACACGTCAAAAAAATTCTGCTCCTTGAGGGCATTCCAGTTGGAGCCTTCGCCGGGGCCGTCCACCCCCATGGCGTTTATGGCCGAGGCGCTGCACTTTTGCACGCTGCGTGCATCGAAGAGTTCCCCTGCAAAAAACACCCACACCAGGTTCGCCGGAGGGTCGTCGTCGATGGCAAAACCTACCGCTACACGGACTGCTCCCAAGAGGTTCGCCGGACCGTCGGGGTCCTTCGCCGTGGCGGGCTTCATGGAACCTGTCAAGACCACCGGTTTTTCGCATTTGACCGTAAGGCTTATAAAATAGGCCGTCTCGTCCATGGTGTCGGTACCGTGGGTCACCACGATTCCGTCGACGGTTTCGTCTTCTTGCAGTTCCCTGATGCGGTTCGAAAGCTTAATCCATAGTTTGTCTGTAATGTCGTCGGAATTCACGTTGCAGATTTGCTCCGCCGTGACTTCGGCGTATTCCGAAAGTTCGGGTACTGACTTTACCAGGTCTTCGGCAGAAATTTGCCCCGGAACATAGCCCGTACTCTTGCCGGGCTCGCCGATACCGGCAATGGTCCCGCCGGTGGCTAAAATTGCAATTCGCTTCTTTCCGTTTGCCATCTCTCCCCCTACAAGTCCCGCGACGGAGCATTACCCGAGTTAGACTTCTCGTCACCTAATTCGTGTTTTCCACCGCCCATCTTCTTGAACTTTTCGCGGATGAGCTGCAAGTCGTGCTGGTACGGGTTCCGCTTGAAATCTTCAAAGGCCCAGGCCGTAGGGTGGAACTGCCCCTTGGCATAAGTCAAGAGCATGTCCAGCCACACACCTCCACCGGCGTAAAGCTTGAAGGGGCCCCGCTTGTAACTGGGGAGCACCACCTTGTCCAAGTCCATGTAGCCGATGTCGATGTTCACCCGGCGGGCATCGGGGTGTGCCGCCTGCGCCATGGTCAACTCCAGGGCGTTGCTCCGTTCTTTTTCAAGAGCGATGGTCTCCGGCGGGATTTCCTTTTCAAATGAAACCACCCCGCGAAAGAGCCCTTCCCCCATCTCGGGCGTGTAATAGGGAGTCTGGTCGAAGGGGAACAGTTTTCCCCTGTGGCGGATACTCCCCCAGGTGCGTTCCAGGGCGTCAATCACCTCCGGGAGCCATTCCGCTCCCGGCTGCAGCACAAAGGCCAGCAGTTGCACATTCTCCGAAAATTGCGACGCTTTCATCGATTCCTCGAAACTACTTTCCGTTGTAGCGTTCCATGCACTTTTCCATGCCCAGCTTGAAATAGCATTCCACCAGGGCGGGAACTTTCGCGATGGCTTCCTCAAAAACGGGCCGGTCCTCGGGCGAAAACTTCGCCAGCACCCAGTTACTCAGGTCGAACTTGGTCGGACACTTGCCCACGCCAAAACGGATTCGCGGGAACTTGTCCCCCACATGCTCGATGATGTTCCGAAGCCCGTTCTGCCCGCCGTGACTGCCGTCCTTGCGGCAGCGGATGCGCCCCACATCTAGGTTGACATCGTCGCTGAACACCAGCAGGTGATCCACCTTCACCTTGTACCAGGTCATCAGGGCCTGCACCGCCTCGCCCGACAGATTCATGTAGGTCTGGGGCTTTGCCAGCAGGCATTCCTCCCCCGCGATGTTCACCTTCATGGTAAGCGCCTTGTGCTCGCTTTTCCAATCCTTGTTCGGGTCGGCCAATTTCTCGACGGCCATAAAGCCCGCGTTGTGGTGGGTGTTGCTATACTGGGTTCCAGGGTTTCCGAGTCCGACGATGAGATACATGTGAGGAATTAGGGGTTAGGATCTAGGGGCTAGAGGTGAGAAATGTTTGGTACTGGAAATTTAATTTTTTGTGAATGGGTGGGGGAAGTCTCCCCCTGGTTGCAGCCCCGCCCAGCGTTTGTCATTGCGAGGAGTGAAACGACGAAGCAATTTCATTCCCGATTCTTTGCCGGGGCTTCCGCTACCCCCTCCATCGTGGAGAGCTTGTCGAACCATAGCGGGAACGCCCCGTGAACACTTTATTACCGTTGTAAGAAAATTGTAACAAAAAAACAACGAACGACAGCACCCTTGTATTATATTTAGAACGAACTTTTTAACCTCAAAAAGGAGCAAAAATGCTTTCCAAAAAGATTCTTCTTTCCTCTGCTCTCATCTCCATGGCCGGTTTCGTGGCCTGCGGTGACGACAGTTCCTCCAACTCCGGTTCCGGCGAACTCCCCAAGAGCGTTCCCACCTTCTTTGACCTGGCCGATGTGGAATGTAACGCCGACCGCAAGTGCGAAACGATTATCGTGGAAGAAGGTCCCGACACCTACGAATGCGATGGCGTCAGCCAGTGGAACATGCTAATTAACAGCATGCCCTCCAAGGTCTGCCCCGCCAAGGAAGAAGAAAAGGGCACCGAAGGTGACGAAGATGGCAAGACCGAAGGCGACGACAACAAGGCCCCCGAATCCTCTGCAAGCGAAACTACTTCCACCGATAGCGATGCCGACTCTGCCGACAGCAACACTGAATCTACCGACAGCAGCGAAGGTGACGAAGGTGGAGAGGGTTCCGAAGGTGGCGAAGGTGGCGAAGAACTTGCCGGCCCCACCGGCGACCTGTACTCCTGCCTCCAGGATTCTGATATCGCGGGCATGAAAACCAAAATTTGCACCGAAACAACAGCAAATTCTACCACCGCGGCAGGACTTAAGGAGACATGCACATCTTTCGACTACGAAGGAATGAAAATGACCTCTACGGAAGGTACGGGCTGCAGTGCCGAAGCGGGTTACGTCAAGAAATGCGTTGTCAGCAACGATGCCGCTGTCTACTTCTTTGATGCAGATGCCACAGACAAGAGCTGCGAAGATTTGCTGAAAGACAAAAACTAATGCCCTTGTACTCCATAGACAAAGAAAGGGTTCCGCAACTTTGTGGAATCCTTTTTTGACATGTGTTCAACAGAACTTATCGTTCAATCATCCGAAGTGCTTTAAAGCCTTCTTGCGGGAATACATCTGGCTATCGGCGCGTTCAAACACCTGGGCCACATTCTTGTCATTGGCGGGCTCAAAGCAGGCCATGCCGCAGGCCACCACCACGCCACCCTTTTTCTGGTTTTCCTGAACAATTCCGTCAATCTGTTCCTGGAGGTCTTCGCGCCTTTTGTAGTCAAAGTCCCGAAGGATGACCGCGAACTCGTCGCCGCCTATGCGGAACACCGGGCTGTGCTTGAAGATTTCGCAGACCAGCTTGGCCGCCCCGCAAATGTATTCGTCTCCGGCCTTGTGCCCCTTGGTGTCGTTCACCTCCTTGAGGCCGTTTACGTCGCAGACGGCAACGGCAAATTCCTGACAGGCGCCGGACTGTATTTCATGGTCCAGCCTGGTCTCGAATTCCACGAAGGCATTCTTGTTCTTGACTCCCGTAAGGCTGTCCCTATGGGATTTTTCAAGAGCTAGGCTCAAGGCCTCGGAGAACTCGTGCTCCCTGCGGACCTGGGCGTCGATGTTGCTCACCGCAATAACAATATGTTCATCGCCAGATGCCACCGCCTTCATGTTCATGTACGTGGGAACGCCGTGGACCAGCAGGCGGTAGGTGTAAGAGAAACTGCCGCTGTTGTCCAATTCCTTCAGTAGGGTATCCTTCACGAGAACCGCCGAAAGCAGTTCCCGGTCTTCTTCGTAGATGACCCTCTGCAGGTTTTTCTGGCAATCGCCCCAAAAATCATCCCCGCTTTCTTCGATAGCCAGTTCCTTGTAAAATTCCTTGGCCTTGTATTCCGCATAGTGGTCGGTCTTGCGGTTCACGCGGTAGATGGTGACGTACTGGTTTGCAAGGGCCAGGGCGATTTGCCCGTAAGTGACGCTCTTGGAAGATTCCTGCTCCAGCTTCTTTTGCTGCCTGACCAAGGAATCCACGTTGCAGACGCCCACCACCAGGTAGTTCTTGTCGCCGAACTGGATGTGAACCGACTTCAGGGTGTACCAGGTGGGTTGCCCGTCAATCAGCAGGCGGTAGTTCAAGGTGAAGGGGCTGCCGTCTGCCGTTTCGGTAAGCACGTTTTCCTTGGTCAAGGCCCTAGAAAGCATGCCTTGGTCCGCCTCAAAGACCACGTTCTTCAGGTTTTTCTGCACATCTCCCCAGAACTCGTTGCCGGAGTAGTCCAACTGCAGCTGGCGGTAACCGCCACGGGAGGAATACTCCGCATAACGGTCCGTCTCAATATCTACAAAGTACACGCTTTCGTAATCCAGGGAAAGCGCCATAGCCATTTCAGAAAAAGACTGGGTTCCGTCCATGGTATGGACATCCTCCTTATAAGACTCTTTTGGATAGAAATCTATATATTTTCCCAGATTTAAAACCACCCGTCTTATAAAAAAGGGACACTTGTTGATTCCTATCGGCCTGTCAATAGGTTTTTTCTACATTTTGCCGCAGAGGTTCCTATGGCCGAAGAAATTGTAAAGCAAGACAAGAAAGAGACCCTGAAAAAGATATCGGAAAAAGCATCCACCCTCCTTTTCGAGCTGATTACGGATATTCCCGGCTCCCTTTACAGCCCTATCCAGAACCCCGACGAAAAGGCGAAGCTCCTGAGTCAGAGGGCCGCCTGGAAATCGGCTACGGTCAGCACCTCCCTTTCTATACCCGCAGGCATCACGGGTATCCTTACCGCCATCCCGGACATTGCCGCCATCTGGAAAATACAGGCCCAGCTGGTAGCGGACATTGCCGCCAGCTACGGCAAGTTGGCCCTGCTCAGCCGGGAAGCCATGATCTGGTGCCTGTTCCGGCACAGTGCCGCCCAGCTCCTGCGGGATATCGCCGTACGCACGGGCAGCAGGATTATCGTGCAGAAGCTTTCCGCCACAGCCATCAAGGCCATTCTTGCAAAAATCGGGGCCAGCATTTCCTCTAAGCTGCTGGGCAAGACCCTTCTGCGGGCAATTCCTGCCATCGGGGCTCTCGGCAACGGGGCCTACGCCTTCTACGACACCTTAGAAGTCGGAAAGACGGCCGCCGCCTATTTCAGGGCTTTAGCAGACAATGACGACCGAAACGGCTAGATTCGGGCCAATTACTTACTACACTGCCGTTTCTCTCGCGAACACGCCTGGTTAATACCAGGCGCTTTTCGCTCACGGACGACCAGGATGGGAAAAACAGCGACGAGCAGCATTCCGACGAACCTACCGCATAAAAGCCTTTCTTTTCCGAATTTTCGGGGTGGTGAGCAACGAAGTGCGAGCCAGGGGGCTAGGGCCGGAGTTTATTACCTACAGTA
>Ga0310697_10006840_pt1 | contig 10779 bp, 6 predicted proteins | sample 172DNAGHGlowgp2_FD_203883 | JGI IMG/M metagenome (GOLD analysis project Ga0310697, IMG submission 203883) | Sheep rumen microbial communities from Palmerston North, Manawatu-Wanganui, New Zealand - 1728 DNA GHGlow gp2 (v2) (version 2) | ecosystem: Host-associated > Mammals > Digestive system >...
AATGTGATACAATATACATAAACCAACAACGAAAGGACAGGTGAGCTTTATGGCTAAAACTGATACTATCCACATTCGTGTAAACGAAGAAACCAAGAATAACGCCGAGCAGACACTTGCTATGCTTGGACTTACAATTTCAGATGCAGTTAATATGCTTCTCTGTCAGGTCAATCTTACAGGAAGTCTCCCGTTCCAGGTACAGCTTCCTTCACCTCAGAATGTGATAGTCAACAGCAGGGCTGACATCGAAAGAAAGCTCGATGAAGCAGAGCAGGATATAGTTGACGGAAACGTATCTGCCGCTGATGAAGCATTTGCAAGACTGGAGAGTAAGTATGCACTATAAGATACTGGTCACTAAATCCTTTGAGTCGGATCTCGACAGTGTTTTGTTGTACATTTCGGGAACTTTGAAAAACAGAAGTGCAGCAGGCAGCCTGCTTAAAAAGGTCAAGGATAATATAACAATGCTTGATTCATCACCGCTTGCATTTCCTGTATATCCTCATATTTCTAAGGTCAGCTATCGTTTTGTTCCGGTCGGAAACTACCTGATCTTTTATCACGTTGATGAGGTGCAGGAAATCGTGTACATCGACCGTTTCCTCTATTCAGCACGTAATATTGAAACGATATTATGACGCAAATTCATAATGAACGAGCAAAAAGCTCCCCGAATCACTCGGGGAGCTTCGCTTTATTCTACCAGCATTCTTTTCATCAGGCAGAGGTCAAATACATCGAGCCTGTCATCTTCACACAAATCTCCTGCTTTCCAGTCAGCAAGTTCAGCGTCAGGTTTAGCAAGCAGCCAGTTCTGCAAGGTTACTAAATCAGCAACATTGAATTTTCCGTCTGCATTGACATCGCCGATAACAGTCTTATCAGCAGCCTTTTCTGATACCGCTGCAATATAATTCATGCAGCTTGTGGACTGTCCGTTTGCACCGAGTATAAGCTTTTCATCAGCACTGACAGACATCGTGTACAACACAAATGTTACGCCGTTGGATGTATTGACAGTATCATCTATCTTTGTGAAGCCCGAAAGCCATGAGGGGACATTTTCCACACGGCTGTCCAGTCCTACATAGAGCGTACAGTCCTTTGCAAAAGTAAGCTCTGCCTGTTCTTTATCAGAATTCTTCGCATCACAGGGAGTAAGTATCAGCTCTGCTCCTTCCAGATAAGACGGCAGTTCAAAAACCGCACATCGTTCAGCCTCTCTGTCTCCGAAAACTGTATCACCAACTCCAAGGGAGCTGTCAATGCCCCAGCTTTTGTAATATGTTGTATCCTTGATATTGAGTTCACTGACGAGAGCACCTTTTATCGGCTCTACCTCGATAATATCGTCAGGACGGCTTCCGCCGCCGAGAACTGTGCAGGCAGGACGAGCAGGCATATCGTAGCCCGTACCGAGGAAGAAGCTGGTATGCGGCGGCTGGTTGTAGGCAGTGTTCTGCGAGGAGACCTGTACACGGTACTGCGGGTCGTGCATCAGGCACTGTACACGGTAGTCCGTGTCGTAGGTAGTCGTATAGATGCGGATGCCGCTGCCGTCAGCCTTGCGGACAATGAGTTCCTCGCGCCAGTCGCCGAAAATATCAGCGCTCAGACAAGGAGTGCCCTTTGTCGTGTTGCAGGTGTAACAGCCGTCTGTAGAAAGCAGATTTGTTATAGTGGTCTTGCCTGCATCGCCGGTCAGCTTGGATATGGTAGCCGGAGAATCAGTGTAGCCGTCAAGTATCTCGCGTTCAAAGTCGCCGTCCCAGTAGCTCAGAAAGTTTATAGCCGGGCGACGGCAGTTGAGTGTTGATCCGTTCACATCTTTGACTTCGTTGCCGTTGCCCCAAAGCTCGGCACCGGGATTGCCTGCCCAGACATTATCCGCACAGCAGCGTCCCGTATCACCGGAGCCGTTGTTCCTGAAAATCGTCTTTCCGGTGTCCGCATCAATGAGAGACACACCATAGGGCTTGTCCTCATGGCAAGTCCAGACTTCAATACCCGGATTGGTCGGATCAAGATCGCCCACATGAAGTGCGTCGCCGTGGCCGGTATTTGTATTCCATTTGAGTGTGCCGTCATGGTCGATACACGTCGATCCGGTAATAATTTCGTGCTTTCCGTCGTTGTCCACATCTGCCACCATAGAATTGTGATTACCGTCGCCGTATCCTGCGGTGGAGGAGCTTGTGCCTGTATCAAATGTCCAGAGCTTCTTGAGTTTCTTATTCTCCACGGAATAAGCCGTTGCAGTCAATCTTCCATAATAGCCACGACCTGTGATGACGCTCGGCTTTACGCCGTCCAGATATGCAACACTGCCCCAGTAGCGCTCCACACGGTTGAACTTGTCAGAGGACTTGCCCCATTTGGTCGGATCACCGCGTCCCGGCTCATAATTGACGGTATCAAGTGCCGCACCGGTCGCGCCGTCAAACAGCGTGTAGAACTCATTGCCAGAGTAGATCAGACCATTGCCGTCACGATATACTTTAGACTTATCTCCGATGACCTTGCCTGTGCCGTCAACCGTGCCGTCTGATGTCTTGCAGGTCATTTCGCACTTGCCGTCAAGGTCGAAGTCTGCCACATAGAACTGCGTATAGTGCGCTCCTGCACGGATATTCACGCCAAGATCAATGCGCCAGAGCTTCTTGCCCGTGAGCGTGTAGCAGTCGATATAGACATTATCTGTCTTTCCCTTCTGGGAGTTGTCCTTCGATGTGGAGGGATCCCACTTCACGAACAGTTCATACACACCGTCACCGTCCACATCACCGACACTCATGTCGTTCGGCGAGTAGGTGCCACCGTCAGAGCCCTTGCCCGGCTGGTCGAGCTTGATGTCAAAATAGGCGTTAGATGATTTAATTGTGCAATTATCACTTGCTATGAGCTGTGTTCCGTTGTATGTCTCAACTTTGTAAGCAGAGTTTGCATTGCCGGACTTGTCGAGGAAACAAGTCGCACCATTCGCCTTTTCTGTCGAGGTGTAGATGAGCGTATTGTCCCGATACAGCTTGAATATGGCATTGTCAGGGTCAGTCGCAAGGAAACGCCAGTCAACAAGCATTCCGCTGCCGGTGTTGACTGCACAGATACCACGGTCAAGGTACTCCACGGTCATACCAGCCGTATTGTTGAAGGCAGTGTTGTTTGCGGCTGCGGCATTGACGGACAAACAGGCTGTCGGCACATTCAAGGCAGATACGCCAATGCAGACAGCACAAAATGCAGAAAGTAATCTTTTTTTCTTCATGACAAGTGATCCTCCTTATTTTGATAAAGGCTGGCTGACAAGCCAGCCTTACCCGAATTGTCCCCCTTACAGAACAATTTATATGATAATCTCCGTTCAGCGGAGTATTATCCATAGGCACCAATTTACTTGCGAATTTTAAAATATGTTTCGTTATTTATGGCTAAATCATATTTTCATTATAAAGCGGTGCCGGATACTTGTCAATCCACAAATCGGATAGAAAATTACACTTTTTGGATAATATGCAACATTCAGTCAGTGTTCTCAGAGCGGTTATGCTTTCTGAAATGATTCGGCGTGTCACCGGTCTCATGACTGAACTGACGGATAAAGTAGGGGAGATTCTTGTAGCCGCACGCCTCAGCCACCTCAGCGACCGGAAGATTGGTCTTGGAAAGCAGTTCCTTTGCCATAGCGATACGCGCTTCTATCAGATCACGGGTAAACGGAATGCCGAACATCTGCTTATACAGCTTCTGGAAATACATTGTGCTGACATACATGGATTCGGCAAAGCTCTCCTTGCTGTATTCAGCCTGCGGGTGCTCATATATCTCCTTGCGTATAAATTTGAGCATTTTGACATAGCGGTTGTGAACGGGAGCAAGCTCTTCATTGGTCGTCTTTGGTTCAAACATCTGCCTCAGGCGGTTCATATTGCTGAGGAACTCCTCGCGGCTGATGCCGCTTTTGAAGTATTCGTGATAGAAGCCGAGCGAACAGTTTTCATTTTGCTGCTCCTGAGAAATGCTGTCCTCGATCATGGTCAGTATCTTATCATTTTCGGTCATACCGAAGATACAGTATGTGGAATCATTTATCCGGATATAGCTAAGTTCTTTGGAGATCGAATTCTGTATGCTCTTTTTGACTTTTAGCTGGATATTGCTATTGCTGTCGCGGGATTTGACAAATACAAGCATAATTGCAAAGCGCTCTGTGCTGAGCTGTGAGTTCTCGGATAGCCACATCATGAAGTTCAGCAGAGCTCCCCAGTCGATAGAACCGGAAAGCGGATCGCGTATCGAAGCAAGGTGCATTTTATACACAGATGTTTTCAGTCGATTACGCATTCGTATTTCTTCAAGAGCCACATTTACCTCATGGCAGAATCTTCGATATACCGATTCAAAAGTGATCTTTCCCTCACCGCTCTGAGCCACGGAATAACCATAGAAATCCATACCGAAATGAAGCGAGGTGAAGAATATCAGGCGGTTCTCGTTAAGTATCGGATAATCCGGCGGCAGCAGCGATGAAGCAGGGAATTCTATGTACGAGCCGTCGGGCTGCATTTCCATAAGTATCTCATTATCTTGAAGCGGTGAGGATATGGTTTCATTCAGCCAGTTCTTCCGCAGGCAGAGTTTATGTATCATTACAGACGGTATCATATTCTGATACAGCTTTCGCATGAATTCGCTCAGAGACTGCGCCGTTGCAACACGCATGAGCAAATTACGGTTATCATAGAACTCATCGAATAGCGAATCATAATAAAGTTCATGATTCCGCTCTGCATTTTCTCCTAAGTTACAGTGCAGACAGCCGCAGCTTTCGCCAATAATGAGCTTTCCGGCATTTATTCTTTTGGGTTTGGTTTTGATACCGTTGATCTTGGCTATCAGCGTTTGGACTGCTTCATGTCCGGCTTCTGCATAGGCTGGCAGACAGCTTGTGATACGGGGGTGACTGTTGAAGGCATAGTCAGTTCCGTCATAGCCTGCGATTGCAAGGTCTTGTGGTACTTCCCAGCCTTTTTCGGCTAACGCCCTTTCGAGCGTTATCGCCATAATGTCATTGGCACAGAGAACTGCCTGTGGCTTACGGATCTCACCTGAAACCAGCTTTTCAGCATACGAAGTGGGCACATTAAGCCAGTAATCACCATAGATGATAGTATCCTCTGCACAGCTCAGGCCGTGTTCTGCAAGACTGTTCCTGAAACCGGAAATGCGCTGCTCCGAGAGGACTTCACCCTCCGGACCTGCAATGAGTACAATGTCAGTGCAGTTGTGTGCTTCGATCATATGAGATGTCAAAGCAGCAAACGCCTTCTCATGATCGGCGATAACATCAGGCTGATAGGTAAGCACGTCGTCCATAATGACTATGGGAGCTGTACAGCGTTTCTGCAAGATTTCATACACCTTGTCGCCGAATGAACGAAGCGTGAAGCTGTTTGGAATAAAGATAATACCGTCTAATACACCGTAGTTTACACTTTCCAGGAGAGCGAGTTCGCCTTTTTCATAATCCTCCTCTATCTCAAAGGATTCAAGCGATGCAAAGACTAAGACTTTCAGATTTTTCTCCTTTGCAGCCTGAGAAATGCCGCGCAGATATTCCTTTGCCATTGTGCCGAAAATGCTTCCTGCCACGACACCGATCGTTCCAAACTTCATCTTGATACGCTCCTTTTAGTATGCTTTCTTTCATTATACAACAAGGCAGTTTACTTCGTCAAGAAAATATTACCCATTTCAGATACAATATCCAAAAAGTGCAATTTTATATCCGATTTGTGAATTGACATTTTTAGTTGTTATGTTACAATAAAAATATGAGTAAACTGTGTATAAAACATATCAGATATATTTGCATTTTTACAAGGAGGGTATCTCATGGTGGTTACAAGAAGAAAAGCAGCAGCTTTTGCAGCGGCACTTGCGGTACTGGCTGGAGGTGTTCAAATCCCTTCATTACAGCAGACACCGTATGCTATAGCCGCGCAGGCAGCCGACACCGGCTCACGCATCCGTGTGGACATCAACAAGAATGACGGCAGAAAGGCATCGTATTCCAAGAACGCCAACAACTGGATGCTTGAGGAAGGTACTGCACCAACATACAAGGTCGGAAATGTGACATTTAAGCTCTCTAACGGTGGTTCTGCCGGCGGTAATGTAACGGGCGCCAACAATAAAAAGTTACAGCTTCAGAGCGGCATTTATCCGCGGCTTACAATGGACGGGGCAAAGATAAAGGACGGCGATAATGGCGGCGTTCTCAAACTGGAAATATCAGGATTGTCAGAGAGCGAGCATTCCTTACAGATGTGGCATTGCAACACTGACGGATATACAAACAGTAAGCTCAGCATCTACGTCAATGGCAAAAAAGTTCTCACAGGCGTGAATTGTCCTACCAATGTCACCAATGAAAATGATGCCGGCATATCTTACGTAACATGGACGGGCAGCAGTGTTACTATCCTTATCTCACCGGAAGGCGGAGGCAAAATGGATGTTGCGTGGCTCAACGGCTTCGAGCTGGACGGCAGTGACCCTTTCAACGGTGTATCGAAAATGACTCCTGCCGATAAGGAAGCCCACCTTGACCGCTCACATGGACTTTCGTGGACGGCAGGAAAGAACGCTTTGTCCCATGATGTTTACATCGGTACAAGTTATGATGCCGTTTTCAATGCGAATCACAATTCCGCCGAATTCAAGGGCAATCAGACCACAACAAAATATACCATCGATGACAGCTATTCTTCGATCCCGACATACTACTGGCGAGTGGACGAGGTAAGCGCAAACGGTACAGTCAAAGGCGCGGTATACTCGTTCATGCTCAGCCGCCTTGCTTTCCCGACTGCCGAGGGCTACGGACGTTTTGCAAGAGGCGGCAGGGGCGGCTATGTCTATCATGTCACCAATCTCAACGACAGCGGCGAGGGCTCTCTGCGCTACGGACTTGAAACGCTCAAAGGCGCAAGGACAGTCGTTTTCGATGTGGGCGGTGTTATTTCTCTGAAATCCGTCCTCTGCATTCCGGATGACGGCGGAGATGTGTATGTTGCAGGTCAGACTGCTCCCGGAGACGGCATAACGCTTATCAACTATACATTCGGAGCAATGGGCTCGAGCGATGTCATTATCCGCGATATTCGTACCCGCGTCGGCGATGTTTCGGGAAAATCTATGGGCGGTATGGGCATAAGCTCCTGCGACCATACGATCATTGACCACTGCTCGATCTCATGGGCTACGGACGAGGGACTTTCCACCAGAAGTGCGTCTAATATCACTTTCCAGTGGAATATCATCGGCGAATCCTTGCACGATTCCGTACATTATGATGCAGGCGACCGTGGCAGCGGTACCGAAACTCACGCATTTGCGGCATCTATTGGCGGCTATGTCGGCTCGTTCCACCATAATCTCCTCATTAACAATACAGGACGCAACTGGTCGCTTGCAGGCGCTATGGAACAGGACGGCGTGACATACGGCGGTGCGCTCGATATACGAAACAATGTCGTATATAACTGGCGTGACCGCACCACAGACGGCGGTGCAAGATTCGTGCAGTTCGTCAATAACTACTACAAGGCAGGAGCAGAATCAAATACCAGTCTGCATCTTGTGTCCGTGGACGGCAACGAACTGAACACCGGCGATATGCAGAAGCTCTATGCTTCGGGCAATATGAAGGTCGCACAGAACGGTCAGACGCTCATCGATGCAAACGAGGACGAGTGGAGATCCGGCAAGGCTAAGTCCGGCGGAAAGAATTCAACGAACGATACAGTCCGCAGCAATTCGCCGTGGTTTGAGCCGTATGTGAACACTCAGTCCGCAGAGGAAGCGTACAGGAGCGTTATCGCAAGTGTCGGTGCAAATTATCCGAAATGGGACTATATCGACTCGCGCTATATCAGTGAGGTCACAAACGGCAAGTACACTTACACCGGCTCCAAACAGAAACTAAAAGGCATCATCGACAGTCAGAACGATGCCGGCGGCTATCCGAACAGCAGCAATTTCAAGGGTGGTACAGCTCCGGCTGATACTGACGGTGACGGTATGCCTGACGCATGGGAATCTGCACATGGTCTGAATCCGAATGATGCAAAGGACGGCGCAATAGTCTCCCTCTCCGGCGATGATTATACCAACCTCGAAATGTACCTGAACGAGCTTGCAGGCGATCCTGTTGAGTACAATGGCACTCCCGTCACATATGACGCTATAACAGGCAGACTTGTCAGTGTTGATGTGCTCGATACGGCATATTACAGCAGCTGGGGCATTGACAATACACTTGCTGTCGGAGATCCGCTGTTCGGCGACAGGACTGCTGAGAAATGTGCAGTTTCCGAGCTCCCCGATAAGCTCAGCGGTGCGGAGCTTGTGCTGACGCCTTGCGACGCGAAAGCTTCGAGCAAAGATCAGGCTGAATTGACAATTGCACAGGACTGCACAGTCAATGTCGGACTGGACAGCCGTGTGGAGAACGTCCCTGCGTGGATGTCAGACTTTACGAAAACGAACAGTGTGATCAAAACCACCAACGATGTGACTTTTGAGCTGTATGCAAAGCCTGTCAAGGCTGGTGAAGCAGTGAAGCTCGGTTCAAACGGGCAGTCAGCAAGCTGTATGAATTACATCGTTATTGCATCGGAAAAAGATATTTCCTCTGTGCGCGGAGATATCAATGCAGACGGCAGACTGGATGTTGCTGACCTTGTACTTCTTAACAAATGGCTGCTTGTAGCTCACAATACACAGCTTCCCGACTGGAAGGCCGGCGATCTGTGCGATGACGGCAGGCTCGATGCATTTGACCTTGTGCTTATGAGACGGGAACTAATTGAGCGGTAAGTGTTTTTTGGAGGAGATAGCATTGATAATCAGAGAAGCTTTAGTATGTTTTACCCTCTCTTGAAAATATACTAAAGATTTTAAATTGCGAAAGGAAAAGGTGTAATGAAAAAACTAAAAAGTATTATCTGTGCAGTTGTGATGGGAATATCCTGTGTGGTATCTTCTCTCAGCGGCTTGCCGAGCGGTTCTTATCAAACTATGACTGCCGAGGCTGCGTCAGTCTCTTATCCGAAACAGGCAATAAACTTTGCCGCATATACAACGAATCGTAATCTCATTGTATCAGGAACAGCAGTAAAAACCGATGAGGCTGCCGGAAAGTCGGTTGAAAACTGGGAGATCGTCTATGTATCGGACGGAGTATATCAGATTGTGAATATGTCTGACGGCAAGTACCTTACTGCAAGCGGAGAAACTGTGACAATGTCTGCTGCGAGCAGCAACACTTCTCAACAGTGGAAAATTGAAGGTGTTAAAAAGGACTTTGAGGGCTACTATCTCTACTACAAAATTACAAGCGTTTCAACCGGAAAGGCTCTTACTTACTATCAGGGCAACAATTTAATCGGTCTTGCAGGCTATGAGGGAGACGGCGCACAACTCTGGAAACTGAATGCCTATGGAGAAGAAGGCTTTTCTGCAAATTGTATGGTTTCGCAGGGTGAAAAAGCCTGTGACATCGGCGGTGTACTGGGCAAAACCGTTACAGCTTCCACGGCTGACGAACTGGAAACATATCTGAACTCAACAGAACCGCTGACGGTTGTTTTGACTGCTGATATTGATATGCAGAAGAAAAGCCATACTCGTATTCGTGATTACAAGACCCTTGTCGGTTCATACAGTGCAAATACCATTTATGACAGCCAGTTCCGTACAAATAACGGGGACGGTGTTGAGGGAGATGATCCAAGCGATAATATCATTATCCGGAATATTGATTTTCAGGCGGTAAACAGAGCAAACAGAATCCTTGTAAATATCTGGTCATCAAGAAATATCTGGATTGACCATTGCAGTTTCACAAGCAAGCTGAGCTACGATAGAACCGGCAATGGTCAGGATGAAGTTGGTAAATTTATCTGGATCAATACGCCCTATGATAACTATAAGGACGCAAAGGATCTAAGCCGCAGTCCGGACTATATCGGCATTTCCTATTGCGTTTTCACAAATCGTTACTGGACAGTTGCTTACGGTACTCAGAACGATGAGATTACAAGATGCCGTACTACCCTCAGCTACAATAAATGGGACAAGGATGTCAGAAGAACTCCGCAGATAGGCAACGGAAGCGGTCATATTTACAATAACTACTATGAAGGTTATGATTCCGGCAATGGTGGCGGAACTTCACAGATCATCGGCGGTGACGGTTCAAATATTGTCAGCGAAAACTGCCGTTTCCAGGCTTTTGAAAAAACATATCCATATTGTATTTGTGCAGGCGGTGGAAGTGACCCTTACCGTGATACAGGCTCATATTACTCAACATCCAGTACTGCAACGCCGAGATCCTTTACCGTTGATGCAAAGGTGAAAAGTACATGGTATCCTAGCAGATTGAAAATTGAATATCAACACATCAGTGTGCAGCAAGACCGGTGCCGGCAAAAACCGACAAGCCGCGAGCTTCCGTACGCCAGGACCTCGAAAGAGTGAGCGATAAATACGTGAAGGCGGTAGGAGAGACTCAGCGAGTCGTGTCAAGGAAGACAAACAGAACTTAGCTGAGTGACATTGGTACTCCCGATTGCAGTTATGTGAGGTTACCGCAGTAGATGAGGAATCTGCTCTGGATGCTCTTGAGGCTTTTGCTGCGGCCTGGGACAGCAAATATCCTAAAATATCAAAGTCCTGGTACGAAAACTGGCCTAATCTCAGCACATA
>Ga0310697_10006842_pt1 | contig 10778 bp, 3 predicted proteins | sample 172DNAGHGlowgp2_FD_203883 | JGI IMG/M metagenome (GOLD analysis project Ga0310697, IMG submission 203883) | Sheep rumen microbial communities from Palmerston North, Manawatu-Wanganui, New Zealand - 1728 DNA GHGlow gp2 (v2) (version 2) | ecosystem: Host-associated > Mammals > Digestive system >...
AGCCTTCAATCTTTGCAGTCAAGGTGGACTGGCCATCACCAGCATCCGGGTCGGAAATCTTGATCGCCGGAGAGGTAACAGGCCAATTGTTCGGGGAATGTTCAGCAACAACGTACTGATTCAGGATATCGTCAATGTGCGGCGGCTCGTTCAGGTCGTTGATATTGATAGTCACTTCAGCATGCTGCGGGTACGTGCCATCGGTAACCGTCACATGGATAACCCACACCGGCTTCGTCTCGAAATCGAGATTTGCGCCAGTGGCGACAAGAATCGTACCATCCGGCTGAATCGTGAACGGCACGTCATCAGCAGAACTACTGTTCGAGTTTTCGTCAATGGAGTAGCTCAGCGTGCCAAAATGCGGATTCCTGATATCCGGGTCTTCAGCAAGCACCTGCCCCACTACCGTATTGGCCTTGGAGTTCTCATCCACACTGAACGGACCCGCATAGGTAATCTTGGGAGCCTCGTTCACATCAAGAACCTTGATGGTCACCAGGGCAGTATCCATAACTCGACCGACACCGTTGGTCGTGACAGCGGAGTCGGATACCAGCACGTTGATCTTCAGCGTAGTATCGCCAACGAGAGCTTCATAATTCAGCGTGGCACCGCTCTTGACGGTAATCTTGCCTGTCTTTGCATTGATATTGAACTTGCTGACGACCTTGGCGTAGTTCGCGTCGTTTGCATCGAACGCATAGATGAAGCCCGTGTCGTCAACATCGGCAATCCTGATTTTGCCCTTCGCAGCAGTCCCTGCGGAAACATTTTCATTGATCGTGAAGGTCGTATCAAATGCGGCCGGGCCGTCGTTCACGGCATTCAAGTTGATGGCAACCACATTGTTACTAACAGCAGGGACATCCTTGTTGATAATCCTGAAGGTAAACGAAGCGACTCCGGTTCCAAATGCATTCGGTTCCCCGCGATATACGAGCTTACCGATATCGGCACTCGGAATAATGAGGCCCGCAGCAATGGTAGCGGCATCAACGACGTTGCCATTATAAATCAACTTACCGGCGACACTGCTGTTGTGCATCGGCAGCGATTCAATCTTCACAAAGAAATCTGTCAGAGGCTGACCGTTACCAGTAAGGGCCGGGAACCTGACAAAGGCATTGTCTTCGTCTTCAATGCCGACGAACGTGGTATCCTTGCTGAGCGGGGCCTTGTCGTCGTCCACAATTTCAATCAGGAACTCGCCTTCACGCATCTTGTTCGGGAGCACGGCGCCCACCATGTCGAACACGCGAATCGTGAACATTTCGTCCCATTCCTCGACAAGTTCATCCTGGACTTCCACCCCAACCGGACTTGTCGGAACAAGAGAGCCCTTGGGGATTGTCACCGTCTTGAAGTTGGTCGAATTAGCGCCGTTACAAATAGGCAAGCCCGATGCAACGACGTCATCCAAGCTGGCAAACGCATGCGCCCCAGTCGGGTCTGTATCCCTGTTATTCGCCTGGTCGCCCGTGAAGATATAACAATACTTGAAAGTGACATCGGTCGTCGGGGCTTCGTTCAAACGAATATTAAGCGTCTGCGCGCCGGAGACACCTTCGTAGAGGGTTCCCCAGGTACGCGCTTCCGGATTGATATCAATCCAAGGGGGGTCAAACGGCATGTACTTGAAATCACCGTTGACATCGTTCATGATTTCCAACTGATTTGCAATAACCTGGCCAGCCAACTTAAAGTGACCAGCAACCACCATTTTACCAGTCGTCATCCATGTTCCCTGGAACGACGCACTTACCCAATAGTTCCACTGGATATCATTGTTCGTATAAAAAAGCAAATTACCCGAGTATTCCTTATTACTCACGTAGGTAAATTCATTGGAATTTGTCAAATCCCAGGCACCGTTTTTGAACTCGGTCCCCTCCTTAACATAGACAACCTGTATCTTAAAATCGTTCGCCGAGGGGTTAAAAGAGAAACCGTTCTTGGAAAAGATTCTCGTCAATTTTCCCCCAGGCGGCATCAAAACGTAAAGTACCTTTCCCGTAGAACTACCAACCACAATCTCGTTCAAATATTTATCATACGTTCCATACGCGTTTGTTTCAACAGAATCTGGCGGAACATGGATATATTTAACTTCGTTCTGATCGGTAGAAGTCATATAGAACGTTTCCGTTCCATCCCAGTTACTATTGGTCAAGACCGGAACAGACAAATCCTCAAGCGGCGGTATTGAATCCGGACACGAAGCATAATCCCCTATTTTCTTCGTAAGCGCAGCATTTGTTTCATTCGTGAACAAGTGTCCATTCAAAGTATTATTCCAAGCAGCAAGGCTTCCATCATTGTATTGATCTTTAATGGAACCTTTGACACACCATCCTCCTCTCATCACATTCTCAGCATCTCTCTTAGGAACCTGCAGATTTCCTTCCACGCGGACAGAGCCAACCAAAATGTCTTTAGCAGCATTTTCAAAGGTCATGTCTCCACCAACAAGAATTGGCCCACCGAGGTGGAAGTTGTCATTCATTGTGTAGAACCACCCCTTCGTACCATTATAGCCAATGGTATCATCTATAGTGATTCGTTCGCGGGTATTAATATACTCTGTTCCCCAAAGCTTATACTTCATCAGGGAATCCCAGCGAGCCTGATTCACATCATGGGATGTCACGCCGGTAAACTGCAACGGCTCGACTTTAGCCTTAGCGAAAGCGAACGTCGGTATAAGACCAACAAGCAAAACTGCCAAACACTTCAATTTTTTCATTTTCTCCACCATATTGGAAAAATGGATGACTCCAACCCATTTAACACCGGCCTAAAAATACTAAAATATTATTACATTCCAAGGTCCCCAATGGGGAAAACGGGAGCATTTTTCCCATTTTTCCGGTCCGAACCACAACATGTGAGCCCCGTCACGCCTTTTTGTAAAATTTTTGTTTACACGAAACATGCTCCACTGAAATCCCTCCCCAAAAACAAAAAAGAGGCCCCACGGGCCTCTTAAAAGCGCTTTTTTCTCAAATTTACTTCATTTTCGGGCGTTTATAGCCAAAACTCTTCAGCAGGTCTTCTTTTACAGTCCTGGCCGAACCCTTCACATGGTCGCCCTTCTTCGGGACGAATTCGCCCTTCGAGTTCTTATGGAACGGAGGCAGCGAGCAGCGCAACGTAGACTTCAGTTCAACCTCGGTCTTGTAGACATAGGCTCCAGTCGCATACAGGCGGCCCGTTTCCGAGCGGACATTGCCATCGCGGTCGGGTTTCATCTCGAAGTAGAGCGTGAGGAGGCCCGCATCGTTCACATAATCCGGGTCATCCAGGTCCTGCGTGAACGCGTAGTAGTCCACAAACTGCCCAAGGCTCGTGTAAATCCAGATCTTCACCCGCATTCTGGTCTTGAAAAGGTTTGCGCTCGAGATATCGCTACCGACGCTCTCCGCGAACTCGTCGGAGCAGTATTTTTCCACATATTCCTCGACAGAGACCTTCTTGCCGCCCTCGACCTCCTGGAGCACCACAAGGCCATCGGAATTGACAAGGTCGTCAAGAGTCGCAAGTCCACCCACGGCATTCACAGTCGGGACCTTAGTCTCGATTCCGAGCGTGGGCCCCAGGTGACCCGTAAGTCCAGGATACGGCTCGTCACCGCTACCCTTCTTTTTGTCGAATTCACCTCCGACCATCGTCTCGATTTCCTTGTCCGCCTTGGAATTGTAGATGCTCACCGCAAAGGTCTCGCCCTCCTCGGGCTCGTTCTTCGCGTAGTATTCGTCCACCTTGTCACGGGTCACGACCGTCACCGGCTTCTCGACCGCTATATCCACGTCCTTCGCGTTCTTCATGATGACGCGTATCGTATCGCTGGCCTCGTTGCCCGCCTTGTCACGGTAGAAGCGCACAATGACATTGCCACCCTTGTCTAGGCCCTGCGTAACGAGGGTATCCTGCACAATCGCACCGCGGCCATCGCCGATATCCACAGTCCACTTCACCTCCACAAAGTTCGAGTAGAGGATCTCACCTTCCAGCGGAGAGAGGATTTCCACCTTGGGCGGAATCTGGTCAAGCACGATGAACACGGACTGCGTGGCCGAATTGCCATACTTGTTCGTGTAGGTGTAGCTGACTTCGTAACCAAGGTTGCCATCCTCGTTCTTCACGAGATTTCCCTTCTTGTCGACGCCATAGGAAACGGTCATCACGTTTCCCGTTTTGTCGACATAGTCGTAGGTAACCGTAAATGCCACATCGTTTTCGGCGGATTCCTTATCCGAGAATTCAGAGACCTTCGCATAGCCACCGGAAGTCTTCACCAGTTCTCCCGTGACCGCATCGACCTGGTAGGAGATTCGCACGGTATCACCACCCACCTTCGTCTCGTAGGTGACCGTCATGACCTTTACGCCATCCTCGTTCCTGATGATACGGCCGTCCTTGTCGGTGTAGTAGGTAACGGTGAGATCCTGACCATTCACGACCTCGGTATAGCTGACCGCAATCTTGTCGTCGTTGACCGGCGTGTGAACCGTACCGGAAGCCGGATTCTCGTTCAGGGTAAGGCCCGCATCTACGAAGCCCTCGAGCGTCTTGGTAAACGTCTTCGACGGAATGTCCACTGTTTCAAGGTCCACATTCACGACAAACGATTCCTTCGAACCAGAGACAGGGTCCTTCACTGTTACAAGGATATCGTTATTCTTGCTGTTCACGTAGAAGGCGCTGTCACGGGAATCCTGTTCCTCGACAATCGTGAATATATTCGGTTTCTTACCCTCGTCGACAGCCTTCGTCACCGTCACGATGGGGCTCTGCGTGCTCACGAATACGACAAGCGTATCGATGCCGGAACTATCCTTGCCCGGATCCCTATACTCCCTCGTGATGATATTTTTACCCTCTTCGAGTTCAAGGTCGCAATCGGGGCCCATGAGCACACCGTCGGCCTTCCATTCAATGCAGAGGTCTGTCGTATTGATATAGATGGTATCAGGATTCAGCCATACGGAATCACGGGTCTCGGCGCGGGTGATTTCCACCTCGGACTTCTCGATGACGTTACTGACCTTCACGGTCACAAGCGCCGTATCCGCAAGTTCACCATCGGTCACGCGCACCTTGATTACGTACACGGAATCCGTCTCGTAGTCCAGTTCCTTCTTGAGCACCACAGTGCCGTCTTCCTTCACGTCGAACTGTTCGCTCTCTTCCACAAGTTCATACGTCAAGTGACTGTATTCCGGCGTAAGGGAATCCGGATCAGTCGCCTTGATGTGTCCCACATCAGAACCTACCTCGGCATCTTCCTTCACCGTTATGGTCTGGTCCGGAACATTCGGAGCCTCATTCACATCAATGAGCTTTATGGTAATAACCGTATCCGAAGAAAGGTTGTCCAAATCCGTCACGGAAACCTTGATGCTTATGCTCGTCACGGTTTCGTAGTCGAACTTGGAGGAGTCCTTTACCAGAATCCTGCCGTCTTCGGTCACAATCACGTAGCCGCTTTCTTCCACGAGCTTGTAAGTTCTCGGGTCATTTTCGCCATCGGGATCCTTCGAGGTTATCGTTCCGATTTCGGTAGAATCTGCCACATTCTCCTCTATCTCGAATTCGGTATCCGTAATGTGCGGAACTTCCGGCATATTCTTAATATCGATGGTCATGATTTCGGTAACAGTGAGCGTCGGGTCGTTCTTGTCTGTCACGGCAACCACGATTTCGTATGTCGTGCGCTCGGTCTCGTAGTCGAATTCCTTCTTTGCCGTAATCACGCCATCGGCAGAAACCGCAAAGAACGCCGTATCGCCAGAAACTGCCTTGAATACGTTCTGAGTGAACTTCGGATCATTGTCCATATCGCCCGACTCGATAGTGCCCACGACTGCACCGTTCGACTCGTGTTCATTGAGTTCGAACTTCTGCTCCGCAAGTGTCGGCATTTCGTTCACATCTATAATCCGGATGACTCGCACAATGGAATCTGCACGGTTCGTAGAGTCCCTCACCACTACAGTCACCTCGTGATTCTGCTTCACATTCTCGAAGTCAAGTTTCGAACTGTCCTTCACAGACACGACAACTTTCCATTTGCCAGTCTGCGCATCCTGCTTCACATCGATAGCGAAGAGCGAATCCACGCCAGTACCATTGTTGTCACGGAGTTCCGGGATAAGGCGTCCGACCTCATCGCGGTCTTCGTCCGACACAACGTACTCGAACACGACCGTTCCCGTGGGCACATTCTCTTTGACCCCCACAGTGAGAATACTGTCAGGACCACTGCCGCGATTATCCGTAGTGCAACCCGAGACACACTTCTCCTCGTCCTCGGTATCGTCCTTACCATTATCATCATCGTCGACAATAATCTTCGGATCTTCATCGACATCTTTCAACCTGATGGTCATAACCGACGTATCGGCAAGGCCCTGCGGGTCCTTCACAATAACCTTCACGTAGAACTCGGCAGGCATGGTCTCGTAATCGAGTGTCGCACCAGAAGCCACCTTGACATTACCGCTACCGTCAATCGTGAAGTTGCGCTTCATACCTGCCGTAGAATCTGCAAGAGAGTAGGTCAGTTTTCCAAATGCCTGGTTGAGTACATCGGGGTCGCTAGCAGCCACCTGACCCACAAACGAGCCCGCAGTTGCATTCTCGTTCACCGTGAATACGGTATCTCTAACGTTCGGCTTCTCGTTCACATCAATAACGGTAATCGGGAAGTACCTCGTAATGGGGGCATCACTCCCATTCTGCAACGTCACCTTGATTGTGTCTTTCTGCGTGACCTCGTAGTTCACCGGAGTAAGCAAGGTAAGCACGCCCGTCACGGGGTCCAGCGAGTAACGTCCGGTGTATGCGGAATCCAAGGAAAGCGTCGTAGAATCCGTCTTGTTGACGACCCGGATGGTATCTACGAAACCGGTATAATTTTCCTTTTCGGAATACACCTTCGTCGTGTCAAAGGAAGGCTTTACCTTAGACTCCGCGTCAATGATTTTCACCTTCAGTTCACCAGAGGTCTTGTTGCCCGGAAGGACGGCACCAGACTCGATTTCAATCTTGATGACCAGCCAGTCGTTCAGTTCGGTAAGAGTATCAATCTTGACGTTGATCTCGATATTCCTATCCGCAACCGTGCTGCCTTCAGGAATCGTCACCTTCACCGGCGCCGACTCGCCACATACCGGGAAATCCGTCTCTTCGTAGTTGAAGTCCGACAACTCCACTCCGTCCCTCAAGTCGAAGCAATAGGTAAAATGCACGTCCACGTTTGCATTCGTATCAAGACTGATGGGGATAGAAACGGTCGTGTTGTTCTCGCGGAGACCTCCGTCCTCGCCGAGTTCGGGGAACTTGATATCGAGTATAGGCGGGTCAAACGGCACGAACTTGAAGTTTTCGCCCTTGAAATCATCACCAACATATAACTGATTTGCAAGCAACTGACCAGCGAAATCTAGATTACAATTCAAACTAATCTTTCCCGTGGTAATAAAGGTGCCTTGTATAGGCACATTATCTGTATTCGAAAATGTAATGTCATTGTTAGAATAGAACATAACATTACCGCGATACTGTTTCTGTGTCTGGATTACTTCATCACCATCATCAGTTCTATAAACCACATTAAACGTTGAATGGTTTCCAATTTTTAAGTCCTCAACGAATATTCGTGTCAGACGACCACCATCCTGCATTCTAATGTAAAGCTTGGCTCCATTCTTACCAGTACCATAGTTCAAATAAATTTTGTGAATATAAATATCATATGTACCTTCACCATCAGGAACATCAATATATGCAACGCTACCAGCCTCGCCATTATTCGCATTTACAATAATATCGTCAATATAACCGTCACTTGGCCAAGTAATTGTCGGTATAGACAAATCAGCAGGCGGGTTAGGTAGTTCAGGGCAAGAATCTGTTACGTTACCATTAGCCCTATCAATACCCCTCTGAACTTCAGAGGAAACACTTGTATTTTCCAAACAGATTGTCCCAGCAAACAAAGAAGCCCCGTTATCATTACCAGCTGTTAATGATGTTGCACGAATCGGGCCAGTCGTCAATTTACATTCATTACCAAGTGAAATTGAGCCACCCGCTAATGTAGGGCCACCCAACGAAATTTGTTCAGCGGAAGTAATGTTATTTGCAGAACCATTCCAACCAGATGCGTCAGGAATAATTACGCGACGCCCCATCTGCAGGTAATCCCTACCGAACAGCTTGTACTTCAGCATATACTCGAACTGAGCCTGCTGGGAATCATGGTCGGCGGCAATGTTTGCAAAAACAAACGGCTCAACCTCGGCAGCAAATACTGCGCCAAGTAGGCCGAGCAGAGCTACGGCTAGGTAAAATCTTTTTATCAACCGTTTCAACATAATAGCCCTCGGTACTAATATACCCAAAAAATCGGCCCAAAAGTAACGATATTTTTACCATTCCCGTGGACATGTAGTCCACATCGCACATTTTTGCCAAATTTGGCGTTTTTCATTAAAAAAAACAGGTATTTTCACGTTTTTTCGTTCCAATTTGGAGTATCCGGGCCTTTAAAAATCACCCATTTCTATCTATATTTGAGGCTCCTAGGCCCTGCGCAATGACTATTTGCGGGCAACTCGCCAGGGCGAAAGCAGCAACGGACTTGTGAATTTTTATGTGCTCAGGTCGCCTAGGATTTCTTTTTTGCCCCCTCCGGGGCTTTTTTATTTGATATGATTCTTTGGACTTTTCGCCATACCAAGCCCTATAACCCCAAGGACGTCTGCTACGGCAGACTCGACTTCGACGTATCCGATACATTCCCCGACGAATCCTCTAGCGCCATAGAAGATTTCCTGAAGGCCGGTCCAAGACCGACCCGCCTGTTTGCAAGCCCGCTACTCCGCTGCATGCGGCTCGCCGAGAAAGTATCCGAAGCCACTAGGCTCGATATCGAGAAAGACGACCGTCTCATGGAAATAAACTTCGGTACCTGGGAAGGCCAGAAACTCACGGCTGTCCCGCGCCCCGAGATGGCCGCATGGAAGGGCGACTGGCGCGGGTTCCGGTTCCCCGAAGGTGAAAGTTTCCACGACGTAGACAAGCGCGTAGAGGCCCTTCTGGACACGCTCGACGACGACGGCGAGTTCCTGTGGGTCACACATGCAGGCGTCATCGCGGCGCTCCAGCACTTTGCCTGCGGGCTACCCGACGAAGTCTTTGTAGAGGGAATGTTCAGCTACACGATGGTGAACCGTTTTGAGTTCAAGCGCAACAGCGAAGGACACTTCCGCGGAAGCTTCACGACGGTGCACGAAGGCATCAAGATGCCCCCGCTAGTGATGGAATGAATAATGTGAAGTGTGAAATGTGTAATGAACAATTCCACATTATTTAAAAGTCTAATGAAAGTAGTGCCTGCGCGCCACCCGTGAGGTTCGGCAGCAGGGCGAAATGCACCGGGTTGTCAAAGTCGCTCAACAGGGCATCGACCGCTGCATCGCCAAGGGAATACAGGTAAATAAGCGCAAGCCCCCAGATATACTGGTTCCTGTTCTTGCGGTAGTACGTAACTCGCTCGGTCACACGTTCAAGTTCCTTGGAATTAGAACCCTCCGCAGCCAGGAAATGCTTGCGGTCGAGGTAATATTCCACCATATTCTGCGAGGTGTGGATACTGGCAGCGGCACCGATAAGCCCCATATAAAGTAATCCCGCCTTGCCGAACTCGCCATTGTACATCTGCCCAAACCCCGGGATAAGCCCCCACAGTACTGCAGTCTTCATGCTGCGGAGTTCCACACTCCTGTGGTTATTGTTGTACCAGATGCCGAACGCATCGAACATCCCGTACAGATGCAGGCCAAACAGCCATGCATTTTCGGCATAGCGCAGATCCTCCTGCTCCATCTTCTTGTCGCTTTTCTCGCGGACACGGGCAGCATACTCATTTCGCTTATCCTGGAGTGCCCTCAGGGTATCGCGGTCGGTATTTTCCATGATGAGTTTCGTAATCATCGACACCGAATCGCGGAACGGCTGCGCCTGCTCGAGCACGCGGTCCTTTTGCCAGGACTTGTTGATGTACACTTCGTATATGAGCAGGGCCTCTATGCCCGTAATGAACCCGCCACGCACGTAATGTTCCGTATAGTAGTGTCCGCCACCGGGCAAAATACTCAGGAGCATGGTCAGCGGGAGCGAATTGCGCTTTGTGGGGATATCCCACTCGTTCACGGGAAGCGTGTCGATTGCGAGGATGCCTGTCTTGCCCTTCACCAGCGGGTCACTTGCAACCACCGTATCGGCAGAGACTTCGCCTTCGGCCATATCGGCAGGTTCATCGGCAACCGCAGAATCAGGAACTGCCCGATTGTCCGCTGCGCCCGTAGCCGCAGAATCGGACTGCGCCCAGGCGGCACCTCCAAAAACAGCGGTAAAAACAAGACAAATTATAAACGAGCGCACAGACATCGTCCCGAAATATAGAAACTCTGGGGATTTTTTGACCAGACGACAATAATCTGACTATATTTTTTACGGGAAAATACAAAAATGTCATTTTATGACACAAATTAATTCTAAATTACGGAGTATGAAAATGAGCGACACAAAAGGTTTTGATTTCCAGGGCGCAGACATCGAGAAAAAACTCGAAGTCATGAGCGTGCAGGACATCGAAAAAGAAATCTCCCTGCTGGTCAAGGCCATCAAGGAGGCGCTCATCGCTCGCGGCGAAATGATGGCCACCGCAGAATCCTGCACGGGCGGGCTTGTAGCCAGCAGCATCGTGA